>Ga0114960_10002905_pt1 | contig 13219 bp, 13 predicted proteins | sample C_130625_MF_Meta_FD_92637 | JGI IMG/M metagenome (GOLD analysis project Ga0114960, IMG submission 92637) | Freshwater microbial communities from Lake Croche, Canada to study carbon cycling - C_130625_MF_MetaG | ecosystem: Environmental > Aquatic > Freshwater > Lake | place: Lake Croche, Canada... | reverse complement strand
TTGGCCAACGGCCCGACAACGGGAATTGGAACGCTCCCTGGCCGCCCTCGGCCGGCTGCTGGTCCGCCGCCGCATCCAACGGGTGCTGGAGCCGGCGTGAGGAGGCCGGGGCGGCCCCCACCCGCAACGGCCGTTCAGGCGGCCGCGTCTTCCAGCATCATGGCCGCGCATTTCTCGCCGATCATGATGCTCGGCGCATTGGTGTTGCCGGCCACCACGGCGGGCATGATGGACGCATCCGCCACCCGCAGCCCCGTCACCCCATGCACCCGCAGCCGAGGATCAACCACGGTACGGCCGGCCTCCGGCCCCATAGCGCAGCTGCCGGCGGGGTGGTGGTTGGTGGTGCCGGTGTCGCGGATGAAGCGCATCAGCCCGGCATCATCATTGCCATATTCGCCGCCTGGGACAATCTCACCACTGACGAAGGGGCGCAGCGCGGGCTGCTCCGCCAGCTGCCGCGCCAGCCGCCCGCCGGCCAGCATGGCCTGCATGTCGTACTCGGTCGCCAGGAAGTTGAAGCTGATCGCCGGCGGCGCCAGCGGGTCCGGGCTGGCCAGCCGCACCGTGCCGCGCCCATCCGGCGCCAGGTGCACCAGGCCAAGCGTGAAGGCATGGAAGGGATGCCCCTTCACCTGGTCCCGCGACCGCTCCAGCGTGCTCCATTCCATCAGGTTGATCTGCAGGTCCGGCCGTTCCAGCCGGGCGTCAGACCGGCTGAAGACGCCGGCCCGGATGCCGTTCACCGCCATCGGCCCACGGCGGGCGAGGCCGTAACGCAATGCCGCCCAGATCTTCAGCGGCCAGCTGCGGTCCAGCATGTTCATCGTCACCGGCTGCGGGCACCGCCACATCAGATAGGCGCAGAAATGGTCGTGCAGGTGGCTGCCCACAGCGGGCATGTCGCGCAGCACGGGAATGCCCATCGCCTGCAGATGCGCCGCGGGGCCGAGGCCAGAGAGTTGCAGCAGTTGCGGGGACCCATAGGCACCGCCGCAGACCACCACCTCCCGCGCCGCCAGCGCCACTTCCCGCCCGCGGGGAGAGGCATATTCAACGCCGGTGGCGCGCCCGTCCTCAAGCACCACCCGCGTGGCCTGACACAGCGTGCGGATTTCGAGGTTCGCCCGCCCGGCCGCCGGCTTCAGATAGGCCCGCGCCGAGGACCAGCGGCGGCTGGCGCCGGTCGTGGTCTGGTAATAGCCGGCGCCTTCCTGTTGCGCGCCGTTGAAATCCGCCGTGGGCGGGATGCCGGCCTCCCCGGCCGCGGCGATCAGCGCGTCCGCCAGCGGGCTGCGCGGGGGATCGGCGACGTTGAGCGGCCCGCCGGTGCCGTGGAATTGATCGGCGCCGCGCTCCCGGTTTTCCGCCTTGCGGAAGAAGGGCAGGACGCTGTCGTAGTCCCAGCCGGTGCAGCCGCGCTGGCGCCAGCCGTCATAGTCCCGCGCATGGCCGCGCATATAGACCATGCCGTTGATCGAGCTGGTGCCGCCGAGCGTCTTGCCGCGCGGCACGTAAAGCTGCCGGCCGCCGAGCGCCGGTTGCGGCGTGCTTTCGAACTTCCAGTTCACCTTCGGGTCGACGAAGGTTTTTGGATAGCCCAGCGGGATGTGGATCCAGGGGTTGCGGTCCGGCGGCCCGGCTTCCAGCAACAGTACCCGGTGGCGGCCATCTTCCGACAGCCGCGCCGCGACGGCAGCGCCGGCCGAACCGGCGCCGGCGACGATATAGTCGAAGCTGTCGGCGGTCTCGCTCATCCCAGGAAGGTGCGCAGCTGTTCGACGACGAAGGCCGGCCGCTCCCGGACCGAGGCATGACCCGCCTCCGGCACAAAGACCTTCCGGCTGCCGGGAATCGTCGCCAGCATGCGGTCGGCGGCGTCCTGGAAGGATTGCCGTTCGTTCGAGCCGAGCATGATCAGCGTCGGCGCGATGATCTTCTGCGTCTGCGGCCAGGCATCGACTTGCGCCAGCGCCTCGCAGGCCAGCGCATAGGCTTCGCCGCTGCAGGCTTCGAAGACGTCGCGGACATGGCGGACATTCGGCCCGTTCTCGGCGATCGAGTCCGCGGTGAAGAAGACCTGCAGCAGCATCGGGATCAGGGAGGCGACGCCGTTCTCCCGCGCCGCCTTGGCACGCACCGGCCAGTTCGCGCGGGCTTCGTCGTCGTAGCGGGGCGTGCAATCGGCCAGGACCAGCTTGTCGATCATGTGCGGATAGGTGCCGGCAAAATGCGCCGCCACGCTACCGCCAAGCGAGATGCCCATGAGGGAGAATTTGTGCAGCCCCTCGCGCTCAGCAATGCCGCGCAGCTGGGCGGTCAGCTCCTCCACCCCATACTGGTGGTTGGGCAGCGGCGCGTCGCCATGGCCCGGATAGGAATAGGCAATCAGCTCGTGCGTGTCGGTCAGCGGCTCCAGCACGTCCCAGAAGCGATGGCTCTGGCCAAGGCAGTGCATCAGCACCAGGGGCTTGCCCTTGCCGCGGCGGTGCACCGGAACCGAATGGGCGTCGAGCGGGTGGGGGTTCCAGTCCATGCGTGTCTCCTATCGCGGCAGGTCAGAGGCCATGAGCTGCGGCACGATCCCATGCGCGTCGGCTTCGCGACCATCGAAGTTGAGCTCGACCTTCACACCGTTCGGGTCGAAGAGAAAGAGCTGAAACAGCCCCTGCGCGTCCACCCGGCGGGAGGTGAAAGCCACGCCGTGCTGCGCCAGCCGGGCGAGCGTCCCCGGCAGGTCGTCGGTATGGAAGGCGATGTGGTCGAGCACGCCGGTTCCCCGCGCAGCCTGGCTGGTTTGTGCCAGATAGGCCTGCCGGTTGGCCGAAACCCCGGCGCCGCCTTCGGTGATGTGCAGCACGTCCTCGCCCTCGCAATAGAGCCAGGCGACGGGGAAGCCAAACTCCGGATGCGGACCGGGCTCCAGGCCCAGGACCTCGTGCCACCAGCGCACGGTGCCCGGCAGGTCCGTGGTCTGGATCAGGATATGCTGCAGGCGGCGGAGCGGCATTCAGGCCACCGCCCAGGGGTCGCGCGGGGCGTGCAGCTCGAACCCCGCCGGGATGGCGGTCTGCCGCGCGGCCTCGATGGGCGGCAGGGCGGCATCCCAGGTGTTTGCGTCGAACCGATAGCCGTTCACCTGATCGGCGTCGGGGGAGACGACGAAGAGCAGCGGCGGGACCATGTCCTCGGGCTCCACCAGCCGGGGTGCCTTGCCGGTGGCCGACCAGTCGCGCATCACCTGGCTCATGCCCGGTGTGTTCGCGCCGGCGCCGGGATTGACGATGTTCACGGTGACGCCGGTGCCGGCGATTTCCTTCGCCCAGACCTCGGTCGCCATCTCCAGCGCCGCCTTGGAGGAGCCGTAGGGAATGGCGCCCAGCATGTTCATGGTGGACAGCTTGGTGGTGACGTTGACAATGCGCCCCCAGCCGGCAGCGATCATGACCGGTGCCACGCGGCGCGCCAGCCGATCGGCGGCAACGTAGTTGATGTCCATCACGTTCTGCACGACCGCATCGGGCAGGGTCCAGAATTTGCGGGGGCCGTTGGTGAAGCGGTCCGGGTCGATATAGGTGAAGGTGAGGCCGGCATTGTTCACCAGGATGTCCGGGCCGCCGAAGCGGTGGCGGCATTCCGCCACCACCCCGTCGCAGGCTGCCGGATCGGTCAGATCGATGGCCATGCAATGCAGCCGGTCGGCCATATCGCCAGCGGCCAGCACCGTCTCCAGGATATCGCCGCCGATATGCCCGACGGCGAGGACCCGATGCCCGCTCCGCAGCAGGCCGAGCGTCATGGCCCGGCCGAGGCCCCGCAGCCCGCCGGTGACGATCGCGCTCCTCACGATTTGCCCCCCGCGAAGGGTGCACGGAGATCGCCGGTCTTCCAGACCGGCGGATCGAGGATCACATGAGCGTCCGGCCGCTTGAACTGCTCGAGGCCTTGGCCTTTCAGGCCGCGATACTGCACGGTCAGCATCCGCGGCTCACGCCACTCGCCGTCCGGGCCGAAGGCCATATCGCCGTACAACGTCTTGAAGGTGGTCGCCCGGATGAAGTTGGTGAGCTTGTCCTGGTCGGTGCCGCCGGTGCCTTGGACGGCCTGGGCCAGGATCTCGAAGGTCGCGTAGATTTGCGGCGGCACATAAAAACCGAGCTGATCGACGCCCGCTTCGGCCGCCCGCGGCTGGTAGCGCTTCAGCATCGGCTCGACCAAGGGCAGCTTGTCGGCCATGGCCGGCACATACAGCTCGTAGCTGACCACATCGTTCAGCGCCTCGCCGAGATCGGCCTTGATGCCGCCGACCTGCGTACCCACCATGCCGCCGCCGAACATCTGGGGCTTGAAGCCGAGTTCGCGGGCCGAGCGGATCATCCCTGCGGTATCGATGGGATAGCTACCGATATAGACGATATCGGGGCTGCTGGCCGCGATGCCGCGGATGATGGGGCCGAAATCGACCGTCGGCGGCGGATAGGTCCGGTCATAGACGATCTTCAGGCCGTGCTTCTTCGCTTGCTCACGCGCACCGGAGACGGCGGTCTTCGAGAACTCCGCATCCGCCCCGACCAGGGCCACCGTCTTCGGCTTGGGATCGATCCCCATGGCGGCGTTGAAGAAGCCGGCGCTGATCGCCTCCGCCCCGTGCGGCCCATAGGGCATGGTCTGGAAGAAGCGCGGATATTTGAACTTGTCGTTCACCGCCAAGGCCAGCGTCGCCATCAACAGCCGGTTGCGTTCCATCACCACCGGCATCGCCGGTGTGGTCAGGTTGGTGCCGGAGGTCACGACCAGATCGACCTTATCGACGTCGATCAGCTTCGTGTAGATGCGCGGCGCATTGGCCGGGTTGGACTGATCGTCATAGTGGATGAGCTGCACCGGCCGACCCAGCACGCCGCCCTTGGCGTTGATGTCCTCGACGAAGATCTGGGCGCTCAGCAGCACCGACTTGGCGGTCGAGGCCAGGGCCCCGGTCAGCGACAGGCCGCAGCCAATGGTGATCGGATTGGCGCCCTGGGCCCGCAGATCGGTGCCTGGGAACAGCATGGTGCCGGCACTGGCGGCGAGCGCGGCACGGCGGCTGATGGCGAGCGACATCTCGTTCCTCCCCTTTGTTCAGAGACCCATGTAGAATTTGCGGATCAATTCGTTGTCGTTGAGCTCGGCGGCGCTATTGCCCGTGAAGGCAATCTCCCCGTGCACGATCACATAGCCACGGTCGGCGATCGAGAGCGCCTGGACGAAGTTCTGTTCAGCCATCAGCACGGTGAGATTCCGGCTTTCTTTCAACTCGCGGATTTTCTCGATCGTGCGTTTCACCAGCAGCGGCGCGAGCCCGACGGAGGGCTCGTCCACCAACAGGATACGGGGTTCGGACATCAGCGCGCGACCGAGGGCGAGCATTTGCTGCTCGCCGCCCGACATGCTGCCGGCCAGTTGCCGGCGTCGTTCGGCCAGGCGCGGGAAGGCTTCAAAGCAATACTCCAGCCCCCGCCGGAGCCCCGCCCGGGCGGCCGGCCGATAGGCCCCGAGGGTGAGGTTCTCCTCCACAGAAAGCCGGGGAAACAGGCGCCTGCCTTCTGGCACGAGCGCGATGCCAAGGGAGACGATATCCTCGGTGCGCGCGCCGGCCAGTTCGTGGGTGACCCCGTCGATCTCGGCCCGGATACTGCCCGCCATCGGCACGGCGAGACCCATGATGCATTTCATGAGCGTCGACTTGCCGTTGCCGTTCGTGCCGAGCAGCGCAACGGTCTCGCCAGCGCCGACCGTCAGGCTCAGCCCATTCAGCACCCGCACCGTGCCGTAGCCGGCCTCAAGGCCGTCGATCGCCAGGCTACTCGCCAAGATAGGCCCGCTCCACCTCGGGGTTGCGCACCACCTCCTCGGGCAGCCCATCGGCGACCTTGCGGCCGGCGACGAAGCAGACCAGGCGCTGGGAGAAGGCCATGACGGCGCGCATGATGTGCTCGATCATGATGATCGTCACGCCCTGCCCGTTCAGGCGCAGCAGGAGGTCGACGATCTCGTCGACCTCGGCGTTCGAGAGGCCGGCCATGGATTCATCGGCAATCAGCAGGCGCGGTCCCGCCGCCATGGCGCGCGCCAATTCGAGCTTGCGCTGCTCGATCTGTGTCAGGTCACGCGGGCGTTGGGCGGCCTTGTCGGCCAGGCCGACCTGCCCGAGGAGCGCCATGCCGCGCTCTCGGCATTCAGCGTCGCTGAGCTTGGTCGCACCGGCATACAGCAGGGGTACCCGCAAATTCTCGGCAACCGTCAGGGACCCGAAGGGGCGCGGGAGCTGGAAGCTGCGGGCGAGGCCGAGGCGCGTACGCTGATGCGGCGGCAAGGCATCGAGCAGTTGCCCGCCCAGGGTCACGCGCCCGCTATCATGACGCAGGGTGCCGGAGATGCAGTTGACGAAGGTGCTTTTCCCCGACCCGTTCGGGCCGATCAGGCCGAGCCGCTCACCCGCTGCCACCTGCAGGTCGATATCGGCGAGCGCGGTGAAGCCACCGAAGCGTTTGCCAAGCCCCTGGACGTCGAGGAGCGCGGCCATCAGCGCCGGCGCCCCCGCAACAGGCCCATGATGCCATTCGGCGCCAGGGTGATGAAGCCGATCATGATCAGCCCGACCAACAGTAGATTGACGGCGGAGGAGATGGTGACCATCGCCGCTTCCTGCACGATGGACAGCAACACGGCACCGATCACCGGCCCGATCCAAGTGGCGGTGCCCCCGACCAGCGGCATGGCGATCGTGTTGACGGCCACCGCCAGATTGAAGGCGGAGGGGGGATCAAGATAGGTGACGAAAAAGGGCAGCGGCGCGCCTGCGGCGCCCATCAGAGCGCCGGACAGCACGGTGGTTGCCACCTTCAGCTTCATGGTCGGCACGCCGGCCGCCTCCGCCGCTGCCTCGTCATCGCGGATGGCCGCGAGCCCGAAGCCGGCGGCAGAACGCTCCACGGTACGGGCGATACAGACGGCCAGCGTCGCCAGCAACAGCATGGTATAGAACAGATATTCGACATAAGAGCCGCCGAGCGGCCCGCGCGAGGGACGGATCACATAGGCCCCGGCCGCGCCACCGACATATTCCCAGTTGGTGATCAGCGCCTGGGTGACGATCGCCAACGCCAGAGTGGCGATCGAGAAGAAAACGCCCTGCAATTTCAAGGTCAGGCCGCCCATCAACAGCCCGATCAGGCCACAGACGGCCGCCCCCGCAAGGATCAGTGCGGGCAGCGGAAGGCCGAGCCATTTGTTGAGTGCGGTCGAGATGTAGGCCCCGATAGCGAAGAAGGCGGCCGTGCCAAAGTTCACGTAGCCGGCATAGCCGCCGAGGATATTCCAGGCAGTCGCCAGCAGCACGTATTGCAGAACGATGTAGCCGGCGAAGAAGACGTAATCATTCGTCACCCAGCGGCCGGCCAGATAGACCACGCCCGTGAAGGCTGCCGCCCAGCACCAGAAGGCAAGCGTGCCCATCGGCGGGCGGGAGAGTGGTGCGTCGCCGGTCATAGCTTTCGCCCCATCAAGCCGCCGGCGCGGATCGCCAGCGTCGGCAGCAGGAACCCGAAGGCGATAGCCGGCGCCCAGGACGGCGAGAACAGTGTCGCCACGAGGCTTTCCGTGACTCCGAGAACCATCGCGGCCATCAGCATGCCGACGAAGCTGCCCATGCCGCCCAGCACCACCACGGCAAAAGCCCGGCCGATGAATTCTCGGCCAATCGAAGGTTCCACCGGCTGGATGATGATCAGCAGCGCTCCAGCGATAGCCGCCGTGGCGATAGACAGCCCGAACGCCAGCCGTTTGGTCCGCACCGGGGAGGCACCCATCAGTTGCAGAGCAAGGGGGTCCTGGCTGACCGCCAGGATCGCCCGACCGATGAAGCTCCGCGTCAGCAGCAGGTGCAGCCCGCCGATCATCAGCAGCGAGACCAGCGCCGGGACCAGCATGCGAAGCGGCAGGTCGATGCCGCCGATTCGCCAATTCGGCCCGATATAGGGCGCGGCGACAGTACGGTAATCAGCGCCGATCACCAGGATCAACACGACTTCCGTGACGAAGAGAATGCCAAAGAAGAAGGCCAGGCCCTGGAGCGCGTTCTCTCCCCGGCTCTCAAAGCAAGCGTAGTAAGCTTGGTAAAGCAGGACACCGAGCAGGAAAAAGGGCGGCAGGCAGAGGATGCCCGCCAGAATCGGGTCGAGGCCGAATGCGTCGTTCAGCAGCCAGACGGCGAAAGCGCCCATGACCACGAAGGCCGGATGAGCGAGGTTCGGGATATCGAGCATGCCGAAGGCGATGGCGATTCCCACTGCGACCGCCGCATAAAATGCCCCAAGCAGCAGCCCGGCCACCACAGCGTTGAGAAGAAGTTCGAGCAGCGGATCCATGCCGTTTGGCTTGCCCTTCCAGGCCCGTTTTCCCCCTCGACCGCTTATCCACGACCGTAGGTGGACAGGATGCGGCAGGAATGGCGCGGCGAAAACTGGCGCATATTGGCATGACAGCTATGCCCAAATGTCCGAAATAGGGATCGAACAATCTGCGGATTATCACAATGGCTTGCATTTCGGACAGAACGGCACGGCTGATTTGCTGATTTCAGCCTTTTCATCCCCCAGCCGCCACGGCAGATTATGAGAGTCAGGTAGGGGGAGGCAGCAATGCGCTTCGGACTTTTTGGTGGTGCGCGCACGAAACGCGGCACGGGCGACGTCGTCGATAGCCACGGCTACCAGGGCTACATCGATTATGTCGTTGAGGCAGATCGCCTCGGCTACAACAGCCTATTCATGGTGGAGCATCACTTCACCGGCCAGGGCCAAGTCTCGGCGGCGATGACGCTGCTGGCTTACCTGGCAGCCAAGACCAGCCGGATTCGTCTCGGCACTGGCGTTGTGGTGCTGCCCTGGCACAATCCGGTGCTGGTCGCCGAACAGGCTGCGACGCTCGACCTGCTCTCCGGTGGACGCTTCGATTTCGGCGTCGGCAAGGGCTATCGCCCGGCCGAGTTTGCCGGCTTCTGCATGGATATCGCCGAGAATTCCGAGATCTTTGACGAGGCGATGGAGATCATCCGCAAGGCCTGGACCGCCGAAGGTCGCTGGAGCCACCACGGCAAGCGCTGGCACCTCGAGAACGTGGTGGTGGAGCCGGAGCCGCTGACCCGCCCGCACCCGCCGCTGTGGATGGCCGCCGGCAGCGAAGGCTCCATCCGCCGGGCCGCGCGCGAGGGTTACTGCATTCTGATCGACCAGCTTGCCAGCGTGAAGCAAGTGGGTGAGCGCATCGCCATCTTCCGCGAGGAATGCGAGAAGACCGGCCGCGCCTTCAACCCGGCGATGGTCGGCGTGACCCGCGCCCTGCAGATGTTCTTCGACGAGGCCGAGCGCAAGGCGGCGATCGAGACGCGCAAGCGCGTGGTCGGCGTAATCGGCGACCTGGCCAAGGGCGAGCGGCCGAAGTCGATCGAGGAAGACGATGCCCCGCTGCTCGGCACCCCCGCCGAGATCATTGCCCGGCTGCGGACGCTGGAAGCGGTGGGCGCCGGCTTCATCTTGATGGCCGACCCGCAGGGCAGCGCGGCGACGCTGCGCGCCTTCGCCCAGCATATCATGCCGGCCTTCGCTGAACCGAAGCTGATGGCCGCCGAATAGCTCGGCTGAGACGGCGCTGTTAGCATGCAGGCGGGACCTTACGGGTCCCGCCTTTTTTTACCTCAGAGCATGGTGCGTTCGCATTCGCTCACGCTTCACGCTCTAACTTTTGTTTGGTCGCGGGATTCAGCGTTTTTGGCGACTCCGCCTCAACGCATCCCGCTAAAGGGAGGAGAACGCGATGGCACGCCTCAAGCCAATCGATCCGGCAGCGCTCGACCCGGCGCAGAGGGCCGTCTACGACCGGATTGCCGGCGGCGCCCGCGGCGGGGTCGGCGGCCCCTTCACAGCCCTGCTTGCCAGCCCAGAGCTCTGCGGCCGGGTTGAGCAGCTAGGCGTTTTCATCCGCTATGACTGCAGCGTGCCGATGCGGCTGCGGGAACTCGCGATCCTCTGCGTCGGCCGGCATTGGCGGGCCGATTACGAGTGGTTCGCCCATGCGCCGATCGCTGCGAAGCAGGGCGTACCAGACGCTGTCATCCAGGCGATCGGCACCGGCAGCGACAGCCCGCCCTTCGACGCCCCTGCCGATGCGACTGTCTTCCGCTTTGTCCGTACCCTGCTGAAGGAGGGGCATGTGCCGGATGCGGTCTATGCCGAAGCTGTGGCTTTGCTGGGAGAGAAGGGCACTGTCGAGCTGACCGGTCTCGTTGGCTACTACACGCTGCTCGCGTTGCAGCTGAATACCTTTGAGGTCGCACCGCCGCCGACCGTGCCGATTCCCTGGCGCTGATCCGCATGCGCGCGGTGGCGCTTCAGCCGCTGCGCGTGATTTGCACCAAGAAATCGATGAAGGCCCGTAACTTGGCTGGCAGGTGGCGCTGCGGCGGGTAGAGGACGGAGACCGCGTTACCCTCCTCGATCCATTCCGGCAGCAGGGAGCGCAGGGTGCCGCTCTCCAGCTCCTTGCGCACGAGCCACCAGGTTCCCTGGCCGATGCCGATACCGGCAATAGCCGCTTCGCGCAGCGCATCGCCGCTGTTGATGACCAAGGTCCCGCCGACCCGGACCGTGAACGGGTTGCCGTCCTTGCCGCGAAAGGACCAATCCGGGCCGAAGCGGCCCACAATGCAATTGTGCTGGCGCAATTCCTCGGGCGTGCTCGGCTCGCCATGCCGGGCGAGATAGGCCGGGGAGGCGAAGGTGATCTGCGGGCCGCGCGTCAACAGGCGGGTGGTCAGCCGGCTATCGTTGAAGCGCCCGGTGCGCACGGCGATATCGTAGCCCTCCGCGATCAGATCCACCGCCGTGTCGCTGAAGGAGAGGTCGAGTGTCACCTCCGGGTACTGGGCAAAGAAGCGCGGAAGTTCCGGCACCAGCGTGACCCGGCCGAACGAGATGGGCACGACGGCGCGCACCCGCCCGCGAGAGACCGCGCTCCCGGCCTTGAGCCGCGTCTCCGCATCCTCGAGATCGGCGAGGATGGCAAGGCAGCGCTCATAGAATTCCTGACCGTAATCGGTGGTCCGCAAGCGCCGCGTGGTCCGATTGAACAGCTGGGTGCCAAGCTCATCTTCAAGCCGCGCGATGCTCTTGGTGACGGCAGAGGCCGATAGCCCGAGCTTTTTCGCCGCAGCCGTGAAGCCGCCATGCTCGACCACACGCACGAAAATGGTCAGCGCGACGAACTTGTCCAATCCGCCCCTCCCCTACCCGCAGCTTACCCCGGCCGCGCGCCGGGGGAAGCCGGCGGCATGCCGACCAGCAGACGCGGACCCGCGAAGGGCCGGACGCAGAACCGATAGACCAGCAAGGTGATCGCGGTCGCCCCGAGCCAGACGCCAAGAATGGTCGAAACCGGTCCCCAGCCAAAGGCGAGCAGCCAGACGCCGAGTAGGAGCACGGGAATATGATGCAGGACATAGACGGGCATCGTCGCCTCCCCGAGCCAGTCCAGCAGGCGCGAGGGGGGTGGCGGATAGCGGCCGGCAATCCCAAGCCCTCCGCCGATCCACCCCCAGGCGCAAAGACCCACCGCGATACGGCCGAGCGTCGAGGGACCAAGCCATAGCTCGACGATAAAGCCCACCAGCCCGAGCGCGAGCAGCCCCCAGGCCTCCGCGCGCAATCGCGTCTCATACCCAGGCCAGGCGGCGAGCATTGCGCCCAGGCCAAAGCAGGCGATGAACCAGAGCATATTCGCCCAGTCCTGCGCGAGATTGGGCAGGAACGGCCAATACCCGCCCGTCCCGGCGATGAGGACGGCAAAGCCCACGGCCGGCAGGTACACCGCCAGCCGGCCGGGGACCTCAGCGACCGGGGGGCGCGCGGCAAGCCAGCGCAGTGCCGGCAGGGTCACCACCGAGATGATGAACAGATAGGCGAGGAACCAGAGATGCGACCAGGTCATCGTGTCGATCCTGGTCAGATAGCGGCCCAGGAAGGCGACGAAGCCGTAATCCGGCGGCGTCACCAGACGGAACCCACCCAGCCGCAGGTCACGGCCCTGCTGTAACTCGATCCACTTGATCACCGGCCCAAGCAACAGGATGCCGGCAAAGAGCGGCAGCAGGACGCGCAGCACCCGCTCTCGCAGGAAGCGAGCAGGCGTGCGTCGCCGCAGCGCCCCGACCGCCGACCAGCCGGCCAGGGTGAAGAACAGCGGCAGAATGGCGACGCGGAAGATCTCATAGAGGATCGTGGCCGGCGCCCAGGGCGCCGCGCTTTTCACATGGTACCGTGGCTCGGCGGCGTAGATCAGCAGCGCATGGGCCAGCACGATGCCGATGCAGGCGACAACCCGCAGCAGGTCAAGGTCGGTACGGCGGCGGGACACGGGGCTTGTGGCCATGTATTTGGCATGCAGGATCGCGGCGGCAGAGGCAAGCCGCCGCCACCGCTGGGACGGCCTCAGGCTGCCTTGGCTTGGGCCGCCACGCGCGCGAGCGCACCCAGCAATTCCTTCGCCACCCGGACCCGCTGCGGCAACTCCATCTCGCGCAGCAGGGCCAGCTTGTGGTCCGGGCGCAACCGCACCAGGCCCTTCTGGGCGGCCACCCATTGCACCATCCCAGCCGGGTTGCGCGGCTGATTGCGGAAGAAGCCGAGTACGATCCCCTTCGGCCCGGCATCCAGCTTCTCGACGCCCGCGGCGCGGCACAGCAGCTTGATCGCAACCACCTGCAACAGGTTCTCGACCGGCTCCGGCAAAGCGCCGAAGCGATCGACCAGCTCGGCGGCCATGGCCTCAACTTCCGCCTCGGCGGCCAAGGCGCCGATACGACGATAGAGACCGAGGCGCACCGGCAGGTCGCGGACATACTCCTCGGGGATCAGCACCGGCAGGCCGAGATTGATGTTCGGCGTGAAGGCGAGCGCGCGGTCCGCTTTGGCCCGATTCCCGCCCTCCCCGGCCTTCAGATCAGCCACCGCTTCCTCCAGCATCTGCTGGTAAAGCTCGATACCCACCTCGCGGATGTGGCCGGACTGCTCGTCGCCCAGCAGATTGCCGGCGCCGCGGATATCGAGATCGTGGCTCGCCAGGGTGAAGCCCGCCCCAAGGTTATCGAGCGTCTGCATCACTTCCAGCCGCTTCTGGGCGGCGG
>Ga0114960_10002904_pt1 | contig 13219 bp, 7 predicted proteins | sample C_130625_MF_Meta_FD_92637 | JGI IMG/M metagenome (GOLD analysis project Ga0114960, IMG submission 92637) | Freshwater microbial communities from Lake Croche, Canada to study carbon cycling - C_130625_MF_MetaG | ecosystem: Environmental > Aquatic > Freshwater > Lake | place: Lake Croche, Canada... | reverse complement strand
CGTCATCGCCACCCCCGATCTCATGCCCCAGGTTGGCAAGCTCGGCCGTCAGCTCGGCCCGCGTGGTCTTATGCCCAACCCCAAGACCGGCACCGTCACCCCCGACGTTGGCAAGGCCGTTGCTGACTTCAAGGGCGGCAAGGTGGAATACCGCACCGATCGTCAGGGCAACATCCATGTCCCGATCGGCAAGGTGTCCTTCGAGGTTCCCGCCCTTGTGGCCAACCTCCGCGCCGTGCTTGAAGAGCTCGAGAAGGCCAAGCCTTCTTCGGCAAAGGGTCGCTATTTCAAGAAGGTCTCGCTGTCATCGACCATGGGCCCGGGCGTCAAACTTGACCCCCAGCGCATGCTCGTTGTCGAAGAGGTCTGAGTTTCTCGCAATTGTTTCTCGCTGTTGTGGCGGGCTGGCTCCTGAGTTGAGCTCGCCACTACAGTTCGCAATCAATTAAATCCGCTCGCCGCAGACATCCGGTGCCCCTAGGGGTGTAACAGGTTCCTCGGAACCCACCTGACGAGGTGAACCTCCGAATCTCGGGGCGTTCTCGCGCTAAGCGGCGGACGCCCCGTTGTGTTTTTGCAACGTGGCAACCCGGTGTCGAATGTTTCTTCGGAACCGTTCGATACCAGCCCAGCGGTGATCCGGTGCCCTGCACTGGTGAACCGGAAGAGACACACCAGATGAGAGGAGGTGCGATGGAAAACCCGAGACCGGAAAAGGTGGCCGTGGTCGAAGAGGTGCGTAAGCGCTTCGCCGATGCTGAGGCCGTCCTGCTCACCGAGTACCGCGGAATCGACGTCAGTGGACTGGCGGAGCTTCGAACGGCACTTCGTGCAGCCGGTAGTGACTACAAAGTTTACAAGAACACGCTCGTGCGTCGTGCGACAAACGAACTTGGACTTGATCTTGATTCACACCTGACTGGACCGACGGCCATCGCCTTCGTTCCCGCTGGCGGCACCGGAGACCCCGTTGCCGTCGCAAAGGCCCTGCGTGAATTCGCAAAGGGCAATCCCAACCTGGTGGTGAAGGGCGGAGTCCTCGGTGAGAAGTTGCTCACTGAGGCCGACGTCAAGGCACTCGCCGACGTGGCACCGCGTGAAGAACTGCTGGCTCAGCTGGCTGGACTCATCGCTGCCCCGATGGTGCAGTTCGCTGGACTTCTGCAGGCGCTTCCTCGCGATTTCGCCTACGGACTGGCTGCACTCATCGAAAAGCAGGGTGGAGCGCCCGAGGTCATCGAGACCCCGGCCGAAGCACCTGCCGTCGAAGAAGCCGCTGCACCCGAAGCCGAGGCACCTGCCGAAGCTGAGGCACCTGCAGCCGAAGACACCACCGAATCACCCGAGGCCGTGGCCGATGCCGCCGCCGAATCCAACGACGCTGCCCCGGCCGATGCCGAGGGTGACACTCAGGAGAGCTGAAAATGGCAACTAAGGAAGAAATCCTCGACGCGATCGCCGGTATGTCGGTCCTCGAACTCAGTGAACTACTCAAGGACTTCGAAGAGAAGTTCGGCGTTTCTGCAGCCGCTCCGGTGGCTGTCGCTGCAGCTCCGGCTGCAGGTGGCGGCGGTGGCGGCGAAGCTGCTGCTGAGAAGGACGAATTTGACGTCGTTCTTACCGGCGCTGGTGACAAGAAGATCCAGGTCATCAAAGAGGTCCGTGCCCTTACCAACCTTGGTCTCAAAGAAGCCAAGGACCTGGTCGACAGCGCTCCCCAGACCGTCCTCGAGAACGCCTCGAAGGAAGATGCAGAGAAGGCAAAGGCCGCCCTCGAGGGTGCCGGCGCTTCTGTCGAACTGAAGTAATTCGGTTCAACACTCGCCAATTGGCTTGTGTGCTGGCCCGCCCTTCGGGGCGGGCCAGTGTCGTTTTCCGGCGGTCGTTGGGGGAGTGATGCTTGACCCGGAGGGGAACGGGGTCTAGGTTTCGGCGCAATTCAAACGGGGCAGAAGTGGATGATCCCCCGAGTGAGCGCCTGAATTCGCCATTTGGCCGGAATTCCAGGGTTGCTCTTCCTCGCGTCCTGCCCCTAGGATCCTCAGTCCGCCCTGCCGCGCCTTGGGACGTATTTCCCCAGTTCGGTTCGTGCGTCACGCCCTTCCTTCACCGAGGAGCTTTTCTTGTCTGCTCGTCCGACCGTCCGTGACCGTTATTCGTTCGCGAATCTTGACGAAGTTCTTGATCTACCCGACCTGATCGCAATCCAACGCGAATCTTTCGAGTGGTTCCTTCACACGGGTCTTGCGGAAACCTTCCGCGACATCAGCCCGATTAAGGACTTCACCGAAACGCTTCAGCTCGAACTCGAATTCGATCCTGAAGACGAAGACCTTCGTCCGCCGCCCAAGTTCACGGTGGAGGAGTGCAAAGAGAAGGACATGACCTTCTCTGCACCGATCTTCGTGCGTGCGCGTTTCATGAACGCGTCAACTGGCGAAATCAAAGAACAAACCGTCTTCATGGGCGACTTCCCGATGATGACCGAAAAGGGCACCTTCGTTATCAACGGCACTGAGCGCGTTGTTGTTTCGCAGCTCGTCCGTTCGCCTGGTGTCATCTTCCAACCTGGTGAGCGTTTCCGTCTTCGCAACTTGCAGAAGCATCAGCTCGTTACCGGCACCATTCACCCGTATCGCGGCGAGTGGATTGAATTCGACGTTGAACAGAAGCCTGGTAAGGACGTCACCGCTGGTGCGCGCGTTGCACGCAAGCGTCGTCTTAGCCTCTTCGTTCTTCTTCGTGCACTTGGTTACGACGAAGAAAACTTCCCGGGCTTCCTCGACCGTTTCGTGCGTCACTTCGATTTCCTCGAAGGTCAGTGGGAAAAAGATCGCGAACTTGCGCCGACACAAGACGAAGCACTCGTCGAGATTTACAAGCGTGCTCGTCCGGGCGAACCGCCGTCAGTGGAATCGGCGAAGGCCTACTTCCGCAACGCGTTCTTCGAGAACCGTCGCTACGACCTCTCACGTGTTGGTCGTTACAAGCTCAACCGCAAGCTCGGACCAGAACTCGACAAGATCGAGAAACTGTTCAACATCAAGCTTGAGCGTCCTGAACTCGATCAGTCGGTGCTTACGCCGTCAGAAGTTCTTGCCGCAACCACATATCTTCTGAACCTCGTGAACGCCGAGCCGGGTTACCGACTCGACGATCAGGACCATTTCGCCAACCGTCGTATTCGTTCCGTCGGCGAACTTATTCAGAACCAGGTCCGTATCGGTCTGTCACGTATGGAACGTGTTGTGCGTGAGCGCATGACCACCCAGGACGTCGAGGCCATCACGCCGCAGACCCTCATCAACATTCGTCCCGTCGTTGCGTCGATCAAGGAGTTCTTCGGAACTTCGCAGTTGTCGCAGTTCATGGATCAGGTCAACCCGCTTTCGGGCCTTACCCACCGTCGCCGTCTTTCAGCGCTCGGTCCGGGTGGTCTGTCACGTGAGCGTGCTGGCTTCGAAGTCCGCGACGTTCACTTCAGTCACTACGGCCGTATGTGCCCGATTGAAACTCCTGAAGGTCCGAACATCGGTCTTATCGGTGCACTCGCAACCTTCGCTCGCGTCAACGCGTTTGGTTTCATCGAGTCGCCGTACCGCAAGGTTGTCAACGGTCGCGTCACCGACGAGATCGTTTACCTCGCAGCCGATGAGGAAGAGGAATACGTCGTTGCGCAGGCCAACGCGCCGCTCAACCCGGACGGCACGTTCCGCGCCGACCGCGTTCTTGTGCGTCGTTCACCTCAGGCGGCAACGCTTGGCGAACTGAAGCTCATGCTCGAACGTGACGTCTTCTTCGGTGCAACCACCGAAATTTCAAACGTTGCTCCTGCTGAAGTTCAGCTCATGGACGTTTCGCCGAAGCAGATTGTTTCGGTCGCAACCGCACTCATTCCTTTCCTCGAGCACGACGATGCGAACCGTGCGCTCATGGGCGCCAACATGCAGCGTCAGGCTGTCCCGTTGCTTCGTGCCGAAGCTCCATACATCGGCACCGGCATCGAATCACGCGCTGCTCGCGATGCTGCCGACATGATCCTCGCCGAGGAAGACGGCACCATCACCGAGGTCGATGGCAACGCCATCACTGTTCAGTACAAGAACAAGGGCCGCGTTGTTTACCGTCTCCTCAAGTTCGAACGTTCGAACCAGGACACCTGCATCAACCAGAAGCCCATCGTTGCGCAGGGACAGGTCATCAAGAAGGGCGACATCCTCGCTCACGGCCCGTCCACCGACAACGGTGAACTCGCTCTCGGAAAGAACCTCGTCGTGGCCTTCATGCCATGGGAGGGCTACAACTTCGAGGACGCCATCATCCTGTCTGAGCGTCTTGTAAAGGACGACGTTCTTACGTCGATCCACATCAAGGAACACGAGATCGATGCTCGTGACACCAAGCTCGGTCCGGAAGAAATCACCCGCGACATTCCGAACCTTTCCGACGAAATTCTTGCCGACCTTGACGAGCGCGGCATCATCCGTGTCGGTGCCGAGGTTTCCGCTGGCGATGTTCTTGTTGGCAAGGTCACCCCGAAGGGTGAAACGGAACTCACGCCGGAAGAGCGTCTCCTTCGTGCCATCTTCGGTGAGAAGGCTCGCGAAGTTCGCGACACCTCGCTCAAGGTTCCGCACGGCGAAAAGGGCAAGGTCATCGACGTCAAGGTGTTCAGCCGCGACGATGGTCACGAACTTCCCCCCGGTGTCAACCAACTCGTTCGTGTGTATGTCGCACAGAAGCGAAAGATCAGCGTGGGCGACAAGCTCGCTGGTCGTCACGGCAACAAGGGCGTTATCTCTCGAATCCTTCCGATCGAAGACATGCCCTTCATGGCCGATGGCACGTCCGTCGACATCATCCTCAACCCGCTTGGTGTTCCTTCCCGAATGAACGTCGGTCAGGTTCTGAAGCGCATCTCGGTTACGCCGCTCGTTATGGCTGGAACATCGACGGTGAAGCCGTTGGTCAAGCGCCCGTTCGCGGCACCGAAAAGAAGACCCGTCCGGTCACCCCTCCTTCAACGCTCATTGCAACGCCCGTCTTCGACGGCGCTCACTGGGACGAGCTCGAAGGTGCGGGCAAGCACCCGACCATCAAGAAGATCTTCCAGAACCTTCAGCCTGAAGCAACCGATGCTCGCTACGGCGACAACGGCCGCATGATGCAGGACAACGGAAAGATCACGCTCTTTAACGGCCGCACCGGCGAGAAGTACGACAACCCGATCACCGTCGGCGTTGTCTACATCCTCAAGCTTGCGCATTTGGTCGACGACAAGATCCACGCTCGTTCGACCGGCCCGTACTCCATGATCACCCAGCAGCCGCTGGGCGGTAAGGCGCAGTTCGGTGGCCAGCGATTCGGTGAAATGGAGGTGTGGGCACTCGAGGCGTATGGCGCTGCGTACTGTCTGCAGGAACTCCTCACCATCAAGTCCGATGACGTTCTTGGCCGCGTGAAGGTCTACGAAGCCATCGTCAAGGGCGAGAACATTCCCGAGCCGGGCATTCCCGAGAGCTTCAAGGTTCTCATCAAGGAAATGCAGGCACTTTGTCTCAACGTCGAGGTGCTCAACACCTCAGGCGCCGAGATCGAAATGCGTGAGCTCGACGAAGACATCTTCCGTACCGCCGAAGAACTTGGCATCGATCTTTCACGTCCGGAACGCGGCAGTGATGAAGAAGATGCCCGCCGCCAGGCAGAGAGGGGCTGAAGTCATGGCAATGCTTGACGTCAACACTTTTGATCAACTTCGTATCGGACTTGCCACCGCGGATTCCATCCGCACGTGGTCGAACGGCGAAGTCAAGAAGCCAGAAACAATCAACTACCGCACGCTCAAGCCCGAAAAAGACGGCTTGTTCTGCGAAAAGATTTTCGGTCCACAAAAGGACTGGGAGTGCTACTGCGGTAAGTACAAGCGTGTCCGTTTCAAGGGCATCATTTGTGAACGCTGCGGCGTTGAAGTCACCCGCTCGAAGGTTCGCCGCGAGCGCATGGGTCACATCGAACTCGCTGCACCCGTCGTTCACATTTGGTATCTGCGCGGCACTCGTTCATGGCTCGCGTACCTCCTTATGGGTACCGAAGCTCGTGAAGAGATCAAGGCAAAGCAACTCGAGAAGGTCATTTACTTCGCCGCCAACCTTGTTACCTGGGTTGACGACGAGCGTCGCCATGCCGACCTCGAATCGCTCGAGCAAGACATGCTCGCCGAGAAGGACCTCATCGAAAAGGATCTTCGTCTCGAACTCGATCGTCGCCACAAGGATCTCGAAGACGAGGTCAAGGGTCTTGAAAAGGAAGGCGCAAAAGACGCCGACATCAAGGCTCGTCAGCGCGCTGCCGACAAGGACCTTCAGTCCATTCGTGAGCGTTACGACATGGAGCGCGATCTCGTTGAGCGGGCGTTCGACGAATTCAAGTCACTCTTTGCTCGCAAGATCATCGAAGACGAAATGCTCTGGCGTGAACTCGAAGATCGTTACGGCGAGTACTTCGAGGGCGGCATGGGTGCAGAAGCCATCGCCAACCTGATTGAGCGCATTGATCTCGACGGTGACGAAATTCGTTTGCGTGAGCAGATCGATCCGGCTGAAGGACAGAAGCCGCTTTCCGCGCAGCGTAAGCAGAAGGCCATCAAGCGCCTCAAGATCGTTACGGCCTTCAACCGTCGTGACGAAAACGGACGTCGTATCAACGACCCGCGCGCAATGATCCTCGACGTCGTCCCGGTTATCCCGCCGGAACTTCGCCCGATGGTGCAGCTCGATGGTGGCCGTTTCGCGACTTCCGATCTCAACGATCTCTACCGTCGCGTCATCAACCGCAACAATCGTCTGAAGCGTCTTCTTGATCTTGGTGCTCCCGAGATCATCGTCAATAACGAAAAGCGCATGCTTCAGGAAGCTGTCGACGCATTGTTCGACAACGGTCGTCGTGGTCGTCCGGTTACCGGTCCTGGTAATCGTCCGCTCAAGTCACTTTCCGACATGCTTAAGGGCAAGCAGGGCCGATTCCGTCAGAACCTTCTCGGTAAGCGCGTCGACTACTCCGGCCGTTCGGTCATCGTGTGTGGTCCGACCCTCAAACTGCATCAGTGCGGTTTGCCGAAGCTCATGGCGCTCGAACTGTTCAAGCCGTTCGTCATGAAGAAGCTTGTCGATGCCGAACTTGCGCAGAACATCAAGTCTGCAAAGCGCATGGTCGAACGTCGTCGCCCGCAGGTGTGGGACGTTCTCGAAGACGTGATCAAAGAACACCCGGTCATGCTGAACCGTGCTCCTACGTTGCATCGTCTTGGCATCCAGGCTTTCGAGCCAGTTCTCGTTGAAGGCAAGGCCATTCAGATTCACCCGCTCGTTTGTGCAGCGTTCAACGCTGACTTCGACGGCGATCAGATGGCTGTCCACCTTCCGCTGTCAGCAGAAGCGCAGGCCGAGGCTCGCGTGCTGATGCTTTCGGCGAACAACATCCTCTCGCCGGCCGATGGTCGTCCGCTCGTTACACCGACACAGGACATGATCATTGGTGCCTACTACCTGACTGAAGAAGTCAACGGTGGTTCGGGCGAAGGTCGTGTGTTCCGCAACCTCGAGGAAATCGAGCGTGCCTACGAAGCTGGCGACATTGAGCTGCATTCGCTGATCCAATATCGCCACCCAGATCACATCGTTGGTGAAGAGGCTGGTCGTAAGACCTACCGCACCACGACTGCTGGTCGAATCTTCTTCAATACGACGCTGCCGAAGGGCTTCGAGTTCCAGAACGCGCGTATCGACAAGAAGGCAATGGGTCGCATCGTCGACGAACTTGCACACAACTACGACAAGGCTGATGTGGCCGGAAGTCTCGACCGCATCAAGGACCTTTGCTACCGCTACGCGACCAAGTCCGGTCTCACCATCTCGATCGAAGACGTCAAGACGCCTGGGGTCAAGAAGGAAATTCTGGATCGTCACGAGAAGGAAGCAGAAAAGGTCGAGACCCAGTTCCGTCGCGGCATCATCACTGATGGTGAGCGTCGTCAGAAGGAAGTTGAGATCTGGACCACAGCAACCGACGAAGTTCGTGTTGCGATGGAAGCCAGCCTCAAGGAAGACAAGTTCAACCCGATCGACATGATGGTCGGCTCGGGCGCACGCGGAAACATGATGCAGGTTCGCCAGATCGCCGGTATGCGCGGTCTTGTGGCCAACCCTCGTGGCGACATGATTCCTCGTCCGATCAAGTCGAACTTCCGTGAAGGCCTCACGATGCTCGAGTACTTCATCTCGACTCCTGGTGCTCGTAAGGGTCTTGTCGATACTGCTCTTCGTACCGCTGACTCCGGTTACCTCACCCGTCGACTCGTCGACGTTGCGCAGGAACTCATCATCAACGATGAAGATCCCTTCGCTTCTGGTGGCCCGGTCCGTGGTATCTGGATCGAAGACATCGAAGCCGATCGTCCCGGTAAGCGTGCGTGGCTCGAGACTCGTCTCTTCAGCCGCACACTCGCCGACGATGTCACGCTGTCCGACGGCACAGTCTTTGCAAAGGGCACTGTCCTCGGCGACGACGAAGTTGCACTTCTTCGTGACGACCAGCAGGTCACGCGAGTTCGTGTGCTCTCACCGCTTACCGATGATTCCGATCTCGGCGTGTCGGCTGCGTGTTACGGACTTTCGCTTGCAACCGGCAAGCTCATCGAAGTTGGCGAAGCCGTTGGTGTTATCGCTGCACAGTCGATCGGCGAGCCTGGCACTCAGCTCACCATGCGTACCTTCCACACCGGTGGTGTTGCTGGTACCGACCTCGCCGGCGGTCTGCCACGCGTTGTCGAGTTGTTCGAAGCTCGCAGCCCGAAGGGCAAGGCGACGCTCTCGCGCATCACTGGTGTTGTTCGTATCGGTGAAGACGAAGGCAAGGGTCGTGTCATCACGGTTGTTGCTGACGACGGCACCGAAGAGGCGTACATCGTTTCGGGTCTTGCTCGTCTCGAAGTTACCGACGGACAAGAAATCGTCGCAGGCGATCCCATCGTCGACGGTCCTCGCGATCCCAAGGAACTCATCGAGATCAAGGGCGTGCAGGAAACCCAGCAGTACCTCGTCACCGAGGTACAGAAGGTGTACCGCGATCAGGGCGTGCCGATTCACGACAAGCACATCGAACTCATCGTTCGTCAGATGACGCGCAAGATCACTGTGCAGGAAGCCGGCGATTCCGATTTCCTTCCTGGCGAGCGCGTTGACTCCAAGGTGTACCGCGATGCCAGCCGTGCACTCGTGATGGAAGGCAAGCAGCCCGCCGAGGGTCGCCCCGAAATCATGGGTATCACCAAGGCCTCGCTTGCCACCGATTCGTGGCTGTCGGCAGCCTCCTTCCAGGAGACCACCCGAGTGCTCACCGAAGCCGCCATCGAGTCCCGTTCGGACTCTTTGCTCGGCCTCAAGGAGAACATCATCATCGGCAAGCTCATCCCTGCCGGTACCGGCATGGCCAAGTACCGAGATGTTTCTACCTCGGCACCCGAGTATCAGCCGATGGAATTCTGGTCATCCGGTGATGACGACGAGACCGGCGATCTTGCCGATCTCCTCGCCAACCGCATGGCTGGCGATGTCATCACGCCGGCTCCGGTCGACATTGATGAATTGGCCGCTCTGGCCGATGCAGCAGCCGAAGCGGCTATGGCCGCCGAGATGGTTGCCGGCGCTGGCGATCTTGCCGAAGCAGGCGAGGAGCTCCCCGACGCTCAGGTCATTGAACTTCCAGTGGCCGATGCCTCTGAAAACACTGAAGAAAGCGGCTCTTCCGAAGAGTCGATGTAGTCCCGGTTTCGGGGGTTTGCCCAGAACGGGCTGACCCCCCTAACCTTGCCCTCCGCTTCGGGGCCGGTCCCTGTAGCGATATGAACGCCAGAAAGGTTCGTTGTGCCCACCATTCAGCAGTTGGTCCGTAAGGGCCGCCAGTCGAAGCCCGCGAAGGGTAAGACCCCGGCCCTCAAGGGCGCTCCGCAGCGACGGGGCGTGTGCACGCGCGTCTACACGACCACGCCGAAGAAGCCGAACTCCGCGCTCCGCAAGGTTGCTCGTGTTCGTCTGTCTTCCGGCATGGAAGTCACTGCGTACATCCCCGGTGAAGGACACAACCTCCAAGAGCACAGCATCGTGCTCGTGCGCGGTGGTCGTGTGAAGGATCTTCCGGGTGTGCGTTACAAGATCATCCGCGGCACCCTCGACACCTCGGGTGTGCGCGATCGCAAGCAGGCCCGTAGCCGTTACGGCGCCAAGAAGGAAAGCTGATATGCCTCGTAAGGGTCCCGCACCCCGCCGCGAACTGATGCCCGACCCGATCTACCGATCGGTTGTCGTTACTCAGCTTGTTAACAAGGTCCTGCAGCGCGGCAAGCGCTCGACCGCCGAGCGCATCGTGTACGAAGCGCTCACCATGATCGAAGCCAAGACCGGCACCGAGCCGATTGCAACGCTGAAGCGTGCAGTCGACAACGTCAAGCCGCAGCTTGAAGTTCGTAGCCGTCGTGTTGGTGGCGCCACCTACCAGGTGCCCGTCGAGGTTCGTCCCCGTCGCGCCAACACCCTCGCCATTCGTTGGATCGTGGGTTACTCACGTCAGCGTCGCGAGCGCACGATGGCAGAGCGTCTCGCGAACGAACTGATGGATGCCGCCAACGGTGTTGGTGCATCAATCAAGCGTCGCGAAGATCTCTACAAGATGGCCGAATCCAACAAGGCGTTTGCTCACTACCGCTGGTAGTAGCCACGTTGGTTCGTACCGACGCCCCGCCTTGTGCGGGGCGCCGTCGCGAAACAAGCAGTTCCCCCCACTTCGTTCCTTCACAATTTCCACTGACCGCCAGTCACACGACAGGACCTGACGATGGCATCACGCCCGCATCCTCTTGATAAGACCCGCAATATCGGCATCATGGCCCACATCGACGCGGGCAAAACCACCACGACCGAGCGGATCCTCTATTACACCGGTAAGAACTACAAGATCGGTGAAGTTCATGATGGCGGCGCCACCATGGACTGGATGGTCCAGGAACAAGAGCGTGGAATCACCATCACCTCTGCTGCGACCACGTGCTTCTGGGAAGACCATCGCATCAACATCATCGATACCCCCGGCCACGTCGACTTCACCGTCGAGGTCGAGCGCTCACTTCGCGTGCTCGATGGCGCGGTTGCAGTGTTCGACGGTGTTGCTGGTGTGGAACCGCAGACCGAAACGGTGTGGCGTCAGGCCAACAAGTACAACGTTCCCCGTATCTGCTTCGTGAACAAGATGGACCGTCTTGGCGCCGATTTCTACGCCGCGCTCGACTCCATCAAGGATCGCCTCGAAGCCAACACCGCGGTGTTGCAGCTTCCGATCGGCGCCGAAGGTAACTACAAGGGCGTTGTCGACCTCGTCACTATGGACGCACTCGTGTGGCTCGACGAAGAACTCGGTGCCAAGTGGGAGGTCCAAGAGATCCCCGCAGACATGAAGGACGATGCCGAGGCATATCGCGCCGACCTCATCGAAACCGTTGCTTCTGTTGACGAAAACCTTCTCGAGAAGTTCATCGGTGAAGAAGAGATTTCTGTCGACGAACTTCGCGCTGCGATTCGTAAGGCAACCATTGCCGGCGACATCATTCCCGTTCTCAACGGCACAGCGTTCAAGAACAAGGGCGTGCAGCCGTTGCTCGACGCTGTTGTTTGGTACCTACCGTCGCCGATCGATCTTCCGCCCGTTACTGGCACAAGCCTCAAGGGCGATCAGCAACTCGAGCGTCCGCCAACTGATGATGCACCGTTCGCCGCACTTGCGTTCAAGATCATGACCGACCCGCACGTCGGCAAACTCACCTACTTCCGCGTGTACAGCGGCTCGCTCGAAAAGGGCGGACAGGTGATGAACGCTCGCACCACCTCGAAGGAGCGCATCGGTCGTCTCCTCGAAATGCACGCGAACGATCGCCAAGATCTCGACGTCGCATTCGCTGGTGACATCGTTGCGGGCATTGGTTTCAAGAACACCAAGACTGGCGACACGCTGTGCGATCCGTCAGCTCCGCTGGTTCTTGAAGAACTCATCTTCCCCGAGCCCGTTATCCACGTTGCTGTTGAGCCGAAGACCAAGGCCGATCAGGACAAAATGTCCAAGGCGCTGTTCTCGCTCGCAGAAGAGGATCCCACCTTCCAGGTTCGTACCGACGAAGACACGGCACAGACCGTCATCTCCGGAATGGGCGAATTGCATCTCGAGGTGCTCGTCGACCGAATGCTTCGTGAATTCAAGGTCGATGCAACCGTCGGTAAGCCGCAGGTGGCCTACCGCGAGACCATCACGCAGACCATTGAGAACTCGACCTACACCCATAAGAAGCAGTCGGGTGGTTCGGGTCAGTACGCCGAAGTCACCATCACGCTCGAGAACACCGGCCCTGGTGGCGGTTACGAATTCCTCGACAAGATCAGCGGTGGCCGTATTCCGAAGGAATACATCCCGTCCGTCGACGCCGGCATTCAGCAGGCATTGTCATCTGGCGTTCTTGCCGGATACCCAACTGTCGACGTGCGCGCGATCCTCACCGATGGCAAGTACCACGACGTTGACTCTTCGGAAATGGCCTTCAAGATCGCCGGAACCATGGCGTTCAAGGAAGCGGCCCGTAAGGCCAAGCCTTGCTTGCTCGAGCCGATCATGAACGTTGAAGTTTCGACTCCCGACGACTACATGGGCGACGTCATGGGCGACCTTTCCAGCCGCCGCGGCAAGCTCGGTGGCATGGAACAGAAGGGCAACTCGCAGATCATTCGTGCGCAGGTACCCCTTTCGGAGATGTTCGGTTACGCTACTGACCTTCGTTCACGCACCCAGGGTCGAGCCACCTACACCATGCAGTTCGACTCCTATCAGCAAATGCCGTCGAACGTTCAGGAAGAAATCGTTACCCGCGTTCGCGGTGAGTGATTTCACGACTGATCAACAGATCGAAGTACCGCAGTATCTGAAACCGAAGTATCTAAAGCAGTACCCGCACCTTTCCAACTCATAGCAATCGCCGCAGGGCACAACGACACAGGAGAAAGCAATGGCACGCGAGAAGTTCGAGCGGACCAAGCCCCACGCGAATGTGGGCACGATGGGTCATATCGATCATGGTAAGACCACGTTGACCGCGGCGATTACGAAGGTGTTGGCGGATGCTGATCCG
>Ga0114960_10002903_pt1 | contig 13225 bp, 14 predicted proteins | sample C_130625_MF_Meta_FD_92637 | JGI IMG/M metagenome (GOLD analysis project Ga0114960, IMG submission 92637) | Freshwater microbial communities from Lake Croche, Canada to study carbon cycling - C_130625_MF_MetaG | ecosystem: Environmental > Aquatic > Freshwater > Lake | place: Lake Croche, Canada... | reverse complement strand
GTTTGATCAGTGGAGAAGTGGTTTCGAGAGAAGTAGTAAAAAATTATGGCTAAATAGTATTTTTTAATAAAATCTATTAAATTTAGGAGATTTTATTTTATGGTATTCTTTGTAAAAAGTAAAAATAAATGATTAACCTTTTTCACGATTTGAGTCAGCAGTGTAGTAAAGAAACTACAGAAAGATACAGTACTTCCTTTAGCAGTGCTATCAAATTATTACACCAAGATTTAAGAGGTCCCATTTTTAATATCTATGGCTTTGTCCGTTTTGCAGATGAAATTGTAGACACTTTTCATCAATTTAACAAAGCTGAATTATTGATTGAATTCAAAAAAGATACTTACCTAGCAATCGAAAGAGGGATAAGTCTTAATCCCATCTTACATAGTTTTCAACTAACCGTAAATAAATTTAGAATCTCACATGATTTAATAGAAGCTTTTTTTGTGAGTATGGAAATGGATCTTGATAAAACCAGTTACAATAGCCAGGGGTATAAGGAATATATTTATGGCAGTGCCGAAGTAGTTGGACTCATGTGTCTCTATGTTTTTTGCGAGGGAGATCAAGCGAAGTATGATGAACTTAAGCCTGGTGCACAATCTTTAGGTGCAGCATTTCAAAAAGTAAACTTTCTTCGCGATGTAAAGGCAGATTATGAACAATTGAGTAGAACTTATTTCCCTGAAGTAGATTTTAATAATTTCACTCCTTCCATGAAAAAGCAAATTGAAGAGGATATTGCAATTGATTTTGCTGCTGCTTATGATGCAATTATAAATTTACCTGTGAAAGCAAGATTTGGCGTGTACGTAGCCTACAAATATTATTTATCACTTTTCAAAAAAATAAAAAAGTCAAATCCAAGTAATATTTTAGAACAACGAATTCGTATTCCTAATTATGGAAAAGCATTTATCGTTGCTAAAGCAGGTCTTCGCAGCCAGTTAAATATGTTGTAAGAATGGACCTTATTTTAGTAAATGAAGTAGACGAACCATTAGGTGCGATGGAGAAAATGGAAGTACATCAAAAAGGTTTACTTCATAGGGCTTTCAGTGTTTTTGTATTCAATAAAAAGGGTGAAATGCTTTTGCAAAAAAGAGCTGCAGGCAAATACCATAGTCCTGGCTTATGGACAAATTCTTGTTGCAGCCATCCTCAGCCTGGTTACGAAATTATTCCCGCTGCTACCCTTAGGTTACAAGAAGAGATGGGCTTTACTACCTCACTCGAAAAGGCATTTGATTTTATTTATAAGGTCACTTTCGAAAATGGATTAACTGAAAATGAATTTGATCATGTGTTGTTGGGTAATTACGATGGGGTAGTCACTCCAAATGCAGAGGAGGTGGAGGATTATCGTTATTTATCTCTTACTGAGATTAAAAATTTATTGCAATCCAATCCATCAGATTACACTCATTGGTTCAAAATTGCTATTCCAAAACTAGAGGACTACCTTGCGAGTAAAACTGCCAGTGGGGTGATTGTGTAATTTCTTTTCATTGATATTTAATAATTGTAAAACAATTCGATTCAATCAATTAATAGAATGCAAGATTCAAAAGCAATTGTTATTGGGACTGGAGTAGGCGGCTTAGCAATTGCAATACGCCTAGCTTTGAAAGGCTACCAAGTGGACGTGTTTGAAAAAAATAGTTATCCAGGGGGGAAATTATCCGCTTTTGAAAAAGATGGATTTCGTTTTGATGCAGGCCCCTCCTTATTTACTCAGCCCCAAAATATCCAGGAATTATTTACACTCGCCGGAGAGTCTCTCGACCAATATTTTTCTTATCAGTCCGTCCCCATTGCTAATAAATATTTTTATGAAAATGGCAAACAAGTAAATGCCTATACCAATGCGGAGGATTTTGCTAAGGAAATGAAACTGCAACTGAATGAGGATCCTAAGGTGGTATTAAAATATTTACAGCAGTCTAAAAAGCTTTATGAAAATATAGGACTGCTTTTTTTAGAACATTCTCTTCATAGAGTAAAAACATGGTTCCATAGTCGAGTGTTCAAAGCCTTGTCGACAGTTAAACTAAGCTATCTTTTTCAATCATTGCATCAATACAATAGTTCAAAGTTTAGTTCTCCCGAAGCGGTACAACTTTTCAATCGCTTTGCTACTTATAATGGAAGTAGTCCATATAAAACCCCTGCAATGTTGAGTTTGATTCCTCATCTTGAACAAAATGAGGGAACCTTTTATCCTAAGGGTGGCATGATTAGTATTACCAATGCATTGTATCAGCTAGCTCTCAAAAAGGGAGTAAAATTCCATTTTGATTCTCCCGTACAGCGTATCATTCATGACAATGGAAATGCAAGCGGTGTAGAGGTAAATGAGCAAATTTATTCTGCAAAAATTGTTGTCAGTAATGCAGATGTTTATTTTACTTACAAAAATTTATTAGCCAATCCCTCGATGGCAAAAAAAGTATTAAAACAAGAGCGGAGCAGTAGCGCAGTCATTTTTTATTGGGGAATAAAAAAGAAATTTCCTCAACTTGAATTACATAATATTTTTTTTAGTAAGGAATATAAAAGTGAATTTGAAGATATATTTAAGATGGGTAAGCTAACTGCTGATCCAACAGTGTATATTAATATTACATCTAAAATGCAAGCCAATCAATCACCAGAGGGCAAGGAGAACTGGTTTGTGATGGTAAATGCTCCAGCAAATACGGGACAAAATTGGGAGGAGTTGAAAAATGTACTGAGAGAAAATATACTGCTCAAATTAAGTCGCATGTTAGGAGAAGATATTGGTGAGCTGATTGAAACAGAACATACATTGGATCCAATTATGATTGAACAACAAACAGCTTCTTATATGGGTTCTTTGTATGGAACTAGTTCAAATTCTAAGTTGGCTGCTTTTTTAAGGCATGCTAATTTTACAACTGCCATCAAAGGGCTGTATTTTTGTGGTGGCAGTGTGCACCCAGGCGGCGGAATTCCGCTTTGCCTTAAAAGTGCCAAAATTGTGAGTGACTTGATTGTAAAAGCGGATGCCTAATTTTGTTTAAATAGGCAACAGGGCTTTTAATTTTTTGTTGATTAGGTTTTCAATTGGGTTTTTATAATAATTATTAAAGAAGCATAAGTTTTAATTTATTTATTAGTGATCAACAGATTAACAAAATATCAAATGGCTACTGGCATTGCCATTTTTTTCCATGCTATTGGGTTGGTAGGCATTCTGTTTTCTGATAATAAATTTTTCATTCAATCTACTCCATTTAATTTATTGTTATCTTATTTCTTATTAGTATGGACGCACCCTGAAAAAAATAAATCATTTTACTTTTTTATCGGTATCGTTTTTATTGTGGGATTTTTGTCAGAAGTGGTAGGAGTGAACACTGGCTTATTGTTTGGCGACTATCATTATTCTAAGATATTAGGCATTCAGTTATTTCAGGTACCCATACTGATTGCTGTTAATTGGTTTATCATTATTTATTGTAGCGGTATTTGTACGCATGTATTGTTGAATAAGGTAATTCAGAGAGTTGCAAAAGATTCCAATGAACCATCTTTAAAGCTAAAAGCAATGTCAGTGATTTTTGATGGAGCCTCCTTAGCTGTTTTATTTGACTGGTTAATGGAGCCGGTGGCTATCAAATTGGGTTTTTGGACCTGGGGTGGCGATGGATCTATTCCATTTTATAACTATTTATGTTGGCTATTGATCAGTATTTTACTGTTGACTATTTTTAATTTTTTCAACTTTAGAAAAGAGAATAAATTCGCAGTAAATTTATTGCTGACGCAGGCCTTGTTTTTTTTAATTTTACGAACCTTTTTGAAATAAAAAAATTATTACTATGAGCGCACTTGTTTTTATAACGCTAACCTTGCTAACTTTTATTTTAATGGAAGGCATCACTTGGTTAACCCATCGATTTGTAATGCATGGTTTTTTATGGTATCTACATGAAGATCATCATAAAAAGGGAGCTGGTTTTTTTGAGAAGAATGATGCGTTTTTCCTAATTTTTGCTATTCCATCATGGCTTTGTATTATGCTGGGCTTACAAAATCAAGTTTACTGGGTGGCCGCAATTGGTGCAGGCATTGCATTGTATGGTTTTGCCTATTTTGTAGTACATGAAGTAATCATCCACCAGCGGTTTAAATTTTTTACGCGCAGTAATAATACTTATATCAGAACGATTCGCTGGGCACATAAAATGCATCACAAACATTTGAATAAAGAAGAAAGTGAAAGTTTTGGTATGCTATTGGTTGCAAAAAAATATTGGGATAAAGTAAAAGCTGACAAAAATAGAATGGAGGACAAAGCTCCAATTTCTTCCATTTAGTGCAATTGAATTTTTCTATTCATTCGTTTTCTATAACTGATTAAACCCTTTGGGTATTCATATGAACGCACATTTCACTTATTTTTTAATTCTGGGAGCTTCTATAATTGGACCTTTCGCTCTCAGTTTTGATAAAAAAGTAATGTTCTATAAGAAATGGAAATATCTTTTTCCAGCGATGGTCCTTCCTGCCTTATTTTATGTGATTTGGGATATTTACTTTACTTCCAAAGGTGTCTGGAGTTTTAATGAAAATTATATCACCGGTTTAAAGTTGGTGAACTTACCTATTGAGGAAGTCCTTTTTTTTATTGTCGTTCCTTATTGCTGTATTTTTATTTATGAATGTATACGCTGCTATTTTCCTAGCCTTCAAGATAACCGGTGGTCGAAACAAATTTTAAAGTTATTAGGAATCCTCTTGTTAGTTTCTGGTATTTATTTTAATAGTAAATATTACACTTCCTGGACTTTCATTTTTACTGCTATTTTTATTGCAGTTATTTACATCGCAAAAAGTTTTTTTAAAGATTTCCATTCTGCCTATTTCTTAGCATCCTATGCAATCATTTTAATTCCTTTTTTGTTAGTAAATGGATTACTTACTTCTATCCCAGTTGTTCTTTACAATGACATTGAAAATTTGGGAGTAAGAATTTATACAATCCCAATGGAGGATGTGTTTTATGGCATGTTGTTGGTGTTGATGGATGTTTCTCTTTATGAAAAACTGCGAAATCGTCGATAACTATATTCCAACCCCGACAATGGCTCTTAGCGATGTCAACAATTATCTAAGTTGCGAATCCTGAGTTTAAATTATTTTTCGTTTTTAATTATGAGATGGCTATAAATCCAACTCTTTTTAACCTCTAATGAAAATCCGTTAATTTTACCCAATATAATAATATGATGCAGGTAGAAATAGATGAGATTCAAAAGGTTTTTGAGCAGTTCAGTAAGTCGCCCCTTACTCGGATTGATAGATTGCCACAGGCAGGTAGTGAGCGCCATTATTTTCGTCTTCATACTGCCGAAAAAACTTTTATCGCTACTTATGGTGCTAATATAAAAGAAAATGAAGCTTTTATTTATTTCTCTAACCAGTTTCAGCTACAGCAACTTTCTACTCCGCAAATATTACATTGTAGCGCTGACAATAAAATCTATTTACAGCAAGATTTTGGAGATCTTTCTTTATTGAATCAACTAGAAGAAAACGGTTTCTCAGATACGGTCTATTCATTGTATAAAAAAAGTTTACAACAACTTGCTCAACTTCAAGTAAAAGCTGATGAGGTAATTGATTATTCGAAATGCCTTACCAATTCTGAATTTGGAAAGCAGGCGATTCTGGCGGACTTACTTTACTTTAAATATTATTTTTTAGATGCATTGCGCCGTCCATACGATAAGCAAAAACTCCTAAATGATTTTGATGCTTTGAGCGATTTTCTTTCTCAAACAGAATATAAATATTTTATGTTCCGCGATTTTCAGAGTCGAAATATTATGGTGACTCCTGATAGCGAAGTACATTTTATAGATTATCAAGGTGGCATGAAAGGCGCGCCACAATATGATGTAGCCTCTTTATTATGGCAGGCCAAAGCAAATTTGTCTGATGAATGGAAGCAATTGTTATTGGAAGATTATATAGACGCATTTGAGAAATTGGTTAATCTTCCGGTAGACAGGGATTTGTTTAGGACTCAGTATAATGGGTATGTGTTAATCAGATTGCTACAAGTGTTAGGAGCTTATGGATTCCGTGGTTTATTTGAGCGCAAAGCACATTTTTTAACTAGCATTCCGTTGGCTCTGCAAAACTTGCAATGGTTTATCAATCACCATTCACTTGGGTTGGTATTGCCTGAATTTACAAAGGTACTTGACTTGTGTACGAGTGAAGAAGTGATGAAGGAATTTACTCCATTGCAAGCAACAGCCGAGACTCCATTAATAGTATCCATAAATAGTTTTTCATTTATACAAAATGGTTATCCAAAAGATGAAACACAAAATGGTGGTGGCTTTGTTTTTGACATGAGGGGAATTTTAAATCCTGGAAGATTTGATGAATACAAACATCTTTCTGGATTAGATAAACCAGTAAAAGATTTTTTAGAGCAGCGAACTAAGATGCCCGATTTTTTAAATGGTGTGTATGGCATCATCGATATTTCGGTAGAAGAATATATTCGCCGCGACTTTGGAAACTTGGTAATTAATTTTGGTTGTACAGGTGGTCAACACCGAAGCGTGTATGCAGCCGAGGCCATCGCTAGACACTTAAGAAATAAGTTTAAGGTAAACATTGAACTTACCCACCTCAATCAAAACAATTGGAAGCATTGAGTTGGTTGAATAGTAATAAAAATTTTTTAAAAAATGAAAGCAATCATTTATGCTGCTGGTTTGGGCACACGCTTTAAACCTTGGACAGACCATCATCCCAAGGCTTTGGCAATAGTGAACGGTAAGTCTTTATTGCAGCGCAATATTGAATACCTGCAGCAATATGGTATTACCGAAGTGGTTGTAAATGTGCATCATTTTGCCCAACAAGTTAGAGACGCAGTTATTAATAACAAAGGTTGGGGAAGCAAGATTTTAATCAGTGATGAAGCGGATAGGTTACTGGAAACAGGTGGGGCTTTGATGAAAGCAAAACATCTACTAGAAGGTGAAGAGCCTTTTATTTCTTTGAATGTAGATATATTGACCAATATGGATCTTGGTAAACTCATTGCTTATCATCAGCAATATCAACCTTTGATTACCATGGGAATTACTTCTCGGAATTCTTCTAGGGTTTTATTGTTTGATGAAACCAATAGACTTTGTGGATGGAAAAACCAGCAGACAGGGGAGGAAAAAATTTCCATTCAAAAAATGAATTTAATACCAAAGGCTTACAGTTGTGTAGTAGTGTATAACCCTACAATATTTTCTTTAATAAAGCAGCAGGGAAAGTTCTCCATCATTGATGCTTATCTTGATCTTGCAGCTGATCATACGATATTAGGTTATGATCATAGTGGCGATCATTTGGTAGATGTGGGAAAACCAGAAAGTGTAGCGGTGGCAGAGGCCTTATTTAAATAATTGCTTGTGGAAGAAACTTCAATAAAAAACCCAACTTTTCATTGATTGAGAAGTTGGGTTTTTTATTGAAAAATTATTTAGCTCCATCCTTCTAGATAGAAGGAAAATGGTTAAAATTTATTCTTTCACTTTTTCAAAAAGGTCTTTCTTTTCTACGACTTTTACTTTGTCTTTTTCTTTCAGTAATTTACTCACTACATCATAAGGTCCAGAAATTACATTGTCTCCTTCTTTTAATCCTTCTGTAATTTCAATGTAATTAATATCTTGAATCGCAGTGGTTACTTTTACTTTTTTTACAGTGCCTTCTTTGTCCACAATAAACACAACTACTTCTAGATCATCTTCTCCACCGGCTGCTTTATCAGCAGTTCCTGTTTTAGCAGCTCCTGTAACCTTGGCAGTACTATCATTTAAATCACGTGTGGTAACTGCATTGATTGGAACGCTCAAAACATTCAAATGTGTTTTTGTCTGTATATCTGCGCTAGCACTCATTCCCGGACGAAATGGGTAAGATCCTTTATCTAATAAGTCAGAATAACTTTCAGGTAATAAACGAACATATACTTTATAATTGGTAACATCTGTACTAGTATTTGCAAGTGCCGATTGGGTAGCAGCGCCATTGTTACTGCTTGAAATTTGGGTAACCATTCCTTTGAATTTACGCGTGCTGTAAGCATCCACCGTTACAATGGCACTATCACCTAAATGAACTTTTGCAATGTCACTTTCGCTAACGTCTACACGAATTTCAATTTTTGCCATATCCGCTATGCGAAGCATTTCGGTACCTGACATCAGGTTACTTCCAACTACTCTTTCACCCTTCTTTACATTCAGTAAACTTACCACTCCGTTCATTGGCGCTAATACCGCTGTTCTTCCTAAATCTTTATTGGCCTTTGCAAGATTGGATTGAGCACTTTGTACAGAAGCTTGACCACCTTTGATGCCTTGTTTGGCAGCATTGTAATTCGCTTGAGCACTTTTAAAATTCGATTCTGAAAGATTGAATTCATTGCGGCTAATTACTTTGTCATCAAACAACTGCTTTTGCATTTTGTAAGTTTTCTCAGACTGATCTAGCTGAGCTTTGAATGCTTCTAAGGCAGCTTGTGCATTGGCCACTTGAGCCTGACTTTGCGCTACTCCACTGGCAGCCTGGTTGGCTTGAATGCTATAAATGTCAGCATAGATGCGAGCAATAATCTGTCCTTTGGTTACGCTGTCTCCTTCTAGCACAGTGAGTTCAGTAATTTCTCCACTGATATCTGGACTTACTTTTACTTCAATTACAGGGTAAATTTTACCACTCGCATTTACTATTTCAGTAATGGTGCGTCGCTGCACTTTTTCGGCAGTTACCTTGGTGCCTTCTTTTTTACCAAATACGCCAGCATATTTTAAGCCGCCTAAAACAGCTACCAACACTACTAATCCAATTAAAATCAATTTTACTTTCTTGCTCATATATTGAATCTTTTTTTATTTTAATATTGAAGCGAGTCACCGCTTTTTATAACTTCAAACCTTGGCCCTTATAAAACTCTAAAACTTTCATTTTAAAAACATAGTCAAATCGGTTCAGTACGCTTTCCAATTTGGCTCTAAACAAATTATTTTGATTGGTGATCAATTCAAAAGTACTTAGCATTCCTACCTCATAGCGTTTTTGTGCGAATTCAAAAGAGCGTTGCGAAGTGGCTACAATTTTTTCACTTGCATTGAATTTCTCCATAGCTACAGTAGCGGCATTGTATGCTTGGTAAATATCTTGTTTTATTCTTTGGTTGTCACCTTCTTTTTGAAGCTCTACAATGCGGATATTTAATTTGCTTCTTTGCCAATTGGTACGAACCAGAGAACCATTGAAGATTGGTACGCTGAGGGCTAAACCCACCGACTGTCTGAAATTTTGGTTGAATTGATCAAATAATGCAGCGTCACCATAATTATAGCTGGTAAAAGGTTGATTTGGAAAAACAGAATAATCGGCACCACCAACATTTACTTTTCCAATAGGTGCGGTAAATTGGCGCGAGCCAGTAATTTCTTTTGCTCGGCTATTGTATCCTGAACCAAGACTACCAAATGCGGATAAGGTCGGGTACATCCTTCCTCGAGCTGCTTCGGCTGCTCTTTGGGAAGCCTTTAGGTTAAAATCGTTTACGCGTTGTTGTGGAAGATTTACCAATGCCAATGCAATAACGGCTTCAGGTTGAAGATCGGCGATAGACTCAACAGGGATTTTATCTACTGGAGGCACGTCTACTTCAAAAGGTTCTGATGCGTCGAAGTTCATACTTGATTTTAGCATAAGGGTAGCTTGTTGAGCGTTGCCTCTTGCGGAAATAAAGCTGGCGCTGTCGCGGGCCTGTTGTGCTTCCAATTCTGCAGCATTGAGTTCAGGTAGAGAGCCTGCATTCACTAATTTGCGGGTATAGTAAAGTTGCTCCTTGGTTTGCTGCAGCTGCACACGGGCAATATTTTCCTGCTCTTTGGCTAAAAGCACTTGTAGGTAACCGTTAGCAACCATTAAGGCAATATCGTTTTTTAGTTTTTCAGTTGTAGCAAGCGCCGCTTGAAGCTGCCATTGATTAGCAAGTACCGTATTCTTTTTGCTATACCAATTAAAGATATCAGCGCTGGTTTGTAATTGCATTCCGGCACTTACATAGTTTTGAGTGATGAGGCTAAAAGAGGTAGGATCTTGGTTGCGCCCACTGCTAAAGCCACTATTGCCACTAAAATTGGCACTTGGGTATCTGCTTAGTTTGCTTTGATTGAAGGCAAGTGCAGAAATAGAGGCTTGCACCGCCGACTGTTTTACGCTGATATTGTTGGCCATGGCATAGTCTACAATCTTGCGCAGATCCCATTTTACCTGGCTGAAGCCGAAAGAATGGGTTAAAACCAATAATAAAATCAACAATATTTTTTTCATGTATGTATTTTGTGGTTTTGAGTAAAGCGAATAGATTAATATTCCACAGTACCTCTTAAACTGGAACAAAATTATCATTTAACTGACATTATTGGCAGAAAATTTTATGAGTATACCTTTTATGAGGATGTAAGGTATTTTATGAGGTGCTAAGTTTGGTCGATACTATCGTTAACGGATAGCCATTTTAAAAGGCGACTACTTTTTTCCGCAAGATTTTTGAGTTGTAGGGTAAGTTCTACTATTTCTTTCTTTGCAAATTGTTTCGGATTTGCCGAGTGCTCTATATTATAAATAAGACCATAATCTTTGACTTCATGGTAGTTGAATTGGTTGTAAGCTTGATGCTCATTGGGAGAAATATCTTGTTCAAACCCTTTGTCAGCATAGAATTGATTGATTGATACTCCATATTGTTCGGCTAATTTTTCAGCGGCAATATAGCTGAGTTTGGTTTTTCCATTTTCAAGGTCACTATAGTTTGCCTGACTCATTCCGAGTAAATCAGCAACTGTTTTTTGTTTGAGATTGTGTAAGGTTCTAAAATAGCGAAGGAGTGAAGCGATCATATTTGTTATAATTTATAAGGGTGAACTTATAAAATAGTGAATTAAAAATTAATTACATATGTTTTTAAAGGGTAGTTTTAAATAAATATTTTTTCATCCTATTAAAAATTCGCTTACAATCAAAACTTCAGGCAATTTATTTCAACGGCCATTGAATACAGGATATCAATGCTGCGAACCTGTATAAAACAAGCGCGGTTTTAATTAATAGTATAAATTTTAAAAAAATGAAAAAAAAATTAATTGGAATATTAATCATTGCTTTTATAACAACTTCTATTTTTATAGGTTGTTCAAAAAAAAATAATGATGTAGAACTGAAGGATCCTAATTCGTTGAGCGATGACAAAGCGTTTATTGAATTGACAAATGAAACATTTGATTATATTTTATATATTTCAAAATTGACAAAACAAAAATCTTTGGTATTAAGTGATCTTCAAAAAAGTATCTCTCTTGTTCAAAATAAAAATCTATCTTTCGAATATCAAATGATAGTTCTAGACAGCCTCTTCAAAGGAGATATTTCAACCAGACTGTTGGAACATATGAAAGTGTTCAAAACAAATTGGAGTAAAATTAAAATAGCGTATAAGCCATTATCATCTGAAATACTTGATAAGGAATGCTCAGAAGTTCTATCAACTAAAATTTCACAACCAATTTCTAAGAGTTCGTTGCCTACTATGAAAGCTCCAAGTTCTGGCAGTGGTTGTTCATGGAAGTATTATCTATGTGCTGGAGCAGCTACATCAGGTGCGATCTTATGTCATGCAAGTTGTGACGCTACTGCCTTAGTTGCATCAGTTGGATTGGGTATACCAGCTTGCGTAGTTCTTTGCGGTATAGTTCAAGCGGGAGGTCTCGCTATTTGTCAAGATAATTTCTGTAATTAATTGTTTAAATATATTGTTATGAAAAAAAATATTGCTCTTTATGGATTTATATTTTTTATAGTTACTCAGCTTTTATTTTTTATTTTTCCTAATCAATTATTGGGAAATATATACATTCTAATTATTTATTTTTTTATATGCATTGTATTATTGTACTTAAATTTTATTGCTAAGAAAAAAGAAGGAAAAACCCAACTCAAAAAGCCAACTCGATTTCCAATATTTTTTTATCTATTTAATATGTTGTTGTTTTTTATTTTACCAAAACAACTAACAAGAAATATTTACATAATAGGTATTTATTTATTTTTCTGCTTTATATTTCTGTATTTTTTTTATAATAGGAAATCAAAAAATGAGCAAGAATCAATAAAATAAAATTTTGAAAAGAGATTATTCAACTTGAAATACTGTGGCAGGCAATAAGCTGTTCACAGTATTTTTTTTAACTAGTTTTATTAAATCAACCGGGAATAAACAATGACAAGCAGAAATAACTTAAAACAAAGCGTTATTTTTTGTTGGTATGATGTCATATGCAACTGGTAATTGTTTAGTTTGGCGGTAAGACATACCATTAAATAATAAATTATTTATTATATGTTAGATAAATTTGCAAAATATTTCTCTTTATTATTGTTATCAATTGCGCTAATAACTCATATTTTAAAATTGGTTTATTTGCTGTTTAAACCAATTTTTATGAGTAGTTATAAATATTTTTTAAATATCAATCCTTTTTTTACAGATTTAATTTTATTTTATATTTTAACAATAGGTTGTAGTTCTTATATACTGTGGAAACAGTTTAATTAGTTGATAATATTTTTTAACAAATGGATAATAACAGATCCCTGAATAACTTTTAATAAATTATAGGGAAGTTGATATATTGTTCGACTTAGGGACTAATTAACAAACCCCTTAATGCAAAAAATATTTTGAAAGCTCTTGCAAATAGTTTGTGCGGTATTTTCTGCATCAGGATCGACAGTTGAAATAATATCTTGGGCCTGTTGGCGTAGCTATTGCTGTTATTTCTTTTGGCTTATGTATTACTCACGAATCACTTGATTAATTATGCAAAATTATTATATCCCCTTTTTTATTGCCTTAATTCTTTTTAGATTTAAAGAATTGGGGAAAGCAATTAAAATCAAACAAAATATATTAATGGAAATTATTTACCTTTTAGTGAGTATAACTTTATCTGTATTATTATATATTTATATCAGACAAATTTAATTTTGTTATTATAATCAAGAGGGTTATTTAAATCCATTACAACAATACCATTTCAATTCATAGCCCACGGTTTAAACCGTGGGCTATGAAAAATGAAATCCCTTATGAAAC
>Ga0114960_10002902_pt1 | contig 13227 bp, 9 predicted proteins | sample C_130625_MF_Meta_FD_92637 | JGI IMG/M metagenome (GOLD analysis project Ga0114960, IMG submission 92637) | Freshwater microbial communities from Lake Croche, Canada to study carbon cycling - C_130625_MF_MetaG | ecosystem: Environmental > Aquatic > Freshwater > Lake | place: Lake Croche, Canada... | reverse complement strand
TAAGTCAATTGAAAATGCACAAAGAGACATTAATATATCTTTTGTTAATGAGCTTGCACTGATGTTTGATAAAATGGGTATTGATACCCATGAGGTTTTGGAAGCGGCAGCTACAAAATGGAATTTTTTACCTTTTAAGCCAGGGCTAGTGGGTGGACATTGTATTGGCGTTGATCCTTATTACCTAGCGTATAAAGCCACCAGCTTGGGTTACCACCCACAAGTTATTTTATCGGGTCGCAATGTGAACGATCAAATGAGTTCCTTTATAACACAAAAAGTAATAAAGCTTTTAGTACAGTATGGCTTTAAAGTGCCAGGTGCTAAAGTATTATTGTTGGGGGTCACTTTTAAGGAAAATTGTCCTGATATTAGAAACTCTAAAACCTTTGATATTTATACCGAATTAAAGTCAATGGGCGTGGATGTGGTTGCATTTGATCCCTTTGCCAATGCACCCGAAGTATGGGACACGCATCAAATAAATTTAGTTACGACACTCGCTACTTATGATGCTATAGTATTGACAGTAGCACATGATTTTTTTAAATCATTGGATTATACCCATTTGAAATCTAATCCCAATTCCATTTTATACGACACAAAGGCATTATTGGACAAAAGTATTGTTACTGCAAGGTTATAATTTTATTTCCAACTTTATTGAGGATGATAAATACTTTCTGCATTTTTTAATACTTCGTTTTTATCCAAAGTCATTTTTTTCAATTGTTGTGCTTGATATAAAGGACGCTGATCGGCAAAGTGTTTATTGCCTTTATTAGAACTCGCTCCAAAAGTATTTACTGTTTCAATAAGCGGCCATCCACCATTTTTAGGAAATTGAACAAATCCAATGTAAGCGTCACCACTGACCATTTTACGTTGCCCTTGCTCACCATAAGCCTGTGATTGAACTGCAGCCAATACATCGGGCATACCGCCTTGTGGCCAACTTTCATCGCCTCTTACCAATCTTTGCATTTCACCTAATGTTACATTAAGTCGATTAAAATGTTTTATTAAATAATCGTACACATATTGATAAGTAGTTAATGCTTCGCTCATACTTAACTTTTCATTTTTATGATCACTCATTAGTTGAGGGATGAAATAATAAGCTAAATTATAAATTAAGGCACCATTGCTTTCGGCTATTGCATTGTGGTCCCAATTTTTTAAACTTATGATAAGTGGAGACAATAAAGGGTATTTTGTTTCATCCGCCATGAATAAGGAATCAGCGGTATATCCATAAGGGTATAAGATGGTGCTAGGTAACTGTCGATCAAATTTAATACGCTTTAAATCTTCATAACTAATTTTAGGTAAGGCATCTAATAAATCCTTTGCACGACGGCTTCGATTATTATGCGTTAGTTCATAACCATCATTTGCATCAAATTTGGCTGCGCTTAAATTTTCATTTTCTGCAGTCGCTAAAAAAGGGGAATGATTGGTATTAAACAAATAACCACTTTTTGGATTTAAATAATGAGGTAATTCATTTAATGGCTTAAACTTAGTCCAAAGGGTCGCCATGGTGTTACCTGGTACTGTTGCGTTCCAATGATAGCTCGTATCTGGATTACGGTAGGGCATTTTACCATTTGAAATATAAAAGATGGTATCATTTTTATCAGCGTATACAATATTAAACATAGCTAAATGATTTTGAGTAAGCGCTGCTTTGAATTGTGTAAAATTTTGCGACTTATTCATAGCATACCATTGTTGTAAGGCACCCGCATCCATTAAGGAAGGTAAACGCATAGAAAAATATTTTCCTTGAGGTGTTATAGCCGTTGGACCATAAATAGAAGTATAAGCCGTTTTAAAAATAGGGAAAGGAATCCCTTTAATACTTAATTTAATTTTTCGCTTTTCAAGGGTCAACCAATTGCTATCTACTTTATATTGATTAGGATGTTGTTTATCTGTTTGAAGTTGATAAACATCAATTTTATCTTGAAAATTCACGGTATGTGCCCATGCAAGATTAGGAGTCGCACCATGAAAAATGAGGGGAGCACCAGGAAATAATCCTCCCAAAATATTCCAACCTTCTTCACTTTGCAAATGTGCTTCATAAAAGGCAGTAGCACCTTCAATAGGTTGATGTGCATTAATCAATAACATATTTTCACCAGTTGTTGATTTACTCGAATGTACTGCAATGGAATTACTTCCTTCTCCAGTAAAAATGGGTAAGCTAGGAATAGTGCCATTTAATATCTTAGGCAATGCCTTGTCTACTCCACAAAAAACAGCTACTGAAAAAACACCAGCAGATAAATAATCCTCCACACTAATAGGAAATACATATTTATTAAGTACTTCGTTGGGATGGGCATTTGCATAAGCTTGGAGGCCGGCTAAATATCCTTTAATTAATAATATAAACGTAGGATCCATTTTATCTATCTGATTCATTACCGTTGCCTTGGTATTGAGTAAGCCTACTACATAATCGATGCTGGCTCCTTTTTTACCAAGATAGGTGGCTAGCTTTCCTTTGCCCGTTAATAGTAAAGTTTGAATAGTAGTGAAATCATCCTCTGAATGCGCCCAAGCTAAACCATAGGCTACTTCGGCATCAGTAGGAGCAAATATATGAGGAACGCCAAATTGATCTCTTGCAATGGTAATTTTTTCAGTTCTAATGATAGGGCTGCTTGTGTTTTGTGCAAAAATGGAGCTGGTCCATATGAGTAAAAAGGAAATAAACAATGATCTCATTTAATATTAATTTATTAGGTAGGTGTGAATTTATATATAAAAGACTGTAATTTATAAAAACGATCTAAATTTGTGCGATTACATCAATTCTTTAAATAATAACAATGATAGAGTCTAAAAGGTTTGGATCTAAAAAGGCATTGGTTGATATAGATGAAACGATTTGCTTTTATAGTGATAAGAGAGTATACGAATTAGCAGAACCTAATTTTGAAAATATTGCAAAAATCAACCAATTGTTTGAACAAGGTTGGCATATTACTTATTGGACGGGTAGAGGGGAAAGTTCGAAGCGCGATTTACGCGCACTCACCCTTGAACAACTGAATCAATGGGGCTGTAAGTTCAATGACTTAATTACGGGTTATTCTCCCAACGGAAGTCCTACCAAACCTAATTTTGATTTAGTGATAGATGATAAAGCCAAAAGAATTGAGGAGCTTTAATGCACCAACGCTTGCCTATTTTTTTTAGCAAACGGCAAGTAAAATACCCAAAAGTGAAGTAATCCAACTAATTCCAATACAAGGATATAATAAGGCCATTCGCCAATGACAAAAGGATTATTCACTTCAGGCTTAGCAGCTAAATACATATAATTAGCACCTACTGCATAATTAATAATCCCAACTCCAATGGCTACTAATTGCGTATAACCAAATATCCAAATCCAAGATTTTGGGCGAGGTCTAAAATTTAAATGTAAGATCATATAAGCAATCACCAATAACATACCAGCATGATCAATAAAGTAAGCATAAAAATTATATCCATCCATGCCAACGGTAAATTCTGGTGTAAGTAAAGAGTGAATACCTCCTGCTAAGCCCCAATAGTAAACACATTCAGCCAACCATTGTTTGTAGTTGAGCAATAATGCAATACACATAAAATAACTAATACTACATAAATGAACAGGAAGACTTTGTTTTAAATTCCAATATCCTTCGTGGTAATTGTAATAATTTTCAACTAAGTAATTGATCGAAAAAAATAAAGCAATAAAAGCAGCGTAGGTAGTCACTTTTATTTTTTTAAAATGAAAGGGAACTCGAACTACAATAGTGATGATTAAAATAATCACTACCATACATTCCCACCAAAAAGGAGAGAAGGGTTCAATAAAAGCAGCTGGATGAAATTTTCCCATAAGCAAATAATCCTTACCCTTAAATTACTATTTATTTTACATATGAGCATCAAAAAACCCCTTGAATGTATTGAACAAGCAAGGGGTTGATATAAATTCATTCAAAGGAACGATCCTAAATAACCTATAATTCTCTAATCCATATATTACGATAACTAATGGGGTTGCCATCATCGCCATGATCTTGAAAATACAATGGCAGTTTGCTATCATGTTTTTTATACACTGGGATAGCAGAATAATCGGTAGGACCTAAAATAGAAACATTATTTTGAACCAATACACCATTGTGTAAAACAGTTACTCGTCCTGGGGAACTTAGTTCGCCATTGTCATTAAATACAGGGGCTGTAAAAATGATATCATAGGCTTGCCATTCACCTGGTTTACGACTTGCATTTACCAAAGGTGCATATTGTTTATAAACAGCAGCTGCTTGTCCATTGGAATAGGTAATATTATCATAGGAATCTAAAACTTGAACCTCATATTTACCCATAAAATAGACACCACTATTACCTCTTGCTTGACCACTATTTTTTACGATAGCAGGCGTTCTAAATTCAACATGCAATTGACAATTACCAAAAGCTTTTTTTGTATATAAGTCACCAGCGCCTTTCACATCTGTCAAAGAGCCATCTAGGTCCAATTTCCATTTTACTGGACTGCCATCTAATTTTTTAAAAGCAGATAAATCTTTTCCGTTAAATAATACAATTGCATCCGAAGGCGCATCTGCATTGGTAGCGCCTGCCGAAATAATAGGCACTGGTACCCAAGATTCTAAACTTTCAGGGGTCACTTTCCCACTTTCTTGTTTTGTTTTTTGTGCGTTTGCTTGAATACATAAAATGCAAAGCGCCATAAGAGCCCATATACTTTTTTTCATATATTAATTTAATTGTTTGTTAAAGCAATTTAAGGAAAAATCAAGCGGTGAAACAACTTAATGTATATAATTTATACTTAAAACTGAACATTCCCTTTTATCAAACCCCGACATTGGGGGTCGCCACAACTACATTGGAATGGTTCCATGGTATGGTCTAAAAAATCGGCATAATCCAAAGTAAGTTCTTCGCCCTTTTTAATGTCTTTTTTGGTGATGACATTTAAACCCTTATAACTGCAGTTGGCATTACAGTGGTGATTTTGTGGCGCCCATTCTTCGGGTTGTAAATCCCATAATATATATACTTCCTTACCAATCGGGTAGGCATAGCGTCTAAAGTTTAATTTCTCTCGTTCATCCCAATTTTCGTCTATATATTTTTTGGTGATGATGCGTTGCGATTTTTCCTCTCCTTTAAATAGTAGTGTGTTTTTAGGAAGATCATATTTTGCATAAATCCCATATCCAGAAATCGCATTCCCCTTGATTAAAAATAATTTTTCTTTTTTTTGATAACGCGCCATACCTTCAATAATGATGCGTTCCATGAATCCTCTTTGACCTGCTGCGTCATGCATTAAAATATAATCTGCAGAACCCTCAAGCCCCTTTTCGTAAAAAACAGAACAGGTAAAATTAATTTCTAAAAAATAGATATCACCTTTTGCATCCATTCTAAAATCCATACGAGCATAACCAACTCCACTAAACGACATAAATATTTGTTCGCCGATGGATTGTAATTGATTAGCTAAATTGACTTCTTCAACAGGAATATTTGCATTGGGATGTAATTCAGAAGTTTTTAATGCGTAGGTTTTAAAAGCAAATCCTTCGGGAAAAATATATTCAACAGGTTTGAAACTTGTACAAGTTTTACCGTCTGCATTGCCGCACACTAGTACCGTAAACTCACGCCCTTCGATATACTCTTCTACTAAAGCAGAACCAAATTCGGCTCGTATTTTATTTACTTTTGTTATTAATTCTTTTTGATTGGTCACTTTAGAAGCATCATCTACTCCTAAGCTATCACCCGCTTTAGCTGGTTTTACAAATAAAGGGAAGTTTAAATTTCCTGGTAATAAGGATAGGTCATCCACTGATTCAATTAATACATGCGCTGGTGTTTTTACATCTTCACAAAAAGCCAAATACTTCATGATGGTTTTTTGTGGATCATACAAATTTACAGTTGGACCAGTATAAGGAAGTCCTAGTAAATCCATACTCATAATCACATCAATGGAGGGCACTTTCCATTCTAAATAACCTTCGCATAAATTAATATAGATATCGTAATTTTTTTCCTTTAACTGTTTAAGTTGTTGATAGGTGGTCAATTTATTTAATAAGACATGATCGATATGCGCTTCAGGCATAATGGTTGATAAATTTCTTTCGGGATCATAATATTGGTAATTAACGCCAGATGTTGAATAATCAGGCTGTAAAACGCAAATTTTTAAATTGGTAAAACTAGCTGTATCATTTAATATGGGAAGGGGGCGCATAATTTTATTTTTTTCGTCTAGCGAAGGCGTCATTGATAATATGAATCACTAATTCGGTAAAGCTTTGATTAGAAAATCTTAAAATAGCACCAATAGAAGTGTAGTTTTCATCTTCACTAATACCACATTGTGCATTTACTTCAAGTACATATGGCTTTCCTGTTTTGGCGTCAACTCGAACATCCACTCTAGTATATCCAGTGCCATTGACTGCGGCATACGCGTCCCATGAAATTTGTTGAATGGCTAGTTTAGTTTCATTTGGGCTAGCTTGGTATTGGTAAAAATTTTCGTCAGCTGGCATAGGAGTTTCATCTTCATAAATTTCCCAAAGTCGATCAAAGGATAATATTTTTTCTTTTTCAGGAAGTGAAGTGTGAAATACTCTTTCAACAGGAGGATAAATTTTAGCATACTCGGGTTGATCATAAGTTCCTACAATCATAACTGTATATTCGGGCCCTTGAATAAAAGATTCTGCTAAAATACCACCAGTAGCAAGGTCCCATCCCCTATAGCCTTCAAACATTTTATCTAATTGTAATTGCAAATCTGTAGGGTTATCAACTACATTTTTAATTCCCAAACCTAAACTCCCCCCCGATACAGCTGGTTTTACTATTAAAGGGCTTCCTAAATTTTTTATGAGCTCTTTAGGATTTACCGCTTGATTTATTTTAATGGCTTCCCATTTTGGAGTAGGGACACCTGCTTCATCAAAAGCGATCTTCATTGGAATTTTTGAAGTGGTGATGTCATAAAAATAATCATCCGCCCCTGTGTATACCAATTGTTTTTCCTCTAATGCTTTAATCACTGACAAACCGGGGGCGCCATTTATTTCATCCCCATCACATAAATTTAATACAACAGGAAAAAACAATCCCTTTTGTCTTTCATTTGCAATTTCTTGTATTACTGTTTTATAAGTTTCTAAAGAAACAGGTTGCCATTGCCAAGGCAAATTAAGTTCAGTAAATACGCGAGTATATTCCTCGATACTTTGACTAAAATCATAGTAGTAAGATAAATTGGGGTCAGGGTTATCCAAGGCTGGAGCAAGCACCCAAACTTTCAAATGACCAATTGGAACAAAGGGATAAAATAGGTTACGCAATGCTGATTAGATAGTGGAATGGTTAGTAATTATGAATGAAGTTATAAAATTTATATTACTGACAAATAATTAAGGGGTTTAATTTAATTACTACCTATTTCGAAGTCTTTAGAGTTCATGTTAGGATGATAGAAAATACATGATTAGGGCCCTTTGTAATGATTTTTATTGCCACTGGTAATATAACATAGGTTTGTTTATCAATGTATTATAAGCTTATCGTTGTTTTACTTTATTAAAAACAGTAAAGCCTTATTTATGCAAAGCCAAGTCATCATATGTGATCAACAAACCGTGTATGCTTTAGGATGTGGGTCACTTATTCATGATCATCCTAAGTTTAATGGGTATTGTATTATACATACCCTAAAGGAATTGAATGAAATGATGTGCATGGATCATCCCAAAAACGATTTCCCGCAAGTTTTAGTACTAGATAGTGGGATGTTGAACTTTGCTCAATCGCATACCATTATAACCATTCAATCCATTAAAAAGCGTATACCCATTATGATTTTATTTAATGAGGAAGATGATATGCATTTGTATAACCTAATTGATATGGGGTTTTCGGTCATTGTTTCTAGGCAAGTATCAGAGCAGGAGTGGGTGAAGGCCTTGTTAATGGCAGAACAAGACAAGGTTTATTTTTGCGCCCACATGTCAGATAAAGTGTTTGCCTTAGTGAATCAAATGGATAAAATCAAACAAATGGAAAGGATGCGCCAACTCACCATTTATGATAAATATATTTTAGTACGGATTTGCCAGGAAGCTTCTAGTAAACAAATAGCATATGAAGTAGGGCATAGTAAACGCACCATCGAAGGTCATCGGACTAAATTAATGCAACAGTTTGAAGTTAAAAATGTGGCAGGCTTGGTCAAAATTGCTTTTTTAACTAAGTTGTACGATCATTATTTAATGAACCCGGGCTTGTATGATGTTGCTTTATGTGCTAAAACATCGGCCTTATAGAAAGGAATGGTTTTAAATCCCCCAGGACTTGATTCTTTTCAAATCAATTTTAGCACATTCTAATGGTGTAAGACCTTGGTAGGATTCTTGCTCTACTATAAAATGGTGTGCGCCACCTATCTTTTTTGCTAACAAACTAGTTCCTTTTGGATCTACTACACCGTCTCCTAAAATAGTACTCTCATAGCCATCTCCCATTTCTCCTTTTTCTGCTTTGATTTCATCTTTCACATGTAATGAAAGGAATCTGCCAGGATATTTATTGATCCAATCTTTTCCTCGCGCACCAGCGCCGTACATATTACCAAAATCAAGTTGTTGAACAACTAAGTTAGGGTCTGTATTTTTTAATATTAAATCATAAATAATTTCCCCATTCACTTTTTCAGTAAATTCAAAATTATGATTATGGTAGCCAAATTTCATTCCTTGTTTTTTACATAACACACCACATTTGTTAAATACTTCCATTTGAAATTTAAATGCATCAAAAGAACTTCTAATTTTTTCATCTATCGACGGACTAATCACATAGGTTTGGCCTAAGGTAGCAGCGTCGTCAATAGTATATTTCCATTCGTCTGTGAAATCATTGGTTGAATTATCATAATGTTCAACATTCATTACAGTATGCCCACTTGGCATATGAAGTCCTAGCGAGTCTAAAACTTTTTTAAAATCTTTTGCATTCCATCCATAAAATTTACGATCAATATAATTAGCGTGTTCAACATACTCATAACCCATTTTAGCTAATTCAGTTAAAGTGCTTAATGGATCTTTTTTCATATCAGCACGAACAGAATATAATTGAATGCCAATTAAATTTCCCCCTTTTTCAATATTATCTTTTTTTGACCAAAGTACACTAGGCTTTATACTTGCACCTGCTAGTACTAAGGAAGCATTTTGAATAAATTTTCGTCTTGAATTTTGCATCATATTCTGTTTTAGGATTTAAATTTACATGAAAAATAGGGATAAATTTGCTCCCTTTTTTATTTGAAAAATCAACTTGACAAAGCTTAGCCATCTAGTTTAACATTAATATAGTTAAAGTCAAAAATAGACACTCCGTGTTCAAAGCAAACACACTTGTAAAAGTCACATGACCTATTAAACTAAACCAATAAAACAGGGTCAAATAGCAACTCTATGTATATCGAAACCACCTTATGACGCTATTAAGGTAACCGCTTATCCAAAAATGAGCTTATTTTAAATAAATGAGGCTTCTAAAAAAGGCCTAAATAAAAATTATTACGAATTTATCGTAATTTCACAAGATGATAAAAATAACAATTCTTAAAGGATTTTTTTTAACTACCCTATTACTCATTGGTTATTTTGTTTCTGCTCAAACTTTTACTATTGAGGGTACCATTTTTGATAGTATTGCCAAAAGAAATTTACCATCTGCTACTATCTCCATTGTGAAAGCAAAGGATTCTGCATTAGTAAGTTTTGCAAGGTCTAATGAACAAGGTCATTTTACAATCAAAAATATTGCAGCAGGCTCTTATTTACTATCCCTGTCTTATGTTGGCTATCAACAACAATGGTTGGCTTTTAAAACAGGTAAGAATGCGGTTATTAATTTAAATAAAATATACTTACAAGATGCTAGTACGATGTCAACTGTGACCGTAACAGCGCGCCGAGCACCTGTAGTCATTAATGGTGATTCTATTGAATTCAATGCTGAAAACTTTAAAACCGCACCCAATGCGGTCGTTGAAGATTTATTAAAAAAGATGCCAGGTATCGAAGTAGATAAATCGGGTGCGATTACAGTGAACGGCAAAGCAGTAACGAAAGTATTTGTGAATGGCAAGGAATTTTTTACAGGAGATCCCAAAATGGCAACACGAAACTTACCAGCTGATGCGATTGATAAAATTCAAGTGTATGATCGTAAATCCGATCAAGCTATGTTTACTGGTATTGATGATGGCAACGAGGAAACAGCTATTAATTTGAAAATAAAGAAAGATAGAAATCAATCCAATTTTGGTAAATTAACTGGAGGTGCAGGAATACCTGGCAGATTTGATTTTCAGGGTAACTTAAATCGTTTAAATAATAATGAGCAACTATCCTTAATAGGAGGTGCCAATAATACCAATCGTCAAAATTTTTCGCAAAGGGATTTCTCTAGTTTTAATGGCGGTGGCGGTGGCGGTCGACCAGGCGGTGGCGGTGGTGTAACTGTATCTTTTAGTGGCGGAGGAGGAGGTGGAAGTGATGCAAGTTCAGCAGGGGTAGCAACTACTTTATCAGGTGGTGGAAATTATTCCAATGTATTTAATCAAAAGAAAACGGATTTTAATGCCAATACATCCCTAAGTGATATAGAACGATTTAATAAAAGTAATTCCTATACACAAAATTTAACACCTGGAAATTTATTTAATAGAAGCGATATTTCTGAAAGTACTTCTAAAAACAAGCAACAAAGTTTTGGGATGACGCTAGATCAAAAAGTAACTGAATCTTTTTCATTCAAATTAACCCCAAGTATTGGACAATCCAATAGTAGTTCTATAAGCAATTCAAGCTCTGAAACTTTTTTACCAGATGGGATGATGACGAATTCTAGTAGGACCCATTCTACTAGCGCAACGGATGCTTCTAATTTCTCTAATACTTTATTATTAAGAAAAAAGTTTGCTAAAAAAGGCCGTACTATTTCCTCTACGATTACTAATGGATATAATCAATCCACTTCAAATGGTGCTCAGTATACAGAACAATTATTTTATACTCAAGGGAATATGACAAAAGATTCTCTTTTAGATCAACGAAATATACGCAAAGGAAGCACCACTACCTATTCGGCTAATGTAGTGTACACTGAACCATTAGGTAAAAAGTCCTTATTAGAAATGAATGCATACATGAGTAAAAGTATTGGCAATAGTAGTAAAAAAGTGTATGATTCAGCAGGCAATTCTGAAACATTAAATTCAAGATTAACCAATGAATTTAATAGTGATTATACCTATACAGGTGGCGGGATGAACTATCGTACCAATCAACGCAAGTTTATTTTTTCAACAGGTTTATCCTTACAAAATGCCAAATTAAATGGCGAAAATGTAAGTACTAAAACTTTATTGAATCAGGATTTTAAGGATATCTTACCATCGGCTATGTTTCAATATAATTTTTCTCAAACTAAAAATTTGAATATCAATTATCGCACTTCAACCAATCAGCCTTCTCTTACGCAATTACAACCCGTGTTGGATCAATCTAATATTAACCGACAAACTATTGGTAATCCAGATTTAAAAAGAAGCTATGTTAATAATTTAAATATCCGATTCTTTTCATCTAAAATTATTTCACAACGTAACTTTTTTGCATTGTTAAATGCATCTTCAACCAATAATTCAATTGTAAATTATGATAGTATTTTACCAAGCAGGGTCACTTTATCAAGACCAGTCAATGTAAATGGCTCCTATCGTGTCAATGGAAGTGTGAACTATGGCTTTGGATTAAAAAAGATACACTCTCGTTTAAATTTTGGTATGAGCACTGGTTTTAGTAATAATATCTCTTATACCAATTCGTTGTTAAATACGATTGTGACCAAATCTTATGGCCCCTCGTTTACTTATAATTTTCAATTAGAAGATGTAGTTGATATCGATTTAACAACGCGTTATTCATTCAGCAATACAAGTAATAAAATAACACCAACACTTAATACTAATTATTTGACAAGAGTATATGGTGCAGATATTACTAATTATTTGCCTTTTAATTTTGTGATCAATCAATCTTTTAATTATACTATTAATTCGGGAAGGGCGGCTGGGTTTAATACGGCCATTCCTATTTGGAACGCTTCCTTTTCTAAATTTTTCATGAAAAACAAACGCGCTGAAATAAAAGCAAGTGCCTTTGATATTCTAAATAAGAATGCCGGAATTAGCCGAAATGTTTCTCAAAATCAAATTGTTGATCAGAATTATAATGTGATTAACCAATATTTTTTATTAAGTTTTATATATAGTATACAAAAATCGGGCTTAGGCGGAAACAATAAGAGTGTGATGATTCGAATGAATTAATTATATTTATAAAGTAAAAAAATAATTTATATGCGTAAAGTGATTGTATTAGGATGGATGGCTTTATTAACTATGACATCTGTTTTTGCTCAGGTAAAAGAGGGTAAATTAATTTTTGAACGCAAAACAAATATGCGTCGAATGATCACGGATCCCGAAATGAGGGCTCGAATTCCTGAATTTAGAACTGAGAAATTTGAACTTATTTTCAATGAGCAATCTAGTATGTTTAAAACCATTCCAGATGATGAAGCGCCAGATCCATTTGCAAATAGTGGTGGCGATCGAGGTGCGGGTGGCGGTGGTCCGCGTTTTATGTTTAGAATGCCGCAGGTTAATATTTATACCGATTTAAATACACAGTTACAGTTAGAGGCGCGCTCTATGTTTGAGAAGGACTTTTTAATCACTGATACTTTGAAACAGTTAAAGTGGAAATTATCTGAGGAGACAAAGACAATAGCAAAATATGTTTGTAAAAAGGCAACTGCTAGTATTGTACCTCAACAACTTAATTTTAGATTCGGCGGTGGCCGACCAGGTGGTGGTGGTAATCGTGGTGGCGCTGACGGAGGTGGAAATCGCGGCGGAGGTAATCGTGGTGGTGTTACTGTTAACGCAGGCGGTGTTAATATCAATGCAGGTGGCGATACAGCTCAACAAAAACCAAAAGAAATTGAAATCGTAGTTTGGTATACTGAATCTATTCCGGTCTCAGTGGGGCCAGATACCTACGCAGGCTTACCCGGTGC
>Ga0114960_10002901_pt1 | contig 13228 bp, 9 predicted proteins | sample C_130625_MF_Meta_FD_92637 | JGI IMG/M metagenome (GOLD analysis project Ga0114960, IMG submission 92637) | Freshwater microbial communities from Lake Croche, Canada to study carbon cycling - C_130625_MF_MetaG | ecosystem: Environmental > Aquatic > Freshwater > Lake | place: Lake Croche, Canada... | reverse complement strand
CAAATGAATGCTTTGTTAGAAAACGAAGACACCATTGTGATTGACATGCGCAATCATTATGAATATGAAGTAGGCCATTTTGTAAATGCCATTGAAATCCCATCAGATACTTTTAGAGCACAACTGCCCATGGCAGCCAATATGATGAAGGAGCATAAAGAAAAAAATATTATCATGTATTGCACGGGAGGTATTCGTTGTGAGAAAGCAAGTGCTTATATGTTACATGAAGGGTTTAAGAATGTATTTCATTTAGAAGGAGGCATTATCAATTATGCCAATAAAATCAAAGAAGCAGGATTAGAAAGTAAATTCAAAGGAAAGAATTTTGTTTTTGATGATAGATTGGGAGAAAAAATAACAGAAGATATTATTTCAAAATGTCATCAATGTGGTGCGCCTTGTGATACCCATGCCAATTGTAAAAATGATGGCTGTCATTTGCTATTTATTCAATGTCCTACTTGTGCGGAAACTTATGCAGGTTGCTGTACCCAAGCTTGTACCGATATTGTTCATTTGCCTATAGAAAAACAAATTGAGCTTAGAAAAGGTATTGATAAAGGCCAGCAAATTTTTAACAAAAGCAAGCAGCGCTTAAGACCCAGGTTAGGGATTGATATTTAAAATATAAGTTAATAATATTTCTAAAGTTTGTTTTCACTTCTAAACTTCGAGCCATAGCGTTTAAAAAAAATAAAAATGAATCGTTAAAAAATTGTGCATGTCTGAGCGAAGCGAGTTCACAATTTTAGATTCTTTTTTATTTTTTTAGCGTCATGGTGAGCAGAGAAGAATGAAAATAAACTTATTAGAAATATTTAACTAAGCTTTTCTAAAGATGCACAAACTAAATTGTAAGTTTCTTCGGAAGATTTTGGCTCAGGCTTAAATGGCGCGCCAATGACTTGTTCATAAAGTTCAATATATCTTTTAGAAATGGTATCAATCCATTCGGCGGACATAGCAGGCACCGTTTGACCTTCCTTCCCCATGAAATTATTGGCGATTAACCATTCGCGCACAAACTCTTTACTTAATTGTTTTTGCTTTTCTTTTTTGGATTGTCTTTCTTCAAATCCATCGGCATAAAAATAACGAGAAGAATCGGGGGTATGTATTTCATCCATTAAATAAATGGTGTCTCCAATTTTTCCAAATTCATATTTAGTATCTACTAAAATCAATCCTTGTTTAGCAGCGATTTCTTTTCCTCTCTGAAATAAGGCTAGTGCATATTTTTCTAATACAGCCCAATCCGCAGCAGCAGCCAATCCTTCTGCAATGATTTCTTCTTTTGAAATATCTTCATCATGTCCTTCACTTGCTTTGGTAGATGGAGTGATAATTGGGTTAGGGAAATAATCATTTTCATTCAGGCCTTCCGGCAGGCTTACTCCACATAATTTTCGTCCACCTGCTTGATAAGTTCTCCAAGCATGACCCACTAAATTGCCTCGTACTACCATCTCTATCTTGAAAGGCACACATTTTTTACCAATGGCCACATTCGGGGCAGGGCAGTCCAATAGCCAATTGGGGCAAATGTCCTTGGTGGCAGCCAACATATAGGCAGCGATCTGGTTGAGGACCTGTCCTTTAAAAGGGATGGGTGCTGGTAAGATGACGTCAAAAGCAGAGATTCTGTCACTTGCAATCATTATAAGTAGTTCATTATCAAGATAATAGACATCTCTTACCTTGCCGTGGTACTCACCAATTTGATGGGGAAATAGGGTCGTTTTCATATTGTAAAATTATATTTTTAAAGATACAAATGATAATTTTTTCTTAAATGCTTACAATATGTTAATTTGTACCACAATTCAACTTAAAAACAATAATTTATGAAAAAATTTTTAAGACATTTTGCCGTTCTATGCTTATCTACCATCTTGGTAATGAGTGCAAAAGCTCAAAATGCAAGTACCCTTTCTGGTACGGTTAAAAATTCAAATTCTTCAGAATCTTTACCTGCAGTTTCAGTAACCTTAAAAGGTTCAAACCAAGGTACTTACACTGACGACAGAGGTAATTTTAAAATTTCAGTATCTCAAAAAGCACCCTATACCTTGGTGTTTTCTTCTGTTGGTTTTGAATCCAAAGAGGTGATAGTAGATGCTACAAATAAAGTAAATGTTACACTTAAACCTTCTTATACTTTAGGTTCAGAAGTGGTAGTAGCTGCTTCAAGAGTAGCAGAAAGAATTCTAGAATCTCCAGTAACTATTGAACGTATCAGTAATGCTACAATCAAATCTGCACCTGCATCTAATTACTATGATATCATTGGTAATTTAAAAGGGGTGGACGTTGTAGCTGCAAGTTTGACTTTCAAAAGTGTAAGTACAAGAGGTTTTAACGGAAGTGGTAACACACGTATGAACCAATTGATTGATGGTATGGACAACCAAGCGCCCGGCTTAAATTTCTCAGTGGGTAGCATTGTTGGATTGACAGAATTAGATGTGGACAATATCGAATTATTACCAGGCGCTTCTTCTGCTTTGTATGGAGCAGGTGGTATGAACGGTACTGTTTTAATCAATAGTAAAAGCCCTTTCAAATACCAAGGTTTGAGTTTTCAAATCAAACAAGGGATGAACCATGTAGACGGTTACGAGCGTCCAAAATCTGGATACAGTGACTATACTGTAAGATGGGCTAGTAAAATAGGCGATCGTTTTGCTTATAAAATTTCAGCAGAATCAATGGAAGCACAAGATTGGTTGGCTCAAAATACAAGCAACTATTCTCGTAGCACCGGAACTTCTTTAGGGGAGACTATTTCTGGAACAAGAGCTACAGACCCTAATTATGATGGAGTAAACGTATATGGTGATGAAACCACTGTTGATTTAAGAAACTTTAGTGCTTCTTATAAAGCAGGCGTTTCTGGTTTATTAGGCGCAGCTACTTTCAATTCCTTGTATGGCGCAGCAGCTGGTTATAGTTCTTATGCTGCCTACGCAGGATTTTTAGCAAAAGCAACTGGACCCAATTGGGCAGCATTAGCTCCTTATGCTCCAATTCTTTATGCGGATAAAAAAGGATATTATGGTAATGTTAGTAGAACAGGATATAATGAAGCCGATGTAATTGATCCAACTACAAGAAACAATAAAATTTCTGGATCTATTCACTATAAAGTAAATGATAAAACAGAGGCCTCTTTCAGTATGTATACAGGAACTGGAAATACAGTATATACTGGTAGTGACCGTTATTCATTGAAAAATTTACAAATGAGTCAGTTCAAATTTGAATTGAAATCTAAAAACTGGTATGTAAGAGCCTATGAAACTATAGAAGATGCAGGTGATTCTTACAATGCTACTATCGCTACTCGTATATTCAATGAATCTTGGAAACAAAGTTATAATCCAACCAATGCAACAACTACTGCTGCCTCTTGGTATCCTCAATACTTTTCTGCTTTAACAGGTGCTTTAGCTCAAGGCGCTAGTCCAGCGCAAGCAGATGCTGCAGCAAGAACTTTAGCAGATCAAGGAAGACCTGAAGGTCAAGTCCGTTTAAATTCCACATACCAATCAATCACAGCTTCCCCAATTTCTAAAGGTGGTGCTAAATTTTTAGATAAATCATCATTGTCTGTAGTGGAAGGTCAATTGAATTTGACTGAAAAATTAGGTTTTGATAAATATGACATGGATTTATTAATTGGAGGAAGTGCAAGAACTTATACATTGAATTCACAAGGAACTTTATTTGCTGATACAGCAGGAAATATTGCCATCAATGAAACAGGTGCTTATACTCAATTGTCAAAGAAATTTTTTGGAGATGGACTTAAATTATCTTTTTCTGGACGTTATGATAAAAATCAAAACTTCAAAGGTCAATTTACACCAAGGTTCACTGCTGTAATTAAAGTTGCAGAAGACAATAATTTACGTCTTTCTTACCAAACAGCTTATCGCTTCCCAACCACACAAAACCAATACATTAACTTATTAGTAGGTGGTGGAACTCGATTAATGGGTGGTTTACAAAGCTTAAGAGATTTTTATAATTTCGGTTCAAATCCTGCCTATACCATTCCAAGTGTAACTGCATTTGGCGCTTCAGTAGCAGGAGGTGCACCAAACCCTACTTTATTAAAACAACAAGTATTTGGTGATTTCAAACCAGAATCTTTAAAGTCTTTTGAAATTGGATATAAAACTTTAATTGCTAAAAAATTATTAATTGATTTTTATGCATATTCAGGGGAGTATACCAACTTTATTGGTGGTGTGAATGTATTGCAATCAAGAACTGGTGCGAGCATTTATGATGTATTGAGTGCAGACAAGCGAATTGCTTACAGTATTTCTACCAATGCTTCAACTAAAGTATCTTCTTCAGGATGGGGTGTTTCTGCAGATTACATAATGCCTAATAATTTTACTTTCAATGGTAGTATCTATACAGATGAAATTGGCAACTTGCCTACTGGCTTTATTGCTTATTTCAACACACCATTGTGGAGAGCTAATTTTGGTTTAACCAATACAGGTTTCTTGTTGAAAAATAGATTGGGCTTTAGTGCTTCCTTACATTATCAAGACGAAATGACTTATGAAGGTAGTTTTGCAGTTGGTAAAGTAGCTTCTTTCAATACGATCGATGCTGTTTTGACTTACAAAGTACCTAGCGTTAAATCTTTGATTAAAGTAGGTGGTACCAATATTATGAATAAATACTATTACACAGCTTATGGTAGTCCAAAAATCGGTGGATTGTACTATGTAAGCTTTGCTTATAACATATTCTAGTCTTTTAGGATGGGTTAGTCCTATAATCCCTTCCTCCCAGCTTGGGCGGAGGGGATTTTTTTATGCCTTAGAATTCCTTTTTTCTTGTATAAAACTCTATTTTTGCATCTCAAATTAAAATTAGATTCATGCGATCAATAGCCTTAAGAGAAGCCATCCGCGAAGCAATGAGTGAAGAGATGAGAAGAGATGAGCGCGTATTACTAATGGGAGAAGAAGTAGCCGAATACAATGGGGCTTATAAAGTAAGCCAAGGTATGTTGGCAGAATTTGGGCCTAAACGCATTATTGATACCCCCATTTCAGAATTAGGCTTTACCGCTGTAGCGGTGGGCGCTGCTCAAAATGGGCTTAGACCTATTGCTGAGTTCATGACCTGGAACTTTGCTGTACTTCCTTTAGATCAAATTTTAAATACGGCCAGTAAGATGTTGGCCATGAGTGGAGGCCAAATTGGATGTCCTATTGTGATGAGAGGACCCAACGGAAGTGCGGGTCAATTAGGTGCTCAACATTCTACTGCTTTTGAAAGTTATTTAGCCAACATACCTGGTATTAAAGTAGTTTCTACTGCCAGTGCTTATGACGCTAAAGGCTTGCTTAAACAAGCCATTAGGTATGAAGAAGACCCAATCATGTTTTTAGAATGTGAAGTAATGTATGGTGATAAAGAGGAAGTACCAGAGGAAGAATATTATATACCACTAGGATTAGCTGCAGTAAAAAAGCCGGGCCGTGATGTAACGATTGTATCCTATAGTAAGATGATGAAAGTGGCTCTTGGGGCTGCTGCAGAATTGGAAAAAGAAGGCATTAGTGCAGAAGTAATAGATTTAAGAACTATTCGTCCATTGGACTGGATGACTGTTTTAGAAAGCGTTAAAAAAACAAATAGATTGGTGATTATAGAAGAGCAATGGCCCTTTGCTTCTGTGTCTTCAGAATTAAGTTACCGCATTCAAAAGGAGGGCTTTGATTATTTAGATGCACCTATTAGAAGAATCACCAGCGCTGATGCCCCCATGCACTATGCACCAAATTTAACTGCTTTGGCCATTCCAGACATCATTAGATCCGTAAAGTTAGTCAAAGAGGTACTGCATCAGTACAAATAAAGAGCAGTAATCCTTTATTTTAACCTTTTGTACAGTTTAACAATATAATTCAAAGTCTTTTTATAAATATCCCTCACAAAGGGATATTTTTGTTACAAATAATAAGTACTTTTTATGGGATTCATTTGTTTGATTATTTTTTGGGTAGGTTGGTACATTGGTATTTATGCAATGCTTAAAAAAGCTGGTGTAGAAAATACAAAAGCCATTATCCCTATTTACAATACTTGGGAAGTGGTAAAGCTTTGTAATATTCCAAAAATTTGGTTTTGGATACAGCTGATACCTATTTTAGGTCAATTTGTAAGCTTGTGGATTTCCATCATTTTTGTGATGCATTTTAAGAAGGTGAATTTGATCCAACATGCATTGACTGTATTTTTTCCTTTTATTTATTTGCCTTATTTAGGGTTTTCAGTAAATGAAAAATGGCATGGCGAAGCAGCCTTGGTACATTACCATAAGCCTGCCTCTAGAGAATGGATTGACGCCGCAGTTTTTGCAGTAGTGGCTGCTACTTTAATTAGAACTTTTATTTTTGAAGCCTATGTGATTCCTACTGAGAGTATGGAAAAAACTTTATTGGTGAATGATTTTTTGTTTGTTGATAAAATTACCTTTGGTGCTAGAATTCCACAAACACCTATTTCATTTCCTTTTGTGCACAATACTTTGCCTGGGGCACCCACGACACCTTCTTATGTAAAATGGATTCAATTAGATTATAGTAGGTTACCAAAAATTAGAAATATCAATCGCAATGATGTAGTGGTATTTAATTTTCCAGCAGGAGATACCATTATCAATGATCCGGATTACGGAAGTAAAAATCCTTATTACGATGTATTGAGATCTCCTGAGTTCAATGGGGACAGAGAAAAGTTGAAAGCCCAATTTCCATTATTGGTTCATCCGATAGATAAAACCGATAACTACATTAAAAGATGTGTAGGCGTCCCAGGGGATCTTATTCAAGTAAAAGAAAGTAGATTGTGGGTTAATGGTCATCCCGCTTTCGTGGCGGCCAACGCACAAACAGAATATTTAGTAGTAACCAATGGCAAGCCTATTGCAGAAGACTATGTGGAGGACAGCATTGGCATTAGTACCACCGAAGCCACCAATGATTTTAGAGTGATTGATGGCAAGGCCAATACTTATTTAATTAACATGACCGCAGGGGCTGCAGAAAGTTTAAAAAAATTAGCGCAAGTGGTATCGGTGAGTCCCTATGTGGACAATACAGTAGGATATACTTTTCCCAATGATGTTCAACATTTTCCTTTCACTGTAGATAATTTTGGTCCTATTCGTATTCCAAAAAAGGGAGACATCATAGAATTGAATGATAGTACCATAGAATTGTATCGCCGTTTGATTACCAATTATGAGCACAATACTTTAGACAAAGTAAATGGTCAATTTATTTTAAATGGAATAGTGGCTTCTACTTACACAGTAAAACAAGATTATTATTGGATGATGGGAGACAATCGACACAGAAGCCAGGACAGTCGTTTCTGGGGCTATGTGCCAGAAACACATATTGTTGGTAGAGCTGCTTTAATTTGGTTTAGTTACAATAAGTCTATTCGTTGGAATCGATTATTTAGTAGCATTAAATAAGTCAATGCAAAAGAAATACGAGTTTGACTATGAAATTTTAGACCATGCAGGTTTATTGTCTGATCCAGATCAAGCGTTATTAAATGCAGCCATCAAAGCTACAGAAACTGCCTATGCGCCCTATTCTAATTTCAAAGTAGGTGCCGCAGCTTTACTATCGACCGGACAAATAGTGATTGGATCCAATCAAGAAAGTGCTAGTTTCCCCGTAGGTATTTGTGCCGAAAGAACTTTATTGAATAGTGTAGGAAGTCAATACCCAGAAGCAACCATACTAAGCATGGCCATTAGTTATGACCCTTTGAACAAGCCATCGGTAGCACCAATTTCTCCTTGTGGTATGTGTAGACAAGCTTTATTGGATTATGAAAATCGTTATCAGGCACCCATTAAAATTTTCTTAGCAGGTAAATCAGGCCAGGTCATGGTCATTGCTTCGGCAAGTTATCTTTTGCCCTTTGGCTTTGACGGGTCTATCTTAAAATAGGGGGGATATTAAAACAAGGTTTGTACCCCTAATTCCAATCTAAATTCGTGTTGAAGCAACCATTTTTTTCTGGCCTTGCCCCAGGCATAACCCACTAAGGATCTATCCGATCCCACAATTCTATGGCAGGGCACAATGATGGCAATTTTATTTTTTCCATTGGCATTGGCTGCGGCACGCACCAAATTAGGATCGCCTATTTTTTTTGCTAATTCACCATAGCTTAAGGTTCTGGAGAAGGGAACCTCATACAATTCTTTCCAAACTTTTTGTTGAAATTCTGTACCCGCCTGATTGATGGCTACACTAAACTGTTTTCTTTTGCCTGCAAAATATTCAATCAATTCATCAATGCATTGATTGATGACTTCTGGTGCAGTAGGTGATATTTCAATTTGATTCAAGGCTGCGTCTTCAATAAAAATTAATTCTTCAATACAAAAATCATCCGCTACGATTTTTATAATGCCAATGGGGCTATGGTAAATTTGGGTGTATTGGTTGGGCATTATCCGATGGGTTGTCCATTTGTCACTGGTAATGAAGGATGAAGCAAAACAACTTCATGTAACTCGTCATATACCCCTAATACTAAACATTCACTAATAAAATTGGCAATTTGTTTTGGAGGAAAATTGACGACGGCGATGATTTGCTTGCCCACTAAGTTTTCCATGGAATAATGATGTGTAATTTGAGCAGAGGATTTTTTGATACCCAGGGGGCCAAAATCGATGCTTAATTGATAAGCAGGTTTTTTAGCTTTTGGAAAAGCTTCTACGGTTAAGATGGTACCACACCTGATGTCTACTTTTGTAAAGTCTTCCCAATTCAGCATATTTGATAATTTCTTCCTAAAAATACATTGCTTAACTCAATAAATTGGCTAATTCTATGAGGTCTTTTTGTTTGTAGAGCAGGGTGGGACTTTGAAAGCATTTTGCAAATTCCATCAAATGCTTTTTGATGATTTGAACATTAGTGAGTCGCTTGTAATAACTATTTTTGGGTGTTATATTGGATCTAAGCATGTAATTGTCTAAATCTTTTTGAGAAAATGCATTGCCTGTAGTTCCTTCTACATAAAACTGAATGAATTCTTGTGGATTCGAAACAATTTCTTCAGGATCCCAATCTGAAGTATAAAAGGCAATGATGCATTGCTTGGGAATATTGATGAAGTGTGCCTGTATGTCCAATTGTTGACAAAGTTCTGCATACAGTAATGTGTTGGCTATGGCATTCCCTTTTTTGGACTGTAAAGGAGCTGCAATCAAAAATTCTTCTGGCTTTTCATAATTTACTTCTACACCTTTTATTTGGTAATAATTGTATAGAATATTCCGAATTACATTGGCTTGCTCCAAAGGAGTTAAATAGTTATTTAATTCCAGCCATATATTACGTCTAATTTTTTCCATTTGATGCCGCAAAGTATCGATCGCCAATTCAGGAAATTGAAACTGTGCGACAAGCAATGCGCCCTCAAATAAAGAGGCATTAGGAGCTGCATTCCATTTGGTAAAAGCTTCTGTTAAATCTTGCAATCTAAGTTTGTAAATCATGAGCTCAATTCTTTCCAATGTAGCCTCATCCAAAGTATTTTCCCATAGATGTTCTAAATCTGGAATGATGGGAGAGCCATACACTAATAATCTATCGGCAATGGTATTAAAAATCTCTTCGTCTGGGTCGTCAATTAACTTAAACAAAGCGTTTATTTCTGTTGCTTTTTGCATTTTGAGCCTTTGGTTTGTTTTCAAATATTATTCAAATCAACACTAAATATCTTCAAAATCCCATTATACTTATCCTATGGTTGTGGATATAATTAACAAATGTTTGCATAATAAATAGAATTATTAAACGTTCAGCTAAATTTTCGGTATTTATGCTCAGTATTATTGCTATTTGTCCGTACTTTGCCTATACAACGAAAAGCATATGACCAATCAAATTTCTGCTACCCCGAAATTTCCAGTAATGGAGAAATCATTGCATACCGAATTAAAAAATAGGGTGAACAAATATTTGGCAGAACATTCCATAAAAGCTACAGGTAATTTTAAGTTATTTTCAAAAGCCATTATTTTAATGTCCTTATTTGTATTGACTTATGTGCACTTAGTATTTTTTACACCCTCCACTTTTTTTGCGTTAATAGAATGCGTTTTATTTGGAGGTTTGATTGCAGCCATTGGGTTCAATGTGATGCACGATGGTAGCCATGGAAGTTTTAGCAAGTATGCTTGGTTGAATAAGGTGGCTTCTTCTTCTATCAGTGTTTTAGGCGCCAGTCGTTTTATGTGGGCCATGAAGCATGTTACTTTACACCATACGTTTACAAATATTGATGGGGTTGATGATGACATTGAAGTGGGTGTTTTAATGAGAATGGCGCCTACTCAAAAACATTATTTATTGCATCGTTTTCAACATATTTATTTCTGGGGTTTATATATGCTTTTATATATATTTTGGATATTTTTTGCTGATTATAAAAAATATTTCTCAGGTAAAATTGGCTCTGTTGCCATAAAGAATATGAGTATTGGTGAGCACATTGAATTTTGGGCGGTAAAAGTATACCATGCTTTTGTTTTTGTGGTTTTACCTATTTACATGGTTGGCTGGGTGAGTTGGTTGGTGGGTTTTTTAGTGGTCGGATTTTTTGCTGGATTTGTGTTGAGTATTGTTTTTCAATTAGCACATACGGTTACAGAAACTGAATTTCCATTAGCTATTCAACCAGAAAACAAAATGCCTGATGAATTTGCAGTGCATCAAATTCAAACTACAGCCAATTTTGCCACAAAAAGCAAATTGGTAAGTTGGTTGGTAGGGGGCTTAAATTTCCAAATCGAACACCACTTGTTTCCTAAAATATCCCATGTTCATTATCCAGCCATTTCTAAGATAGTAAAACAAACTTGTGCAGATTTTAAGTTAAAGTACAATGAATATCCAACTGTCATCAGTGCTATCAAGGCGCATGTTCAATACCTTAAATTAATGAGTAAACCTGCTTTGAATTAATTCAATTCCATACGTAACTAATGATACTAAAAAGGCCTCCAAATTTGGAGGCCTTTTTTATAACTCAATACATTTGAATGCTAGATTTATTAAGATGCTTTCTTTTTTCTAGCCATCTTCCGCGGAGGATTGGCTTTTAATTCGGCGATGGTCGCATTGATTTCCTCTATCGTTAAGGTTTCTACTTTTTCTTGTTGCTCTTTACTCAATTTGAAATTGCGTAAACCTTGTTTAATATAAGGACCATAAGGGCCTCTTAACAATTGAATCTTCTCTTTTTCAAATACCTTGATGGTTCTTTCATCTTTGGCCTTTCTTTTCTCAGCAATCATAGGGGTCAATTCTTCGAGGGTAACCGTGTATGGGTCCATTTCCTTGTTCAAGGAGTAGAACTTCTTAGAATGGGCTGCATAGGGGCCAAAACGACCAATATTTACAGAAACATCCTCTTCTTCGAACTGACCAAGCATTCTTGGAAGCTTAAACAATTCCATGGCCTCGTCAAAACTGATGGTCTCAATACTCTGAGATGCCTTTAATTTGGCAAATCTTGGCTTTTCTTCCTCATCCTGATGGCCAATTTGAACCATTGGGCCGTACCTGCCCATACGTGCAATCACTTTTTTACCACTTACTGCATCAAAACCTAATTCTCTTTCACCTTTGGCTCTTTCGGCAGTTTCAAGGGTATGTTCAATGGTCACATGAAAGGGCTCATAAAAAGAGGCCAACATATCGCTCCATTTTAATTTGCCTGCAGCGATTTCATCAAATTCGCCTTCAATTTTAGCGGTAAAATTAAAATCCATTACTTTTTCAAAATGCAATTTCAAAAAATCAGTGACCACCAAACCTAAATCGGTAGGGGACAATTTATTCTTTTCAGCACCAGTAATTTCAGAAGCGGATTCTTGTTTGATTTCATCTTTATTACTCAGGGTCAAAATTTGGTAAATTCTTTTGATGCCTTCTTTTTCCCTTTTCTCTACGTAATTACGTTTCATGATCGTAGTAATCGTAGGGGCATAAGTGGAAGGACGACCAATGCCTAATTCCTCTAGTTTTTTTACTAAGGAAGCCTCCGTAAATCTTGAACCAGGGCGACTGAATCTTTCTAAACCTGTCATAGATGTAAAATCAAGTACCTGTCCTTTAGCTAAAGGAGGCAATAAACTTTCATCTCCTTCTTCCAAATTATCTTCCTCCACTTCGTCTTCATCCTTGCTTTCTAAATATACTTTTAAGAAACCATCAAACTTCATCACTTCACCACTAGCTGTTAAAGTATCTTTATTGGTAGATATTTCAATTTTTGCAGTTGTTTTTTCAAACTGCGCATCACTCATTTGAGAAGCAATGGTTCTTTTCCAAATGAGTTCATACAATCTATTTAAATCTGGGTCGTCTACTTTGCTCTCATTCATGTAAGAAGGACGAATGGCTTCGTGTGCTTCTTGTGCATTTTCGTTTTTATTCTTAAATTTTCTTGGTTGATAATATGAATCACCAAAACTATCATTGATTTCTTTTTTAATAGCCTCCATGGCAGTTTCACTTAAGCCAATGCTGTCTGTTCTCATGTAAGTGATCTTACCACTTTCGTATAATTTTTGGGCCAGTAACATGGTTTTACTTACGCTATAACCTAATTTTCTGGATGCTTCTTGTTGTAAGGTAGAAGTAGTGAAAGGTGCTGAGGGCGTGCGTTTGCCATCTTTTACAGCAATGTCTTTTACGGTATATTTCGCGCCCTTACATTCGTTTAAAAATTTTTCGGCTGCACCAGCAGTAGTTAATTTTTGCGGGCCTTCTGCTTTGAATTTTACTTTTTTCTTGTTGATATCTGGCGCACTAAATAAAGCGGAAACCTTAAATACGCTCTCTGGAATAAATTGGTTGATTTCTCTTTCTCTTTCTGCAATTAATCTTACTGCCACACTTTGAACCCTGCCTGCACTCAAACTTCTTTGCATGCCAATCTTGCGCCAAAGTACTGGGCTCAATTCAAAACCTACAATTCTATCTAATATTCTTCTTGCTTGTTGTGCATCTACCAAATCCATATTAATGAAACGTGGATTTTCTACTGCTTTTTTAATTGCAGGGGCCGTAATCTCATGAAATACAATACGCTTTGTTTTTTTAGGATCTAATCCCAATACTTCTGCTAAATGCCAACTAATACT
>Ga0114960_10002896_pt1 | contig 13234 bp, 10 predicted proteins | sample C_130625_MF_Meta_FD_92637 | JGI IMG/M metagenome (GOLD analysis project Ga0114960, IMG submission 92637) | Freshwater microbial communities from Lake Croche, Canada to study carbon cycling - C_130625_MF_MetaG | ecosystem: Environmental > Aquatic > Freshwater > Lake | place: Lake Croche, Canada... | reverse complement strand
CGCAGTACTCGACGTCCCGTCATCTTGAACGAACCCACCTGAGCGATAACGGACAAGGTTGTGATTAAGAAGAGACCGGCCGTGAGTGGCAGCAGCAGCTCCGTCTGCGTGAATATTGCTAACCCGGCGATCCCACCGCCCAGAGCCAACGAACCGGTGTCGCCCATAAAGATGCGTGCGGGCGACGTGTTCCACCACAGGAAGCCGAAGCACGCACCTGCTGCGGCTGCCGCGATGATGCACAGGTCAAGCGGGTTGGCCGTGCGATAGCAGTTCTCAAGGATGGATCCCGTGCAGTACTGGCGGTACTGCCAGGTGCTGATCAACACATATGCAAGGAATGACATCACCGCTGCGCCGGTGGCCAAGCCATCGAGCCCATCGGTAAGATTGACACCATTCGTCGTGGCCGTGATGAGGAACCACACCCACACAATGAACAAGGCCAGCGGAAGGACCAAGGAGGTGTCCGAGATGAACGAGACGGCGCGCGAGGCGGGTGTTAGGCCTTCGGCATTGGGGAACTGAACGGCTAGGACAGCAAACGCAATGGCGACGACCGCCTGCCCGATGAGTTTGGTGCGCGCCCGCAACCCGGTACTGCGCTGCTTGAAGATCTTCAAGTAGTCATCGGCGAACCCCACGGCGCCAAGGCCGACCATGAGGAACAGGATGAGCAAGCCCGAGGCTGTGACAGGGCGCCACACCAGCGCATGCGTCAAGAAGTATCCGGCCACCACCGCGACCAGGATCGCCAAACCACCCATGGACGGTGTTCCACGCTTGCCTTCATGCGCTGGGTAGGGCTCGTTTTCCTTGGAGACACGTATGGCCTGCGCGTAGCCGTGACGTGCGAGGAAGGCGATCAGGATAGGCGTGGCCACCAGCGCAACCAGCGCCGCGATCGCGGCCGAAATGCCGATGAGTCTCATGCCTGCCCTCCTTCCATAAGAGTCAGAGCCAGACGCTCCAGGCCCACGCTGCGGGATGCCTTGACGAGCACGACATCCCCCGGCTTCACCTGAGCATCCAACAGGGCTTGCGCCGAGGCCAGATCGGACACGAGGTCCGATTCTTCAGGACGCAGCCCCGCCGCCAGCGCACCCCGGTGCATCGGGCCTGTCGCTTCTCCCACGCACACCAGTCGGGATACGCCAAGACTGGCGACCAGCCGCCCCATGTCTTCATGGGCTGCAGCGGATTGACTTCCAAGTTCGCGCATCTCTCCCAGGACTGCCCACGTTCGGCCCGGCATCGTGACCAACGCCTCGAGAGCCGCGCGCATGGATTCAGGATTGGCGTTGTAGGCATCGTTGATGACCGTGATGCCGGAGGCTGTGGTGACGACCTCCATCCGCCACTTGCTCACCGGCTGCGCTGAGGACAGTCGTTGCGCTACCACCTGCACGGGCAGCCCAACCGCAAACCCCACTGCGGCAGCCGCAAGCGCGTTAGCGACCTGATGACGACCCGCGACGTTGAGTCGCACCGGGGCCGATGTTCCCGATGGTGTGTCCACTAGCTCAAACGACGCTCGAGCACCAGCGTCTACCGTCACGTCAACGGCCCGCACCTGGCAATCAGCAGCCTCCCCCACCAGGACGACCTGCGCGGATGTCTGTGCAGCCATCGCGCGGACGAGCTCGTCATCACCATTGAGAACGGCTGTTCCGTCGACCGACAACGACTGGATCAATTCGCCCTTCGCCTTGGCGATGGCTTCACGTGAGCCAAGCAACTCGATGTGTGCAGATCCGACATTTGTCACCACAGCTATGTCAGGCACCGCGATGTCAGCCAAGTAAGCGATATGGCCCAGGCCGCGCATGCCCATCTCGAGCACCATGAACTCGGTGCCCTGCGCGGCGCCGAGAATAGTGAGAGGAAGTCCTACTTCGGTATTGAACGACCCCACAGGACTCACAGTCGATCCTGCCGCTGCAAGAACTGCGGCGATCAGGTCTTTGGTGCTCGTCTTTCCACTGGATCCCGTGATCGCAACGACAGTCGCATCCATCTCGGCGCGCGCGGAGGCTGCCAGCCTCCCAAGCGCCAGAACAGGATCATCCACCACGATGCAGGGTTCTTCGATCGTGCGATTAGACAGAACAGCCACCGCACCACGCTCGACAGCCTGACGCGCAAATTCATGACCATCGGCATTCTCGCCAACAATGGCGACGAAGAGCGAACCAGGTACTGCATCACGCGAATCCGTGACGACGGACGTCATGACGGCATCAGCATCAGCGATATGTATCGCGCCCTCGCACCGTCGAGAGACCTCGGCAACCGTCATTCTCATCGCGGCGTCAGCCGATCCACGAGGACACCTGCATCGTCGAATGCCACGACTTGTCCGTTGATCTCCTGGCCCTGCTCATGACCCTTTCCCAACACGATCACGATGTCCCCAGCGCGCGCGTACTCCACTGCAGCAGCAATCGCCTCAGCGCGATCTCCAATCTCATGCACGTCGGCACCAGCGATCACCCCCGCAAGAACCTCACGCCTGATATCCGCAGGGTCTTCCGAGCGAGGGTTGTCATCGGTCACGAAAACCACGTCCGCGCTGTGGCTCGCCGCGTGACCCATGAGCGCCCGCTTCGAGCGATCTCGATCACCGCCGGCACCCACAACGCAGATCACTCGACCGTGTGCACGTGATCGGGCGGCGTCGAGCGCACGCTCAATCGCGTCCGGGGTGTGCGCATAGTCGACGATGCCGCGTATTCCGTCGACGTGGGCTACTTCCTGCATGCGTCCGGGCACGCTGACGGTCTCAATTCCCGTCGCAGCGATGTCGGGTGTGACACCCACAGAATCCGCGAGCGCGACGGCACAAACGGCATTCGCAATATTGAACGCTCCCGGCATCGGGACCACGAGGTCGCAGTGCAATCCATGCGGGCCACGAATGACGGTGTGCATCCCGGACGCCTCTGAGGGGTCGGCATACCAATCTGCCGAAGAATCATTCAACGACCATGTCTGATACGGAAGAGAGCAGCGTCTGACCAGCACCCGACCCCACTCATCATCGATCCCGATGATCCCGCGCTTCGCGCGATCAATGAGCATTGCTTTGGACTCGAAATAGGCCTCCATGGAGCCGTGGTAGTCCAGATGGTCCTGGGTCAAATGCGTGAACAGCGCCACGTCGATATCAACGCCGTCAAGGCGACCTTCCACCATGGCGATACTGCTGGCCTCCATGACAACGCACGTAACCCCCTGTTCCACCATCACGGCCAGCAGGGCGTGCACCTCGGGAGCCTCCGGTGTTGTGCGCGAGAGCGGATAGCGGGTTCCTGTGATCCATGCGCCCAGCGTGCCGATGACTCCGGTGCTGCGTCCTCCCGCTCGAAGGGCGGCTTCCGTCATCCACGTGGTCGTGGTCTTGCCATTGGTTCCCGTCACTGCCATGACGGTCAGGTGATGCGACGGGTGTCCGTAGATGGCCGAGGCCAGCGCGCCTAATCGCGGACGAGGATGTGTCACGACAAGAGCCGGTAGATCGGCCGAAAATCCTGCACCCACCTCGTCCGTCAGGACAGCGACGGCGCCGGCGGCTTGAGCCTGCGCGATATAGGAGATGCCGTGCTCATGGCGCCCCGGAAGCGCCGCAAAGAGATCGCCGGGCTGTACGGTCCGCGAATCCAAGCTCACACCGGTGATGGGCACACGGGCGATGTCGGGACTCACGGTGATGCGAAGCAGCGACGCGAGGTCACCCAGAGGCACGGGCGGGACGTACGGGCGAAGAGGGCCCACGGGCTCAGCCCTTATAGGTCAGAGGCAACTTCGCCGACGGGGTGCCGGTCGGAGGAATCTTGCGAACCTGGAGCGCGTACGTCATCACGCGCTTGAAGACCGGGCCGCCGAGTTCACCTCCAAAATGTCCCACACGGGGGTTGAAGATCGATACCGCCACCACCAACTGGGGCTTATCCACCGGGGCCATGCCGATGAAGGAGGCGACAACACCTCGGTAGCAATGGCAGTCCTCGCGATACTCGGACGCGGTACCCGTCTTACCGCCGACACGGTATCCGGGGATCGCCGCCATGGTGCCGGTGCCGCCACTGCCCACCACGCTCTCCAGCATGGAGCGCAGCTGCTGCGCCGTTTGAGCGGTCACCACCTGCGTGGGTGTCGTGGTCGGTGGCACGACCACAGATCCATCTGGATTAACGATCTCGTCCACCAGTCGAGGTTGAACGCGGACACCATCGTTGGCGATCGTCGCGTAGACGCTGGCCGACTGTACTGCGTTGACGCTCAAGCCTTGTCCGAAAGCGATGGTGGGGAATGACGTCGGTGACCAGTCGTCGTAGGCGGGAATGGATCCAGCTGACTCACCCGGAAAGTGCAACCCGGTGGGCAGCCCGATGCCGAACTTCTTCAGATAGGAGTACAGGCGTCGACCACCAATGCGCTCCGCAGCTTGGATGGTGCCGACGTTGCTGGATTCGGCCATGATGCCGGCGAGCGTCAGTTTCTGCACCGGGTGCGGATCATGGTCGTGGAAGAGTTTGTCGCCGCGCTTGATCGAGTCACGCACTTTGAAAGTGGAGTACGGGGTCGCGGCACCTTCGTTGACCACAGCGGCCATGGTCATGAGCTTGCTGGTGGAACCTGGTTCGAAGACGTTGTTGAGCGCGCGATTGCCGAGCGAGGATGCGTCTGCCGTGCCCGGATGATTTGGATCAAACGTCGGAACCATGCCGAGGGCCAGGATGTCGCCCGTCCGAGGATCCATGACCACGATCGTTCCGCTGTCTGCTTTTGCCTTGGCCACCTGCTCGGCAAGTGCCCGCTGCGCGAAGAATTGGATGTCACGATCAATGGTCAACTTGACCGTGGCACCCGGCTGAGCCGCTGTGACGGCGTTGGCTCCGGTGGGGATCACGTTGCCGCCGGGACCTCTTTCATAGGTGCGCACTCCCGCGGTGCCGGCAAGCTGCGACTGAAATGCGTACTCGACTCCGCCTAGCCCTGATCCCCCATCACCGGTGAATCCGACGACGTTCGAAGCGACGTCTCCGGCGGGGTACACACGCTGGGCCACCGACTCGCTTGTGATACCAGGTAGGCGTAGGTCAAGTACCTGATTCCACGTGGCAGGCGTGACGCCCTTGGCGACGTACATGAAATGGCGAGTACCTGTGAGTCGCTGCGCAACAACATCAGGATCGGCGCCGAGCACGGGACCCAGCATCGCTGCGACAGCGGCAGGGTCGGTGATCTTGGTCTGATCGGCAACGATGTTGCGTACCTCAACCGTCAGCGCCAAGGGCTGCCCCGCACTGTCAAGAATCGCGCCACGGGGTGCGGGCAGTGTCTGCTTCTTCAACCGCTGCTCAATCGCTTGAGAGGCCAAGGCCTTGCCCTGGACCGCCTGCACCTGCACCAGGCGGCCGCCAAAAATCGACAGGATGACCGCAGTGGCGACAAGCAGAAACAACCCACGACCACGTGGACTGACAAGAACGAGCGGATGTGTTGTTCGCGTCTTTCGCACCGGACCACGCGAAGACGCACCGCGAGGAGCGGTACGTCTCATCGTGCTGGGGGATGACATCAGGAAGGATTCCTCACCTAGCGGGCACCGCGGTGAGGCCGGCGTCTCCGCTGGAGAGACCCGAGACGGCAATGACGGTATCGCTCCACTGCGACGTCACCTTGGGTGTCGAGGTGTGCGGCAGCTTTGCAGGAGCCTTGGAGGACGCAGAGGTGTTAGTTGCGCCGGTCGCGGGAGCAACAACTCCGGAAGTTGACGTAGACGCAGCCACTGCGGCGTCGGCGCTAAGTGTCACGGGCATCGACGCAGCTCGTTGCGCCGCCGTCACCGAGGGACCCAGACGCGGCTCGTTGAAGGATTGCGCCTGACGCTGAGCGGCGTCCGCGGCCGCAGGGTCGTAGTCGGGTGGCAGCCCCTGCGCCACACCGGACGCAGCATTGTCGACAGCCTCAGCAGATGTCACATCCGCTGGGGTACGTAGAAGTGGCGGCTGCGAAGTCGAACCACGCGCAGGCTTGGGCTTTCCCACGATCGATCCGTCAGGATTGAGGAACACCGGGCTTTCGCTGGGAATCATGCCCATGTCGCGAGCCTTCTGCTCCAAAGCATCCGGGGCCGCTGCAGCAGCAATCGAACGGGACAACGCCTGCTCCTGCTGGGTCAAGGTCGCCTGCTGTGCCTGAAGTTCACTCACGGTGAATGCACCCTGCGCGATGGTCGTGTTGATGACCAGGATCACCACCATGCCCACAATCAGGAGCGCCGTGACGATCAGCGCGAACATTCCGCGGCTTGCACGTTCCGCGCGAAGCGGCGACACCATGCGAAGGTTCGGTCGAGCAGCCTTCAGCTTGCGTGCGCCACGCGTGGCGTACTCCGTGCCGACTGGGCGTGCAAAGTCGGCGGCATGGTCAGCATCAGCCAACTCATCCAGATAAGCGAGTTCCACAGCTTCCAACTCAGCGGCCGGATCTGCGGCGACACCGTCCAGGTTGCGAGCGGTTGCACTCATGCGGCGATCCGTTCGGCAGCGCGAACCCGCACGGATGCGGCACGCGGGTTGGCGTCAATCTCTTCTTCTGGGGCAGTCTCGGCTCCGCGTGTGAGGAGCTGCAGCCATGGCCGCATGCTGTCGGGAACGATCGGGAGATCAACCGGAACATCGGGATGGGCGCCGACAGCCAGTGCACGCTTCACGATGCGGTCTTCTAACGACTGGTAGGACATGACCACGATGCGCCCATGCAGACTCAGCGCGTCCAAGGCAGCGGGGATTGCAAGCCTGAGCGCCTCAAGTTCGCCATTCACCTCGATACGCAAAGCCTGGAACGTACGCTTTGCAGGATTCCCGCCCGTTCGGCGAGTCGCCGCAGGGATCGCTTCGCGCACGAGATCCACCAAGCGCGCTGAGTTAGTGAACGGCGCCTCGGCGCGCGCACGAACAATGCGCTCGACGATGCGCGAGGCGAATCGCTCCTCCCCATATTCGCGTAGGACGCGCACGAGCTCGGGAGCTGAGTAGGTGTTCACGACATCCGCGGCGGTTATGCCGTCTTCCTGATTCATTCGCATGTCTAGCGGGGCATCCTGCGAGTACGAGAAGCCACGACCTGATTCATCCAGCTGCATTGATGAAACGCCAAGATCGAAGAGCACTCCCTGCACGTGAGTCATGCCTCGCTCGCGTAGTACGTCGGGAAGTTCGTCGTACACCGCATGCACGAGAGTGATGCGCTCGGAGAATGCAGCCAGCCGCTCCTGCGAAAGTTCCAATGCCTCGCGATCACGATCAAGGCCCACAAGCCTGATGTGCGGAAAGGAACGAAGTGCGTGCTCGGCATGTCCGCCAAGACCGAGGGTGGCATCAACGAGTACGGCGCCCGGCTCTTGTAACGCAGGCGCCAGCAGGGCTATGACGCGGTCCTGCAGGACCGGAATGTGGCGAGGCAAGGCCGACACTAGGACCAGCTCCCCATCACAGTGGACAAACCCGCAAGCACGGCGACAGTGAGACCAACTGCGAGGGCGAGGACGGCAACCGAACGGACCAGTGACGACGACGCCTGTGACGGCCGCCGATCAAGGCCGCTATCGGTGGGAAGGGTGAGGGCCATCGGAACTCCTCTCTTGTGCTCGTCTGGTCTTCTGGTCTTCTGCTCGTCTGGTCTTCTGCGTGCGGGTCGCTGGTGCTTGGTCTAGGTGACGTTGGTGCCTGTGAGCCGGGGGGCCAGGTCCCCACCCGAGCCCTGCCACCGGGGAAGTGATGTCAGGACTATCGGGAGGAGACCTCGTCCAACGGGTCACAGGACGCCGGGCACCACCTCCTCGCTGAGGCCAGAGAACCCGTCTTCTTGACTGCCGAGGTAGGACTCCCACGCGCCGGCATCCCAGATCTCCACGGTGGAGTTGTTGCCCACGACGATGACGTCCCGATCAAGGCCGGCGTATTCGCGCAGGGCCGGCGGGATGTTGATGCGCCCCTGCTTGTCGGGCTGTTCGTCGAACGCCCCTGAGAACAGGACTCGCAGGTAGGCACGGACCTTGGCATCTGACCGAGATGCCTCATTCAGCCGCTCGGCATAGGCCGCAAACTCGGCTGCGGGCCATACGACGATCGAGCGCTCCTGACCCTTGGTCAGGACCAGTCCGGGGGCGAGAGCCTCACGGAACTTGGCTGGCAGGACCAACCGCCCCTTGTCATCAAGGCGGGGTGCGTGAGTGCCCAAGAACATCTCACGCACCTCCTTCGCCTCAAGAATCACGCAGGTCACTCCCGCAGGCGCCACTGTACTCCACTTTCCTCCACCGTCCACCATCTGACGGCAATAATTTCCCGGGTCCCTCCACTTTCCGATGGCCTGCGCGGAGTCGCACCCGGCCCGACGTACCCTGAAGCAGTGCGGTCCCCCCTTATCCGGCTGAAAGTCCGGCTGAATGTCCGGCCACACGCGCCCTCCCTTTCGACAGTGGCGCTGGCCCTCGTCGGGTCGTTCGCCCTGGCCGGTTGTGCCGTTGCCTCGCTGGCCCCCGAGCCCCCCGCCACCTCCCCGGCAACGGCTTCCATCGCCGCACCATCGCCGTCGCCCTCAACTCCCACCATTCCAACGGTCCTGTCGCCCTTCACCGGGTTGCCCACCCAGCCGGATCAGCCCGTGCTGCTGGTCAAGATGGACAACACCACGTATGCGCAGCCACATGCGGGGCTCACGGCCGCGGACCTCGTCTATTTAGAGCCGGTCGAATATGGAATGACGCGCATCGCCGCCGTGTTCAGCAGCACCATTCCCACACGCATCGGACCCGTGCGCTCGGCCCGCATCACCGACATTGATCTCGCAGCACAATTCGGCGAACCAGCGCTGGCATTTTCCGGGGCCCAGCACCTCATGTATCCGGTGCTTCAAGCCGCACCTATCAATCTGGTTTCCCCGACTGTCGCCGGCAAGGGATTTACCCGAGATAAGTCGCGCCGTGCTCCGTACAACCTGTTTCTTGATGGGACCGTCGCACTTACGCGCGCACCTGAAGCGAGTACGGCAACAGATATCGGGCTGACGTTCTCGCCGCTGCCGCCCCCGGGAGGACGCCCTGCCACTCACGCCCGAGTTGTGTGGCCCTCGTCGTCGGCGACGTTCAACTACAACACCACGACGGGGTTGTACGAGATCAAGCTCAACGGAAGTTTCGCCGGAGCGGAAGAGGAATCCGGACGACAGCACGCATCCTCGGTGATCATCCAATTCGTCAACACGACGGACTCGGTCTTCCATGACAAATTTGGTGGCATCACACCTCGCGCAGAAGTCGTGGGGTCAGGCACCGGCGTCATCCTGCGCGACGGACTCGCGTTCGACGTCACCTGGTCGCGACCAACGGCATCCGCACACACGACGTACACGTTGTCCGGTGGACAGCCCATGCCCTTGAAGCCCGGTCAGGTGTGGATCCCCCTGGCCAGCGTGACCCGCGAGAAACAGATCCTCGCCTCGATCGGCACCGCCACTGCCCCCGGCTCTCCCAGCCCGTCGCCCTCGCGCTCCTGATCCAGCCCTTTTCACCGGGGTCGGCGTGCACTGTCGAATGCGAGGCCTGTCGACAGTGCACCCCGCCCCGCCGCATCGAGCGTGGGACCCGGTCGTCCCCCGCGGCCCATCACTCGGTGCGAACCACTCGCTTCCCCCGATGCGAGCACCGCAAAAGTAGGTCAGTGGGGCCGACAACCGCGACCGGGCAGCGCCATCTGTGGACACACGACCCCCGGTGGCCCTGCCTGTGCACGGGTGGCAGACTGTTGCGCCTTCCGGAGTCGACCGAACGGAGACGCGTGGACGGCATCGCCGAAGAGCAGCGGCATGTCGATGCCTGCTACTCCCGGCTCGATGAACTCACTCGCCACCTTCAGGCGCGCATGTCTGCCATCGGGGTGCAGCCCGGGACCGGCACCGGACAGGACGAGTTAGAGAAACAAGCCCTCTATGACAACCTCGTCCAGCAGGTCACGTCCGCGCGCGCTGCAGCCACCCGGCTGTGCTTCGGCCGCCTATACCTCAATGACGGTGTCAGTCGTCACATCGGGCGCATCGGATTGCGTGATGACGCCGGTGAGCCATTGCTCCTGGACTGGCGTGCGCCGCAGGCGGCCGGTTTCTACCAGGCGACCGGGGTTGAGCCCATGGACGTCGACAAGAGACGTCGCATCATTACGCGCGATCGCACAGTGACGCACCTCGAAGACGAAGATCTGACCGATCCCGTCGCTCCGTCTCATGGCGCGGCCAAGGACGCCGTCAACGCTCCGCGCGACGGTCGCATGGGCGACATCGTCGCGACGATCGCGGCTGATCAGGACCGCATCGTGCGAAGCCCCCTCAATCAGATCACCGTCGTGCAGGGCGGCCCCGGCACAGGCAAGACGGTGGTCGCTCTCCACCGCGCTGCATGGTTGCTCTACACGCACCGTGAGCGTCTCGCCAAGGACGGCGTGCTGGTGGTCGGGCCATCCACCACGTTCCTGCGCTACATCGATCAAGTGTTGCCAAGCTTGGGCGAGACCGACGTCGTCCTGCTCACGCCCGGCCAGCTGTATCCAGCAGTCTCAACATCGTTGATTGAGCAACCGGACGTCGCCGCGATCAAGGGTGACATTCGCATGGTCAAGGTCATCGCCAACGCGGTCGCACGCCGACAGCGCATCCCCACCAAAGCCGTCACCATCACTCTCGAGGATGGCTCGACAGTGCGTATCACGGCAGACCAACTCGAGCAGGCACGCCGAAGCGTCCCTCGTCAGGGTTCGTTCCACGCCAACCGCGAGCCTTTCCTGCGCAAGGTGCTCGATTTCCTGTGCCGTGATCGCGCAGTGCAACGGCAAGAAGATCCGTCGGATCCAGACTTCCTCCACGACATACTTGTGGATCTTGTCGACGACGTGAATGTCCGTCGCACTCTCAACCTCATGTGGCTGCCCACCACGCCTGAGCGCATTGTCAGCGGCTTGCTCTGCGATGCCGATGCCTTGAGTGCAGCAGCCGAAGGCATCCTGTCCAAAGGCGAGCAAGCGAAGCTTCTTCGCTCCCCTGATGCACCGTGGACCATCGATGATGTCCCGCTTCTCGATGAGGCTGCCGATCGACTGGGTCCGTGGGTGTCACCAGCGCGCGGCGCTGCGGCTCGAGATGCCGATGATCCCGAGGAGTTATCGTCCGATGACGGCCGCACGCGATCGCTCGGCACTCTTGCGGAACGCGCCGTCAATGATCGTGACTGGGTGTACGGCCACGTCGTCGTCGACGAGGCTCAGGAACTCTCACGCATGGCCTGGCACGCATTGGCCCGACGATGTTCTCGCAAGTCCATGACCATTGTGGGCGACCTCAACCAAACCACGCACCCGGCCGGGGCGCGCGACTGGGAGGAAGCTCTCGGCTGGGCCCGCGAAAAATTGGATCTGCACAAATTGACGGTGACCTATCGCATCACTCGACAGACCGCCGCCACGGCCACACAGTGGTTGGTTCAGTCGGGCGGCAGTGCACCAGAACTTCAACCCATCCGTGACGGAGAGCCCACCGAAGAAATATCGGGAACGATTGAAGAGATCGCTGCTGCGATTCTGGAGTGCTCGGCACGCGAGCCGGGACGTATCGGAGTCATCGTGCCTGATGCTCAGGTGGACCAGTGGTCCGCGCAGTTGTCCACCATCAGCCCGCGATTCGGCTTTGGCGACGATGCACTCGATGCTCCGATCGCCATTCTCACCGCCAGAGACACCAAGGGCCTGGAGTTTGACGAAGTGTTCGTCATCGATGCGCCGGCAGTGAGCAAACAGGCCAGTCGCGGCTCGGACATTTACGTCGCGTGTACCCGCGCAACCCAGGGGCTTCATCTCATCACGCTTCGCTAACGGTCCCGCCGCGAGCGGAACCAGCGCCCGCATCGCCGGCGTCGTAGCGGAAATCCCCTAGGAGGACCTATGCGCATCTCACCTCGATCCCACCGCACAGCCCTCGTGGGATGCGCCCTGGCCGGCAGCCTCCTGTTCGCCGCGTGCTCCGGCACCGGCACTGGTACCGGGGCCGAGTCATCTCTCGCCATGGACGCTCAGGGTGCGCCCGCTGTCGCCGGAGCTACTTCTCCAGACCTAGCCAAGAGCGCTGTCTCCAACAACCAACTCCAGATTGTGCGCACGGCCTCATTGGCCTTGACAGCCGATGACATCACTAAGGCTGCGATGCAGCTCAAGGCACTCTTCGCTCGCGAACACGGCGCTGTGACATCCGAGGACTCGCAGATGGCACAGGATTCTGCGCAGTCGACAATCTCCGGCCAGGTACCTGCCGCGTCCCTTGATGCATTTCTGACATCAGCGTCGGCACTTGGGACTGTTGTCTCCCTCAGCACCAGTGCCTATGACGTCACATCGCAAAAGGTGGATCTGGACGCGCGGATCTCATCCCTCACGGCCAGCATTGATCGACTGCGCCAACTCATGTCCAATGCCGCCAATGTCAGCGACCTGCTCGCCGCCGAAGGCCAGCTCGCGAGCCGTCAAGCCGATCTCGACTCACTCACCAGCCAGCGGTCGTACCTTGCCCAGCAGGTGGACATGTCCATGGTGAGCGTCACGATCACTCACCCGACTACGGCCAACCTTGCCTTGCCCATCGCCGGCGCAGCGCTGGTGTTGCTCATACTGCTAGGCACAACCGGTGCGGTGGTGGGTCTCGTGGTTAGCCGTACGTACAGGAGACGACAGCGTTCTTCGTCACCGACAGCGTGAAGCGATCGGTGCGGAAATCCATCGTCACCGCCTGGGGTACGCCATCTACCGTGCCGACGCGCGTGGAGTAGCCATTGGCCTTCGCCAGCGCATCGGCCTGAGCTGGCGTCATCTTGCCGTCGACCATCTGTTGGCATAGGGCGCGCATCTGCGCACTGCCGGTCGCGTTGTCCATCCCGGCGGCCGCCTGCGTCAGGCTTGATGCGATCGACACAAGCTGGTCGTATGTCAGTCCGGCTGTCTCGATTCTGATCGTGGTGTTTCCCGGAGCGGTCATCTGTGACGGTGGTTTCGCGGTCATCTGCAGAATCCCGCCGTACCGAAGGACATCGGACGTGCTGCAGTGAAATCCCTTGGGCTGCTCGGGGATGTTGAAGTTCTTGTCGGGCTTAGCCCTGTAGCAGTTGGCAGACACAGTGGCCGGCACCGTG
>Ga0114960_10002893_pt1 | contig 13252 bp, 16 predicted proteins | sample C_130625_MF_Meta_FD_92637 | JGI IMG/M metagenome (GOLD analysis project Ga0114960, IMG submission 92637) | Freshwater microbial communities from Lake Croche, Canada to study carbon cycling - C_130625_MF_MetaG | ecosystem: Environmental > Aquatic > Freshwater > Lake | place: Lake Croche, Canada... | reverse complement strand
GTGCGTTGTAGTTTTAAGAACTGAGTAATTCTAAGAAGTAAATATGGACGCTATTTTTGGTGCTGATTTATTAACAAATCCTAAGATTGCTCAATCTGAGCAAGTAAATTTAAATCTTCCTGAACTTTCAAGTATAGAATTACCTGATTTTAATTCTGGTCCATCAGAAGAACCTAAATTAATGCCTTCATTAAATTCTGTTGGTGAATTAAGAAGTTCATCAGGAGTAGAAAATTTAAATGCTGAACCTTTTCTAAATTTTGGTTCATCATCATCTAAAAAAATGTCTGAAGAGAATACTTTGAAAGAGAAATATGAAATACTAAGAAAATTTGAACGTATGCAAAAACTTGGTGTTCCTTTACGTAAAAGATTTACTCTAGATTCACCCATTGAAGAAATGCGTATTGAACTTGATTTCATTCGTCGTGAGAAAGCTATGGATCAAACAATTAAACAATTCTGTGATTGGTATATTACTGGTATGTCTGCGATGGAATGGGGATCTAAAAATATTGCATTTTTGAAAGCGTTTGGATTAAACTTAGAAGGTTTATCTGAATCTGCACAAATGAATGTTGGTGATATGGAAGATGATTTTGAAGAATTATATGATTTGTATGGTGATAATTTGAAAATGCATCCTTTAGTTCGTATTCCTTTAAGAACATGTATGATGGTATATATGGTTCATTTAACTAATCAAATGACTATGAAAGCACCTGTTCCTAATATAGATCAAATTCTAAAAACTAATCCTGATATTGCAAGACAATTAGCTACTGCTGCTATGCAACAACAAACTACAACTATGCGTGGAAATCCTGTAGCGCCCCCTCAAGCACCTCCTAGTAATCCTTTAGCGGGACTAACAAGTTTTATGAGTAGTATGGTTCCTCCTCCTCCTCAACAAACAAGTGTAAGACCTCCTACTCCTACAAATATTAAATCTCCTGTAAAACTTGCCCCTAGACCTGCACAACCTCCCCCTATTCTAAAACCTTCACCTCCTCCTGTTAGAGAAATGAGTGCTCCTGTAAGTATTGATGATCTTCTTAAATCTGTAAATTCTAATGCAGACACTAAAAAAGTTAATACTACACCTTCTCAAAGAAAAGGTGGTTCAACAGGTAAGAATAGTGTAAGTATTAAACTTTAATTTAAATACAATTGATTAGATATTATTAAATGGATTCTCCTAAAAGTCTTCTAAAATCTCGTGAAAATATTCGAGAATTATTTAACATTGGACATCAAGCTATAAACAATTATCGAGCGTTTGATATGTTATTAAAACATTTTTGGGGTAATTTATACCAAAAAGTTGGTCTTAAACTTACAAAATTTATTTTTAATCCTAAACCATATATGCATGAACAAGGTAAAATGACTAAGGAATTTATATTAGAATTTATTGAAATTCTAAAAAAAGAATATCCTGGATGTGATTTTGAATATAAAGAAACAGTTGGTTATGATGGAAATATACTTGAACAAGTAATTGTTATGGATTGGAGTTAAAACGGATTTATTTCTATATGATTTAATGGTTATAAAAAACAATAAATGGCAACAAACATTTCAGCAGCAACTTCATATGCTTCAAGTGCAACAAGTAGTTCCACTGGAGCAGGTGGTCCTAATTGTTCAGCATTAGCTAAATATTGTGGAAATTGTGACGCGTGTAATCCGTGTTGTAATTGTCCTACAAATTGTTGTTGGTCAGGCAATGTAAGTCAAGTTTTTAATAATCTTGAACTTTTAGGTGATTGTTCATCAACAACTACAATCGCAACTCCAGCAGCAAAATTTTGTGTTGGATCTACGTTATGTGTTGCTGGTATAGTAGTATCTGTGTTGTGTATCTGTATGTGCTACTTTAGCTGTTCTAAGAAAAATGTGCCTGTAATTTTAAAAGGTGCAGAAAGTGGTAATACCAAAGAGTAAAACGAATAAATTAATTTCTTATTTTTTTCTTAATTGACATGAATATATTCTTTCTGGATTACGATCCTAAAAAATGCGCACAATATCATCTTGATAAACACGTTGTCAAGATGATACTGGAAACAGCACAAATGCTTTATTCAGTTCATTGGTTTCTTGAATTATCATTACCTTCTAACGCTTATAAGAAAACACATGTTAATCATCCATGCTCTGTATGGGCAAGAACTTCTATTGAAAATTATAAATGGTTATGTAAACTAGGTATTGAATTATGTAAAGAATATACTTTCAGATATGGAAAAATTCATAAAACACAATCACATATTGTATGGTTAAAAAATAATGTACCTTTATTACCTCAACAAAGAATTACTGAACCAGCACAAGCTATGCCTGAAGAATATAAAGATGAAGATCCAACAATAGCATATAAAAACTTTTATATCAAAAATAAAATTGGAATAAGAGGAATTACAAAATATAGTAAAAGACCTTTACCTGAATGGATTAACTTGTAAGAACTTCTTCTTTTTCTTCTTCATCTTCGTCATCTTTTCTACTAATAAAATAATCTAAGAAAAGTTCGTTCCATTTAGATTTATGCGTCCATTCATAAACACCTTGATTGTTAATAAAAACTAATTCTTTAATATCTTGATTAATAAATAACATTTCGTGTCTTTGTGAATATTGTCTATTTGCACGAGAACCATGATATAAATGATATACATCAACATCTTTCAAATAAGTTATTTTTGGATTAGGTTTACTAAAATAATTAATATATTCTGTATGAAGAGGTTTAGGAAGAGATCTAAAATGTAAAGGAAGAGTTTTATTTAACCATTTTGCAGCAGAAAGAGTATCACCACTACCAGAAACTGCCCAATCAAAATAACCTACATCATTATAATATTCTCTACGAAACGCCCATGCAAATCCAGGATGATAATTAAAATTAAATACTTCTTCTTTCATAAATAAAACTGATTTTCTAGTTAAAGTTTTTTCTGTATTTTTACTATTCATCCAATGTGCATTTTCAAACATTTGAACTACATCATAAGTATCTAATAATTTTGATGTTTGATAATACCATTTTATATCATCGTAAAATAAATCTGCATCCATAAAAGCAATTTTCTTATATTTTTCAGGAACTTGTTGCTCTAATAATCTACATAATCTTTCTTTATGAAACATATAGGAATGACCATAAACATGATAAGCGTCAGGAATTTCAGGTTCTCGATCATTAAATATTAATTCTAATGTAAAAATTGGAAGATTAAAGGGTTCCAATTTTTTCATCATCGTAAAATAATTTGATATAAGTTTTTTAGATTTTGCAGGATTGAAAATAATTAAACAAATAGCTAAATCTTTAGATTGACAGATTCCCATTATTTTAAGTAAATAATTCTTTATGGTCTTTATCATACGCAGGAGCATCAACATCTGTTAATCCTGCATCTTTTCTTAATTTTTTATCAGGATTAGTTAAACCTTCTCTTGCCATAGGTGACCCTCTTAAGAATCCACTTGCAAGAACTACAAATCCTGCTGTTAATAAAATAGATACAATTAAATCACGAGTTCCAACAAAACATACAGCAAAAATAGTTAGACGACGAATCAATATATTATTAGAATATTCTTCTTCATTATCAGAAAATTCATGAACTACATATCTACTACCTATATTTAATAATAACATCATCATTCCAATAACAAAAGGAGTTTTAGCAAGAGCATCAATTTGTTCTAACATTATTTAAAAGCTAGCAAAAGTTTCGTGGGCTTGTGTATGTACAGGTTTAGGAGGTGCAACTTCAGGAAGTTTAGAAGGCGGAGGAGTTCCTTTCTTCTGAGCAACAGAAGGTAATCTCATCTTTTCACCAGGCATAGAAGCGCCTACAATTCCATGTAAAGCAGGTTTAGCTACACCTTCTGAAGTAGGTTGTTTAGGTTCTTCAGGTTTCTTTTCAACCGTCATATATTCAGATACATGTTTTGTAGTCATTACATAAGCAATAGCAAGGAAAACGCCTACAACAAGACTTCTATAAACGAAAACATATAAAATTCCACCTAAGGCAAGGGCATGGCCGACAGGTGATTCAAATAAAGATTGTAAGAATAGAGGTACAGGATGGGTAAAGAAAGCAATATAAACTATAACTAATCCAACAAGGACTAATTCAAGTTGTGTGAGATTCATTTACTAATTCCTTTGTTTTTTTATTGTCTATGAAACAACTGTAGAGGATGGCAAGTATAGAAGAAGTATGGGGAGCACCTTTTCCTAAAAAACATCATAATATGGCTTCAAAATATGGAGCAAAAGAAGAAGTTCGTGATCCAGAAAAAGAAGGTCGAGTTCATCCTACTCCAATTCATAGAACAACAGCAGCAATACAAAAACATAAGAAAACTATAGATGATTTATCAAAATCTATGCCTTACGCAAATTCAGATGAAGATATGGAATCTAATTTCCATCCCGCTAAAGTAGAATCTAATAAAGAACATATGACTGATTTTTCATCTACTAAACAAGGTTATTCACAACCATTTTATCCTTCAGATGGTGGATTTGATTTTCCTTACGCACCTTCAACATTTCAAGAATCAGCATATGATGTAAAACTAAATAGAATTCTTCATATGATAGAGCAAAATAAAACTGGATATGAAACAGGATCTTCACAAGATATGATGTTATATATTTTTACAGGTGTATTCTTCTTATTTACTTTAGATACATTCGTAAATTTAGGTAGAAAAATGCGTTAATGGAAAACGGATTATGTTTTCTTAAATAGGTTTGATATTACGGCAAACAAGATGCAGAAGATTGACAAAGTTCTCAACGACGCCAATCGCAACAATGTACTTACTTATTTGGGGGTTCATCCTGACGGTTATATTGTTGATCGTCGTGATAAACACGGAGTTTCAATCTGTAACAAACCTTATTTCTTTCTTCAACAAGAAGTTGATGCTGAGTTTACACCAAAGAATGCACGCCGTCTAGCACGAGATGGTTGGCTACGTCATCTAACTGTAACATCTGATGGACGTTACTATGATTATATCGTCCACAAATACTTTGATAGTATCTTTGATTGGGTAGAAGATTGTGGTTCTGATATCAAAGACGTACTTTTCGGTCAAAATCATACTTATAAACCTAAAGGTCAACTAATTTGTGTTGACCTGCTTGATCTTCTTTGGTATATTCATGGCGAATACAATTGGGAATATTATGGAGTTTATGATGTTGCAGATGAGAACTCTGAATCTGAGTATGAAGAGGAGGAATCTGATGATGAGATGCCTCCTCTTGTTCCTATTGAAGTAGTAGTTCCTCAACCTCCGCCTCCTCCTGGACTAACTCCATTTGAAAAACTTCTTGGTGTTCTATGGCTTCTAACTCTTCTGAATGTCTTTATTACTAACCATCAAGTTGGTCGTGATCTACACGCATTTTATCTAAACGCCACGCTCACTAATTCTAGTCTCTAAAGAAGAAAAATCATCAAATACATTGTCTAGATATTCAATCTCAAAACTTAAAGAAAACTCAGCACCTTTTTGATTTGTTCCATCAGCGACTCCACCATCAGTAGTCCAATAAATAAATCCTAAATTACCTTGTTGAGAATGTAATCTAGTTCTAATACGCATTCTATCTAATTTCCCAATAGCGGGTGAATATCTAGCAATATTATCTTGTGCTGAATGATCATTATATTCTATAAATCCTCCAGCATTAGTTTCAGCAGTAGGAATTTTAGCAAAATATGAGTCAGGAAAAGTTGAACGATTTCCTGCTACAGCACATTCATCAGTTTTATTTAATCCTTCAATATCAATTAAAAAATAATAAGTATTTGTAGGAAGTACATCATCAGGATTATTTTGTGTTGTATTAGTATCTACCCAATCAGTTGATGAAATGTTTTGACCATTTTCATAAAAATGGAATAATGCTCCTGCACCACCACCAGTAGGAATTAATGTTGTAGGGAACTCTGCTGCCATTAATCTTAAAGAAACTACATTTTCATAAACTCTAGGTAAATAAATTACAAAATCGCCATTTGTATAATATTTTACTAAATCTCTATCAGCTGAATCAACCATAAAAGTTTTTTTTACAGTTTTTAATTGTTTAACAGGTTTAGAGGCGGAGACGAATGTCCCATTATAATCAAAAACCTTATTCATCTTTTATTAATCTAAGGAAGGAAGTTTTTAAGTAGAAGTAACTTTCATTCCTGAAATTAAATTTACTAATTCATCTTCTTCAGTTGTATCAATATGATAATCAACTACAAATTTGAAATAATCATTTAGATTATAATAAACACTAAGATTGAATTTTCCATATGTTTCAATTTGAGCACATAAACAATTCAAGAAAGTTTCAATTCCTGCTAATTTAATACGAAGTTCAGTATTATTATCACCAGAATAAAGTCTTCCATAATTAGAACACCAATTTCTATATTGTTGAATTAGTTCTGAATGTTTTGTCATCCATTCAGGAGTAACTTTATTATTTATAATATCAGACATTGTTGAATTTAGACGACAATAATTTGCATATTTCTCTTCTTCTGTAAATTCGCTAAACGTTTCCTTATCTTCGTCCATTGTTGCACTACTAATTATAAATTTTAAAGATTCAAATCCATTTTCAATATTTGACCATAGAACTAAGAACCCAAATACTTAATGCAGCACCAACTTGTGCAATAATATATTGCAACGCTTTAGATTTACCTATTTTTCCTGAAGCTAACGCCCATGCCGTCACTGCAGGATTGAAATGTCCTCCTGATACTTTTCCACCAAACGCAATAGCAATTGCAAGTGCTGCAACAATTAATACAGGTGTTCCAGTAAAAGAAATAGTTCCAATTAAAAGAGCTGTTCCTAGAAATTCGACTAAAGCGGCATCTAACATTCTTTTATTATAATAAGGATGAAATATTTAGTTGTTAAAGGCTGGTTAGGATTTGGTGATAGATTAGAATCTTTAAAAATGGCAGTTAAATATGCTCTTGATAATAATTTACAAATATATGTTGATTGGACTGATAGATTTATTAGACATACAGATGAATCATTTTATACATATTTTAATTTAGTGAATATGCCTACTTTAAATTCACTAAATGATATTCCAGCAGATGCTACTTATTATCCTTCTTATTGGAAAGATAATATTCATCAACCTTTTACAGATGAATTATATAGAAAAAGAAAAGAACTTAATTTAGATATAGGTACATTAGAAACAAAACTTAAAAATAAAATCAATGCAGATGTTATAGTTTTATCTTCTTTTGGAATGAGAACTCTTTTTTTAGATTCTACATTTTTTGCTAATGTATTTAGAGTTACAAATCCTAAAATTATTGAAGAAGTTTTAAATAGACAACAAAAATATAATCTTCAAAATTTAATAGGTATACATATTCGTGGAACTGATCGTATATCTAAGAAAAAAGGTCGTCAATTACCTATTCAATATTTATCTTTAAATGTATTTACATATGGAAGAAATAAACAACAAATTGTTGTATCAGATGATAATGAAAGTTCAAAAATATGGAAAAATATGAATCCTAATTCTATTACATTAACTTCATTATCATTACAAATTTCAAATAAAGGTCCTTTACATGAAATTCGTCCTGGAAAATTACAAATATCTAAAAATGAATTAAATATTGATATGTTAATAGACTTTTTTACTCTTTGTTCATGTGAACAAGTTTTTACAACTTATAAAGATAGTAGATTTGCTGCTGAATCTAAAAGATTACATCCACATATAAATCAAATTTTAGGCATTTCATCTCCTACTCCTAAACCTAAACCTATTCCAAAAATTCAAAAACCTATAACAATTCAACCAAAACTTAAAGGATTTGTTTTAAAAAATGGTAGATTTAAAATGGATATATAAATTCAATAATATTAAAAATAATATGTTGACTTTAGAAGGTTATAAAATAGCAAAAAAAGATATTCCTAATTTAAATCATATTAAATCTATGTTGAATGTAAGACCTTATGTTCCTTCTGTATTTGTGAAACCACAATATGTAAAGAAATATCCTGTATATAAAGAAGATTCTGAATTCTTATATGTTCCTAAACATTTTGGAATTCAGCATTTTGGTCCATTGAAAACATCTTTCCGTAATATTAAAAAGCAGAATGAATCTAATTGGGAATTTAATGGAAGTATTAGAAATCACCAAGAAGAAGTTGTTAAATCTTTTCTCTGTACCGAAGAACCCAGAGATGGAATTATCTCCCTCCAAACAGGAGGAGGTAAAACAGTCTGTGCTCTCTTCATCGCCTCCAAATTACGAGTCCCAACAATTATCCTCGTACATAACACTTTCCTCAGAGATCAATGGACAGATAGAATCAAATCATTCCTCCCAAAAGCAAGAATTGGATGTATCCAAGGAGACAAAATAGATATTAAAGAAAAAGATATTGTTGTTGCTATGCTTCAAAGTATTTCTTTAAAAGATTATTCTACTGAAGTATTTGAAAATTTTGGATTACTTATTGTTGATGAATGTCATCATATTGCATCAGAATCATTCTCACAAGCTATTCCAAAATTAACTTGTCAATATATGCTTGGTTTATCTGCTACGCCTGAACGTAAAGATAAATTAATGCATGTAATAAATTGGTTTCTTGGTCCAATTCTATATAAATCAGATACATCTGATAAAAAAGATGAAAATGTGAAAGTTGAAGTATATGAATTTGAACCTGATAATGAAGAATTTAATACAATTATTTATAATTCTCAAGGTGTTATGTTCACATCATTAATGATTAATAAATTAGTAGAATTTCAAGAACGTAATAAATTCCTTGTAGAAATTTTATTAGATATTATTGAAAATAAACGACAAATTTTACTTTTATCTGATAGAGTAGATCATTTAAAAACTTTATTTGAATTATTTCCTCCAGAAATTCAAGAACAAGCGTGTATTCTTGGTCGTGAAGTTAAATCTGAACAAAGAACTATTTGGTGTTCAACTAAGAAAATCCTTTTAGCAACGTATCAAATGTGTAAAGAAGGATTTGATGTTGCTACTTTAAATACTCTTATTATCGCAACACCAAGACCTGATGTAGATCAAATTGTTGGGAGAATTCTGAGAACTGAAAAAGTTGGGAGATCAGTGGATCCATTAATTATTGATATTGTTGATTCAACATTTAGAAGACAATTTCAATCTAGATTATCTCTTTATAATTCAAGAAATTATAAAGTTGAAAAAATGAAACTTATTTAGAAGAACGTTTACGTTTACTTTTCTTTAATTTTTTAGTTTTTCTTCTTCGTTTACCACCTGCGGCAGCAGCCGCTACAGGTCCTAAAACAGGTTCTGGTAATGGAATTTGAGCAGGATAAGGACGAATATTATTAATAATCATTCTTTCAGTAATACCTGAACGATGACCAATATATTCTTGTGTTACTTTATCATATAAAGCAATTTCTATAAATCTATTTCTACTTGCAGGACCAATAACTTTGAAATATTTATTAGGTGTATTTAAATCTTCTAAAAAATCTCTTGTAAGATCTCCTACAGGAGGACCATCAGATAAAGTTACTGGAGTATCATATTGATATCCAATAGGTCTATTTATATTATTAGTTTCTCTTACACCAAATCTTGCTAAAAGACCTTGATAAAATTCATATGTTTGTGCCATATATTATATATTATACACCAAAACCTTCTCCATCATCAAATTGTCCTCCACCATTATAATCTCCATTTTCATTTCCTTGTTCACCATAACCACCATTACCAATAGTTAATTCTCTTCCATCAGGACCACGACGAATATCTCCATCTTCATAATCAGGACGAACTTGTCCATCTTCTGATTCTTCTAGATCAGGTTCTTCTTCTTCTTTAATATTATATTCTTGTGAGAATAATTCACGATCTTCATTTGTAATAATATATCCTGCTAAACCAATATCTAATAACATCTTAGTAATTTCACGTTGTGTATCATCCATTTGTCTCATTCTCATTTTGAAAGTTTCTCTTTCTTTTGCTCTTAATGTCAAATCTTCTTTTTGTGCTTCTTCTTCAGTTAATAACATCATATTTAAGCAAAGATCTTTTTGAACAATTAATGAAATTAAATTTAAAATACTTAATTTATTTTTATGAGATGATATTTCATGAAATAATTTATATAATAAACCTTTGGATACATCTCTTAAAATTGATAAATTAATTGAAGTTTTTAAATTAGTAGATATTTCTCTATATTCAATAATTTTTTCTTTAGAAAAATCAGTTGAACTTAAAAAATCAAGAATACGATTTAATAAAAATAATAATGCTATTCCATCATCTGTAGATTTAATAAATGATTCAATTTTATCCATCTTAGATAATTTTGGAAATCCCATACTTAAATTCTTTTCCATTTCTTTTTTAGTTAATTCAATTTCTTCTTCCAAAACTAATTTAGAACTAATTTTTTGAGAATTCTTTGAAGGTTTTATATTTTCTTGTAATTTTACTTTATCTTGTGAAACTTTAGGAGGTAATTTTGCACTTAAGAATGATTTAGGTAAATAAATCTTACATTCAGCACCTAATTCTTCTGCACCTAATCTTTCCATAGGTTCATATTCATTTTTTTCAATTTTTATTGTAGGAAATGAAATTAAATTTGATGTTTCTTCACTTACAGGAGTTAAATCATATCTTTCTTTTGCAGCAATTAATTGTGCTTTGAATTTCTTTACAAAAGCATCAATATATTTCAATGATTCTTTACGAATATCTTTAGGTTTTACTAATACAGCTTTAAATAAAGTTTTTGATGGTCCTTTAAATGTACTTGGCGATAATTCAAATGTAGATTTCATAATAGAAATTAATACATCTAAAATAGGTGAATCTTTAGTATCATCAGTATCGCGAGGATATCCTGTTAATTTTAATATTTTAGAACCAAAAGATCTACGAGGAATTAAAAAAGGATTGTGTGTTTGTAATAAAATTACCATTCCTGCTAAACCTAATATTCCTTCAACCCTTTCTTTATCTGATTTCTCAATCTTTGTACTTTTTCTTAATACACCTGATAAATCTCTAATCATCTGAATTATAGGTAATAATTGTGATTCTTTAGGAAGAACTTGTAATAATGATAATAATAAATAAAATGTAGATTCACCTGGATTTTCTAGCATAAAATTATGTTTGAGTTCATTTAATGAACTTGTAAATGATGTAACATGTCCGTGAAATTCTTGTGTAGGTAAAACATCTGTACTAACTAACGGATTACCTGAATCATCAAAATCATCTTGAGATACTAATACATCTGAATTAATTTGTTCTCCACAAAATTTACATGATCTAAATCCACCATCAATATAAGTCCATTCATCATAAAATGATCTCCAATCTCTTTCTAAATCACCTTTTAATTCAGACATTGTATGTGAACAAATAACAAATAAAGAATCTTTATCAATATAAACTTTATTAACTGTAGCTAAATTTCTAATAATTTTTTCAATTGCATAAGCTTTATCTTCAGGTAATCTATCTGAATCTTTTAAAATAGCTTTAACATCTCTTCTTAAATCAGATTCATCTTTACTATCATATTTATCATATTTTTCCTTTTTAGATTTTTGAATATGTGATTGATAATCTTTTAATAATTGTTGATGTTCTTTTAAAATATTTTCATTCCATGATTTTTTATCTTTTGAAATTAATTCTTTAGACAATTGAGAAAAATAACTTGTAGGAATACAAGTTTTATTTTTTAAATTAAAAATACCTGATTCAACAAATTCTTCAAATGAATCTATTTTTAAACATTCTTCTGCTGTAGATTTAGGAAATTCAGCTTTAGGTTTTTCTCCAGGTAATTCAGGAGGAACTAATCCTGATTCATGCGCCATAGATAAAATCATATTAATAACTAATTGTCCTCTATCTTCTTGTTGCATTAACCAATGTCTAGGATCAATACCTTCATACCATGAAATATTATAAACTTTTTGTAATGATTCAGATGGATTTACTGAATCAGATTTTTTAGGAAATGTTATAGATTCAGATTTTTTATCAGCAGTTATAGTATCTTCAGGTGGAAATTTATCTTTCCATAAATTCCATGGAATATTAGATAATTTTACATCATAAATTTTAAGATATTTTAATCCTTCTTCATAAGGATTTTTAGTTACAGGAACAGCATGAGTTAAAATAGCTTCAATTGTAGGAAAAATTTCCAAAAGAGGTTTTTGAGTTAAAATACTTTTAGATTTATTAGAACTTAAAAAAGGATGATCTGCTAATGGATGAGGAATATCTATATTTCTATCCGTTAAATAAAATCCTTTAGATTTAATTTCATCTTGGGTATTTAGAAGAGGTATTTTTTCAATAGTCATAGAACCATCTTCGTGAATATAAGTTTTAGTTTTAGAAAATTGTCCTAATCCAATAACTTCATTTTTACCTTCTTCGTCTACCATAATAGTTTTTTCTGTAATTGGAACTCCGTTTGATGATATTTTATAAGGTTTTGGTAAAGCAAGAACCATTCTTGAGAAAAAATTAGGAATGGTTCTAGATTCTTTAGAAAAAATAGGTAACCATGATTCAGCATAAGAATATGCTTTTAAATCTGAAGATGAATAAATGTTTTTTATCCATGGAATATTTAATTCTTTTCTTGCTAAATCTATTCTATAATCACTATCTGTAACTGTGACTGATTGTTGATATACTGTTCTTATTCTATCAACTTCTTTTGATATACGTTTATAGTCCGCTTTTGATATCTTTTTTCCTACAGGAAGAACTTTCTCAAAATAATCTAGTAATTGTTCATCTAATGTAAAAAATCTTAATTCATCAGGTCTTTGTATTTCTTCTTCAAATGTAAATTCTTCTAAAATTTCATATTCTTCTGGATGAAAAGTTAATATGTCCGCCATTATTAAGAATTTACAAAACCTTTTCTACTTCGGAACAATATTCTTCAATAGTTTCATTTGCATATTTTAGAATAGATTCAGGTGTTTTATCAGTATGAAATCTTAGAACAGTTGTTTTACGTAGAGGATGAGGAATATCATATGCAACAAAAGATACATTTTTATCAGTATAAATAACTTCTTGAAATAATGCACCCATAGTATGACCTCCTTGTTCTACAGAAATTGTATATGAACCCTTGTCTT
>Ga0114960_10002892_pt1 | contig 13252 bp, 13 predicted proteins | sample C_130625_MF_Meta_FD_92637 | JGI IMG/M metagenome (GOLD analysis project Ga0114960, IMG submission 92637) | Freshwater microbial communities from Lake Croche, Canada to study carbon cycling - C_130625_MF_MetaG | ecosystem: Environmental > Aquatic > Freshwater > Lake | place: Lake Croche, Canada... | reverse complement strand
TCTGCACATAGGTCTCGGACTTGCGGAATAGCGGTAGCACGTCGTCATAGGACCAGCCGCGGCAGCCCATCTGCGCCCAGGTATCAAAATCGGTCGGATTGCCGCGGACATAGAGCATGCCGTTGATGGAGGAGGAGCCACCGAGCGTGCGGCCGCGTGGCCAGCGAATCTCGCGGTTGTTCGAGCCCGGCTCCGGCGTCGTCGTATAGCCCCAGTTCACCAGCTGCTGGTTCTGCAGCAGCTTCAGCATCGCCGCCGGGATATGGATCCACGGATGCCGATCGGGCGGCCCGGCTTCCAGCAGGGTGACGCGGTGCCCCGCCTCCCCCAGCCGGGCGGCGACGGCGCAGCCGGCTGAGCCGGCACCGATCACCAGATAATCGCAATCCGCATCGCTCATTCAGCCTTCAACCCGGTCATGGCAACGATCTCCCTCACCACCTGGCGTTCGCGGGTAATGCGCGCGGCAAAGGCCGCAGGACCCTCCGTGAGCGGCTCATTGCCGGCGAGCCTGAGCCGATCCCGGGTCAGGGGATCGGCGACCGCAGTCTGCATGGCGGCCGCGATCTTTTCGATGACCGGCGCGGGCGTGCCGGCGGGGGCGAAAAGGCCGTTCCAGCTCGTCAGGTCGAAGCCCGGAAAGCCGCTTTCGGCAATGGTCGGCAGGTTGGCGAGCGTGCCCATGCGCTGGCCACTGGTCAGGGCAAGTCCGACGGCGCGGCCATCCTCGATCACCGGGCGGAGGCTGTTGGCCGTCGCAATGGCCGCGTCGAGCTGCCCGCCGGCGACATCACGCGCTGCCTCGGCGCCGCCGCGATAGGGTAGGTGTTCCAACTGAATACCGGCGCGATGGGCCAGCAGCGCGCCGGCCAGATGCCCGACCGTGCCAACGCCCGGCGTGCCGTAGGAAAGGCCCGGCCGCTGCTTGGCCAGCGCCAGGAACGCCCCGAATGTGCGGACGCCGAGCTTGGCGTTCGCCACCAGCACGTAAGGCGCTGAGACCGCCTGGCCAACGGGGGCGAATTGCGCGTCGTAATCCGGCTTCAGGCCCTTGATGATGAAGGGGACAACCAGGAAGCTGAAGGCATCGAACAGCAGCGTGTAGCCATCCGCCGGCGCCTGCGCGACCGCATTGCCGGCGACCGAACCGCCGCCGCCCGGCCGGTTCTCGATGACCAGGTTCTGGCCCAGCGCGTCCTGCATCTTCGGCGCCAGCAGGCGCATGACGGTATCGGACTGCCCGCCCGGCGCGAAGGCGACCAGGACCCGCACCGGCCGGCTTGGGAAGTCCTGCGCCCGGGCCAGCCCGGGCAGGCCGAGCGCGGCGGAGGCGGCCAGCAGCCTACGACGGAGGAACATGGCGTTCAGACGTAGACCGCCTGCATACCGCCCGCCGGGTAGCGGGTGCCGGCGGCAGCCCCGACCGGCACGGCGGCACTGATCCGGGCGACATCCGCCGCGCTCAGGCTAACCGCCAGGCCGCCGAGATTCTCCTCAAGCCGCGGCAGGTAGCGAGTGCCTGGGATGGTGACGACGTCCTCCCCCTGCGCCAGGAGCCAGGCGATGCAGAGCTGGGATGGCGTACAGCCTTTCTCACGGGCGATGGCCTCAACGGCGGCGACGAGCTTGCGGTTGGCGGCGAAATTCTGTTCCTGAAAGCGCGGATGCGCGGCACGACGGCCGTCGATCTGCGCGAAATCCTGCAGGACGCCGGTCAGGAAGCCACGGCCGAGCGGCGCATAGGCGACGAAGGCGATGCCGAGCGGGCGGGTGGTGGCCCGGGTCTCCTCCGCCTCCTGACGGTACAGCAGGGAATACTCGGTCTGCACGCAGGCGATCGGATGCACCGCATGGGCGCGGGTGATGGTGGCCGGGCGCGCTTCCGAGAGGCCAAGGAAGCGGACCTTGCCTTGCTCCACCAGCTGCTTCATCGCGCCGACCGTCTCCTCGATCGGCACGCCGGGATCGACGCGATGCTGATAGTAAAGATCGATGTGATCGACGCCGAGGCGCTTCAGCGACGCCTCGCAGGCGGCGATGACGAAGTCCGGCCGGCCATTGACGCCGTTCGGGCCGCCCGGGTTCTGGGTTTGGCCGAACTTGGTCGCCAACACCACCTTGTCACGCACGCCCTTCAGCGCGCGGCCGAGCACCTGTTCGTTATGGCCCCAGCCATACATGTCGGAGCTGTCGAAGTGATCCACACCAAGGTCGATGGCGGCGCGAACCAGCTTCTCTGAGGCGGCGTCATCGGCCTCGCCATAGACGCCCGACAGCGACATGCAGCCGAGGCCGATGGTGGCGACCGAGAGCCCAGCTTTGCCCAGGGCACGATGCAGCAGTGTCGGCATTGCGGCTTCCTCCGAGATTGGTCGAAGGAAGCCTAGAGCAAGTTCCGTTCAGATGGAAACATCTGAACGGATGTCTTGCTCTGGAAAACACAATAGCTAGAGCAGGTTACCTTCGTTGAGATGGATCACTTTGTGATCCATCTCAACGCAGCCTGCTCTAGAGCAATATCCGCTCAGGTGGAATCACCTGCCGCCCATGCGGCCCGGCGCTCAGCCCTCGTCTTTGACCGGGATGCCCTGTTCCTTGAGCATCGATTGCAGCTCACCGGCCTGGAACATCTCCATCACGATATCGCACCCGCCCACGAACTCGCCGTTGACATAAAGCTGCGGGATGGTCGGCCAGTTGGCGTATTCCTTGATGCCTTCGCGGATTTCCGCGTCCTCCAGCACGTTCACGCCTTTGAAGGGCGCGCCGATATGGCTGAGGATCTGCACCACGCGCGCGGAAAAGCCGCATTGCGGGAAGACCGGGGTGCCTTTCATGTAGAGGACCACCGGGTTGGCTTTGATGTCGGACTCGATCCGCTCGAAGGCCGGGTTGCTCATGTTCTTTGCTCCTCGCTTGGGGCGTTGCGGGTCATTTTCAGCCTGGCGGCGCGGTCTGCAAGGCCAAAGCGTGCAGCACCCCGCCCATCCGCCCTTGCAGCGCGGCGTAGACGAGCTGGTGCTGCTTCACACGGCTGAGGCCACGAAAGGCCTCCGAGACCACCGTCGCGGCGTAGTGATCGCCGTCGCCGGCGAGGTCTTCTATGGTCACTTGTGCATCCGGCAAGGCCGCCTTGATCAGCGTCTCGATATCCGCTGGGTTCATCGGCATGGCGGCTCTCTCCCCTCTCCGGCCGGCTCAGGCCATCAGCGCCGGCAGCGTCGCCTCATGCGCCGCGCTCAGCCGAGCCACCGATATGGTCTCACCGCCCGGCAACACCAAGGCCTCCCCGCCGCTCCGCCCCAGCGGCAGCGCCGGCACCCCTGCCAGTTGCGCGGCCCGGCAGAAGGCCGCCCCATCGGCGACGGCCACCACGTAGCGAGCCTGATCCTCGCCGAACCAGAAGGCGTGCGGCGCGAGGCCAGCAGGGGGCGCCACGGTCAACTGCGCCCCGGTCGCCCCGGCCATCGCCATTTCCGCCACCCCCACCAGCAATCCGCCATCGGACAGGTCGTGGCAGGCCACGACCTCGCCGGCCAGGATACGGGCGCGGACAAAATCACCGTTCCGCCGTTCGGCGGCCAGATCGACCGGCGGCGGCGGCCCTGCCTCCTGCCCCGCGATCTCACGCAACCAGAGCGACTGGCCGAGCCAGCCGCGGCTCTCACCGACCAGCACGAGATCGCACCCGGGCGAGAGCGCCAGGCCCACCGCCTGGCCCACATCCGCCAGCACGCCGACGCCGCCGATCGCCGGGGTCGGCAGGATCGCCCGCCCCTCGGTCTCGTTGTACAGCGAGACATTGCCGGAGACGACGGGGAAATCGAGTGCGGTGCAGGCGTCCGACATGCCCCGCACGGCGGCGGCGAATTGGCCCATGATCTCCGGCTTTTCCGGGTTGCCGAAATTCATGTTGTCGGTGATCGCCAGCGGCGTCGCACCCACCGCGGTCAAGTTGCGCCAGGCCTCCGCGACGGCCTGCCGGCCACCTTCCTCGGGGTCCGCCAGGCAATACCGCGGTGTGCAATCGGTGGTCATGGCCAGGGCCCGCGTATGATCCTCGATCCGCACCACTGCGGCATCTGCGGCGCCGGGCCGGCGCGCGGTCTGCCCGCCGACCATGCTGTCGTACTGGTCCCAGATCCAGCGACGGGAGCAGAGATCGGGGCAGGCGACGAGCCGCTCCAGCGCGGCGGCAAGCCCGCAGGGATCGGCCACCGGGCCGAGCGGCGGCAGCTTCGGTGTCTCGACGGTGGGGCGGGTATAGAGCGGCGCTTCGCTTTCCAGCGGCGCGAGCGGGATGTCGGCCTCGATCACGCCGCGATGGCGGATGACGATACGGCCGGTATCGGTCAGCCGGCCGATGATCGCGAAATCCAGCTCCCACTTGCGGAAGATCGCTTCTGCCATGGCCTCCCGGCCCGGCTTCAGGATCATCAGCATCCGCTCCTGACTCTCCGAGAGCATCATCTCATAGGCCGTCATGCCGCTTTCACGCTGCGGGACGTGATCGAGGTCGAGCTCGATGCCGACGCCGCCCTTGCCGGCCATCTCGACCGAGGAGGAGGTTAGCCCGGCCGCTCCCATATCCTGGATGGCGACGATCGCATCGGTCTGCATCAACTCGAGACAGGCCTCGATCAGCAGTTTCTCGGCGAAGGGATCGCCGATCTGCACGGTAGGGCGCTTTTCCTCCGAATCCGCGCTGAACTCGGCCGAGGCCATGGTGGCGCCATGGATGCCGTCCCGGCCGGTCTTGGAGCCAAGATAGACCACGGGATTGCCGATGCCGGCGGCCGCTGAGAGGAAGATCCGATCGGCCGGGGCGATGCCGACCGTCATGGCATTGACCAGCGGATTGCCGTTGTAGGCGGGGTGGAAATTCACCTCCCCCCCCACCGTCGGCACGCCGACGCAATTGCCGTAGCCGCCGATGCCGCGCACCACGCCGTCGATGATCGCCTTCATCCGCGGCGCATCGGGCGCGCCGAAGCGCAACGCATTCAAGTTAGCGATCGGTCGCGCGCCCATGGTGAAGACGTCGCGCAGGATGCCGCCGACGCCCGTCGCCGCGCCCTGATAGGGTTCGATGAAAGAGGGGTGGTTGTGGCTCTCCATCTTGAAGATCGCCGCCAACCCGTCGCCGATATCGATTGCCCCGGCATTCTCGCCCGGGCCGTGAATCACCCAGGGCGCCTTGGTCGGCAGGGTTCGTAGCCAGACCCGGCTGGATTTATACGAGCAATGCTCCGACCACATGACGGAGAAGATGCCAAGCTCGGTCAGCGCCGGCACGCGACCGAGGATGGCGAGAACCCGGTCGTATTCGTCCGGCTTCAGGCCAAATTCAGCGGCAAGTTGGCGGGCGCGATCGGCGGCGAGCAGGTTCGGGGTCACGCTTGGGGCATCCGGTGCGACGGTCCGGCGGCTTATAGCCCTTCGGGCCCGCCGCCGGAACGCCGGACGGATATCAGCCCGGCTTGCCCGATTCGCGGCTCTTTAGGCGGAGCGGCACGAAACGCTGGCCTTGCGGCGTCTCGATCAGGAACAGCGCGGTCGGGCGGTTCTGCTTGCGCAGGGCCTCAAGGCGGGCCTGCACCTCGGAGGGGGTATTGACCCGCTCCTGCTGCACCTCGGCGATCACATCGCCCGGGCGCAGCTCGCGCTCGGCCGCAGCCGAGCCAGGTGCGACCTCCATGATCACCACGCCCTTTTGCTCGGGTTTGAGGGAGAAGCGGTCGCGCAGCTCGTTGTTCAGCGGTGCCACGTGCAGGCCGAGGCCACTGAGCTCGATCGGCCGCGGGGCCTGCGGGCCGCTGCGGCTTTCGGCGGCGGCGACCTGTTGTTCGCCCGGCAGCTCGCCCACGGTGACGTTGACCGTCACCTCCTTGCCGTCGCGCCAGACCAGCACCGGCGCTGGGCGACCCACCGGCGTATCGGCAACGATACGTGGCAGGCTACGCATCTCCTTCACGTCCTGGCCGTTGAACTTCAGGACGACATCGCCGTTCTTGATCCCGGACTTGAAGGCGGGACCGTCCTCCTGGGCACGGGCGACCAGCGCGCCGCGGGCACCGCCGGTCAGCCCAAGGCTCTCGGCGATCTCATCGGTCACTTGCTGGATATTCACGCCCAACCAGCCGCGGCGCACCTTCCCGCCACCTTCCAGCTGCGCGACGATGTTGCGGGCAAGGTTCGAGGGGATCGAGAAGCCGATGCCGATGGAACCGCCCGTCGGCGAATAGATCGCCGTATTGATACCCACCACCTGGCCATCCATGTTGAACAGCGGGCCACCGGAATTGCCGCGGTTGATCGCCGCATCGGTCTGGATGAAGTCGTCATAAAGCCCCTGGCGAATGTCGCGCCCGCGGGCCGAGACGATCCCGAGGGTGACCGTACCGCCCAGGCCGAAGGGATTGCCGATCGCCATCACCCAGTCGCCGACCTGCGCCGTGTCGCTATCCCCGAAGGCAACCGCGGGCAGGGGCTTGTCGCTCTCCACCTTCAGCACGGCGATATCGGTGCGCGGATCGGTGCCCAGCAGCTTGGCCCGCAGCGTGGTGTTGTCCTGCAGGATGACGTTAATCTCATCCGCGCCTTCGATGACGTGGTTGTTGGTCACCACGATGCCGCCCGCATCGACGATGAAGCCGGAACCGAGCGAAGTGGCGCGGCGCGGCCGCTGCGGGCCGGGCTGGCCTTCGCCCGGGGCGCCGGGCCGCTGGCGGTTGAAGAATTCGCGGAAGAATTCCTCAAAGGGGCTGCCGGGCGGCAGTTGCGGCATCTCCGGCGCATCCGGCCGATTGGCCCGCGCCTGCACTGCCTGGCTGGTCGAGATATTGACCACCGCCGGCAGCAGCCGCTTGGCGAGCGGCGCGAGCGAGGCCGGAGCGCCACGCACCGGCATTTCGGCAGTGGGCGCCGGCTGCGCGGCGACGGGGCCAGCGGCCAGCAGAGCCGCGAGGACCAGGGGTGAAAGACGCATCGGCAGTTTCATCCTTGAAAAAACCACGGGCAGGGCGGCGGGAAGGCAGGTCATTTGGCCGCACCCGGTCGCGGGATTTCACGGAAATACTTGAAGAAGTCGCTGTCGGGGCTCAGGAGCAGGCGGGAGTCGCCATCGGAAAAGGCTTCCTTCATCGCCTGCATGCTCCGCCAGAACTGGAAAAAGCCCGGGTCCTTGGAGAACGCCTCGGCGACAATGCGAATGGCCATTTCCTCGCCCTCGCCGCGCAAACCATCGGCCTTGGACTGGGCCTCGGCCAATAGCACGGTGCGCTCGCGCTCAGCCTGGGCACGGATGCGCTGCGCCTGTTCGGCACCCTGGGCGCGTTCCTCGCGCGCCACCCGTTCGCGTTCGGACTGCATGCGGGAGAGAATGGCCTGGGTGTTCTCCTCCGGCAGGTCAGCGCGACGGATGCGGACATCGGCCACTTCGATCCCGAAGCTAAGCGCCTCGGTGTTCACCCGCTGGCGGATCTCGCCCATGATCCGGGCCCGGTCGTTGGACAGCACAGCCAGCAGCGGTTCATTGCCGAGCGCATTGCGCAGCGCCGAGGAGACGATCGGGCCCAGCCGGAGCCGGATGCCGCCTTCGGTCGAGCCCACGGTCTGGTAGTAGCGCAGCGGATCAATAATCCGGTACCGCGTGAAGATATCGACGACGAGGCGCCGCTGGTCGCCGAGGATCACCTCCTGCGCCGTGGAGTCGTAGTCGAGCAGGCGACGATCAAAGGGGATGACCGTCTGGATGAAAGGCAGTTTCCAGTTCAGCCCCGGCTCCTTGATCACGCGGATCGGCTGGCCGAACTGGGTGATGAGGACCTGCTGCGTCTGATGGACCACGAATAGGGAGGAGGCGGCGAGAAACAGCGCGACCAGCGCCACGGCCCCAAGGGCGATCAGCTTGTTCATCGGGCGGCTCCCGGCGGGCGGGCGGTACTGTTGACAAAGGGCGGTGGGGCAATGGGCGCCTGCGCCGCCGGACGCGGCGCCCGGCTCTCGCCACCCAGATTGAGGAGCGGCACCAAGCCCTGCAGCTTGTCGTCGACGATCAGCTTGGGATTGCGCTTGAGGATATCTTCCATGGTCTCCAGGTAGATCCGCTTCATGGTGATGTCCGGGGCGACATTGTAGGCGGACAGGACCGATAGGAAGCGCTGCGCCTCACCGCGCGCCCGTGCTTCCTGGCTGTCTCGGAAACCCTGCGCTTCCTGGTTCATGCGCTCCGCCTCCCCGCGCGCGCGGGGGATGATGTCGTTGCGATAGGCCTCGGCCTCGTTGCGCTGCCGCTCGCGGTCGGCGGCGGCGCGTTGCACGTCGCGGAAGGCCTCGATGACGGCGGCGGGGGGATCAACCTTTTGCAGCTGCACCTGGGCGATCACGATGCCGGTCTTGTACTGGTCCATGATCGCCTGGATGCCGGTGCGGACCTGATCCTCGATCTGGCCGCGCGCTTCGGTCAGCGCCGGCTGAATCGGGGTTTTGCCGATCACCTCGCGCATCACGCTCTCGGCGGCGGATTTGATGGTGCTCTCCGGGCTCCGGGTATTGAACAGGAAGTCGCCGGCATCCCGGATGCGCCAGCGCACCACGAAATCGATGTCGATGATGTTCTCATCGCCGGTCAGCATCAGCGATTCTTCCAGCACGTCGCGCCCAGCGCTCCCGCGCGGCGCCTGCGGCACGCCATCGGCCGAACGGAAGCCGACGAAGACCAGGTTCTCGGTCGTGACCCGCGGCGTCTGGACGCTCTCGATCGGCCAGGGAATGTGATAGTTCAAGCCCGGCGAGGTGGTGCGATCGAAAGCCCCGAAGCGCAGCACAACGCCCTGTTCGTCGGGCTGCACACGATAGAAGCCGGACGCCGCCCAGATCCCGAACAGCGCCAGACCCAGCAGCGCAAGGCCTTTGCCGCTGCCACCCGAGGGCAGGAAACGGCCAACCGCGGCCTGCGCCTGGCGAATCAGGTCGTCCAGGTCCGGCACCGGGTTCCGATTGCCGCCTCCCGGGCTCGGCGGCGGCGAACCCCAGGGGCCACCAGGCCGCGGATTGCCCCAGGGATTCGGTCCACCAGAATTCAATGCCATCCCAGCCTAGACCCCTCAGCCCCAGCCGCACCGCTCAGCTCTCCGTGCCCAAGGGGCATGGTGCCAGCGCAGTCGCGGCCCTATGTGACGCCCAGCCCGATTTGCGGCGAGCCTTGATGCAGCAAGGCCGGACCGCGGAACGGGCCACGGCCCGGCCAGTTGATCCGGGCACGCGGCATATCGGCTGGTTTCGGAGGCTTTTCAAGCGATGACCACAGAGACGGGCCCGATAGCCCTGACGGAAGCCGTGCAACAGGCCCTTGCCAAGGTGCGCGATCCGGCCAGCGGCCAGGACATCCTGGCGGCCGGCATGGTCGAAGGGCTTACGGTCCGTGATGGTCTGGTCCAGTTCGCCCTCGCCGTTCCCCGGGAACGCGCAACAGCGCTGGAGCCGCTGCGCCAGGCGGCGGAACGGGCGGCGGGCGCGGTTCCGGGCGTGCTGTCCGCGACCGTCGTGCTGACCGCCCATCGCCCCACCCCGGCGGCGGCCCCCACGCCCCCTGCCCCCAAGCCCGCCGCCCCCCGGGGGCCAGCGCAAGCCGCGGCAGGGCCGGCTGGCCAAGGGCCGCTGCTGCTGCCCGAGGTGAAGCACATCGTGGCCATCGCCTCCGGCAAGGGCGGGGTTGGCAAATCGACGACCGCGGTCAATCTCGCCGTCGCGCTCGCCGCACAGGGACACAAGGTCGGGCTGCTGGACGCCGATATCTACGGCCCCTCCCTGCCGCAGATGCTGGGCTCGCGGGAGAAGCCGCGGACCGAAGGCCAGAAGATCATCCCGATCGCCCGCTGGGGCCTGTCGGCCATGTCGATCGGCTTCCTGGTCGATGCCGAGACGCCGATGATCTGGCGCGGGCCGATGGTGATGGGGGCCCTGGAGCAGCTGATGGGCCAGGTCGCCTGGGGCGCGCTCGATATCATGCTGGTCGACATGCCGCCCGGCACGGGCGATGCCCAGCTGACCATGTCGCAGCGGGTGCCGCTGGCCGGTGCGGTGATCGTCTCGACACCGCAGGATGTCGCGCTGCTCGATGTCCGCCGCGGTGTCCGGATGTTCGAGAAAGTGCAGGTCCCGGTGCTCGGCCTGATCGAGAATATGAGCTTCCACTGCTGCCCCAATTGCGGACATCGCAGCGATGTCTTTGGCCATGGTGGGGCGCGGGCGGAAGCCGGGCGGCTTGGCGTGGAGTTCCTGGGGGAGCTGCCGCTGAAGCTCGAGATTCGCGAACTGGCCGATGCCGGCACGCCAATCGTCGCCGCCCGCGCGGACAGCCCGGAGGCCCAGACCTACATGGCGATTGCCGCGCGGCTCTGGGACAAGCTGCAAGGCAAGGGGGCGAGCCAGCACGCGCCGCGCTTCGTCGTCGAATAGGCCGCCCCCGGCTTCCCCGCTTGCCCACAGGGTGTAGGCTGGCGGCGAGCAACAGGGGGGATGCGCCATGCTGTTCGGCGCTTCGATGTTCGTGACCGATTACGCGATGCCGCCAGGGGCGCTGGCCCAGGCGCTGGAAGAACGCGGCTTCGAGTCCTTCTGGGTGCCGGAGCACAGCCATATCCCAGCCTCCCGCCGGTCCCCCTGGCCGGGCGGCGGTGATCTTCCAAAGCGGTATTACGACTGCATGGACCCCTTCGTGGCGCTGTCCGTCGCCGCCGCGACGACGCAGCGGATCATGCTCGGTACCGGGGTCTGCCTGGTGAACCAGCGCGACCCGATCCAGACCGCCAAGTCGGTCGCCTCGCTCGACCAGCTTTCCGGCGGGCGCTTCCTGTTTGGCATCGGCATCGGTTGGAACGCCGAGGAGATGGCCAATCACGGCACCGCCTTCCCGACCCGGGCCAAGCTGGTCCGCGAGCGGATCGAGGCCATGCAGGCGATCTGGACTTCGGACCGGGCCGAGTATCACGGCAGCTTTGTCGATTTCGATCCGATCTTCGCCTGGCCGAAGCCGGTGCAGCGACCGCATCCGCCGATCATCGTCGGTGGCGGCTTTCCACAGGGCGCGCGCCGTGCGCTGCGTTATGGCAATGGCTGGATCCCGATTACCGGCCGGGCACCGATGCGGGACGCGCTGACCGCCTTCCGGGTCCTGGCGAATGAGGTCGGCCGCGACCCAACGGAGGTGCCGATCACCGCCTTCGCCGCGCCGGAGGACCTGGACGAGATCCGTCGTCTCGGCGACCTGGGCGTCACGCGCGTCGTGGTCGCCTTGGATTCCGAACCCGCCAACACGATCCTGCCGCAACTCGATCGCTGGGCCGCGATCATCCGGGCGAGCGGCTAAGCGGCTAGAGCATGCTGCGTTCACATACGTTCACGCAGGCCGATCTAGCATGTGTTGGATCGCGCGATCCAGCGCCTTCGGCGATTCCGCCGCAACGCATCGCGCTCTAGCGGCCAGCGGGCGCGCTACAGCAGCGCGTCGATCGCGGGGCGGTCCGGCAGCGCCGCCGCCGCCCCTTCCCGCATGCAGGTCAGGGCCGCCGCCGCCGAGGCCCGGCGCATCGCCGCGGCCAGCGGGAGCCCGCGATCGAGCGCCGCGGCCAGCACGCCGCACCAGGCATCCCCCGCCCCCGTGGTATCCACCGCCGGCACCGGAAAAGCCGGCACCGTCAGCTCCCCCGCCGCGGTCGCCGCCACCGCCCCCGCCTCGCCCAGCGTCACGGCGACAGCGATGCCGAGCACCGCGTGCAAAGCCGCCGCGCTGCCAGCGCAGCCGAGCCCGGCCCCAAGGGCCGCCGCTTCATGTTCGTTAGCGATCAGCAGGTCGAGCGCCCCGAGTGCTGCCCGGGGTAATTCCCCCGCCGGCGCGAGATTGAGCAACACCCGCGCCCCGGCGGCCCGCGCGCGGGCGATCAGCGCCGCGTTTTCCTCGGCCGGGACCTCCATCTGCAGCAACAACGTCGTCCCCGGCCCCAAAGCCGCCGCCTCGACCTGCGCGGCCCGCGCCAGCCGATTGGCGCCGCTGCCAACCGCGATCTGGTTCTGCCCATCCGGCCCGACACAGACGGCGGCGCAGGCGGTCGGCGCGCCGACCACCGCAAGCCGACTGAGATCGACCCCGGCGGCCCGCATGGCCGAGAGGGCGACCACGGCCAAGGGATCGGCCCCGACCGCCCCGACAAAGGCGCTCGGCGCGCCATCCAGCGCCGCGGCCGTTGCCTGGTTGGCGCCCTTGCCACCCGGCAGGATGCGATAGCCGGGCCCGAGCACGGTCAGGCCCGGTCGGGGCAGGCAGGGCAGGGCGAAGACCAGATCGGCGACAACGGAGCCGAAAACCAGGACGCCCATCAGGCGCGTGCCGCACGCTCCCGACGCCAGCCGTACAGGACCAGCCCGGTTACCAGGGCAAGCAGGGCCGGCGCCGTATAGGGCTGCCAGGGCGCTGCCCAGGCGAAGAGCGCCCAGCACAGCCCAAGCACGCCGGAAGCGACCACGAGGCTGTACCAGCGCAACAGGCTGAAACAGCCGAGCATGGTCAGCCCGATCATGGCTCCGGTCATGGACGACCTCCTTCCGCTGTATCCCGAAAGGTTAGCAGGCGCTTCCGCACCGCCGCAACGATCAGCTCAGCGCGCCGTCCAGCGTCCGATCAAAAATCCCAGCAGCGCCGAGGCGCCGAGCAGCGCCGCCACCTCGCCCAGCACCGCATGGGCCAGCGGCAAGCCAAGGACGGCGAATGCCGTGAGGGCCGCCACCCACCCCCAGCGCCGCCAGCCGGTCAGCGGCCCCACCGGCACCTCGCGCCGCGGTGTGGGGCGCGGCCGTGGCGCAGCGCGCGGCCGGGCGGCGCGGCTGCTGGTCATGCCGTGTCGCCTGCGAGCATGCCGCCCGCCGCGGCCCGGGCGTACAGCGTGGCGATCAGCGTCTCGAAGACCGGATCGACCGCCCGCGCCGCATCCATCCGCCCAAGCGTCGCGCCACGGGAAACGCCATGCGCGCGCCAGGCCTCCCCATCCGAGAGGATGTTTTGCAGGAAGCCCTGGGTGCGGTCGCAGGCCATGGCGAAGCGGGCCTCGGGCGTCTCGCCGGCCTCGAACTCCTCCCAGAGCGCGCGCAGCGCCGGGGCCAGATCGGCCGGCAGGGCGCCGAAGACGATATCCGCCGCCGCTGCCTCCCGCGCCGCCTGGGTGGCGCGGCCGGCGGGGTCGTAGGCGAAGGTATC
>Ga0114960_10002891_pt1 | contig 13252 bp, 10 predicted proteins | sample C_130625_MF_Meta_FD_92637 | JGI IMG/M metagenome (GOLD analysis project Ga0114960, IMG submission 92637) | Freshwater microbial communities from Lake Croche, Canada to study carbon cycling - C_130625_MF_MetaG | ecosystem: Environmental > Aquatic > Freshwater > Lake | place: Lake Croche, Canada... | reverse complement strand
TGACGATCGCATCAATCACCTCGTGCACAAACACCTCGAATCCTTCAGTTATGTTGGCCGCGGGACTGTTGGCAAAGAAGGCAGTCGCCAAGGGACTCAAAGCCAAACCTTGGGTTAAAACCTCCCTTGCTCCAGGCTCAAAAGTTGTAACGGAATACTACGAAAAAGCTGGCCTTACCGAGTCACTTGATGCCCTCGGCTTCAACCTTGTGGGCTACGGATGCGCTACCTGCATCGGAAACTCTGGTCCGTTAGACGAGAACATTTCGGCGGCCATCAACGCCAACGACTTGGCGGTTACCGCAGTGTTGTCTGGAAACCGAAACTTTGAAGGTCGTATCAACCCTGACGTCAAAATGAACTACCTCGCGTCGCCACCGCTAGTCATCGCATACGCGCTGGCCGGAACGATGGACTTCGACTTCGAGACCGAGTCACTTGGCAAAGACTCCTCAGGAGAAGACGTCTTCTTGGCAGACATCTGGCCGACCCCCGTCGAAGTTCAAAGCACTATCGACAGTTCAATCAACTCAGAAATGTTCAAGACTCAGTATGCAGGCGTGTTCGAAGGTGACGCACGATGGAAGTCACTACCTACTCCGGTTGGCGCCACATTTGAATGGGATCCAAAGTCGACATACGTTCGCAAACCGCCTTATTTTGACGGTATGAAGCGTGAAACCTCGCCGGTTACCGACATCCACGGAGCTCGCGTCTTGGCAAAGCTAGGCGATTCGGTCACCACCGACCACATCAGCCCGGCCGGCTCGATCAAGGCCGACTCGCCTGCTGGCCAGTATCTCACCGCAAACGGAGTGTCGCGCGTTGACTTCAACAGCTATGGTTCACGACGCGGAAATCACGAAGTCATGATTCGCGGAACATTTGCCAACATCCGTCTCCGTAACCAACTCTTGAATGACGTTGAAGGTGGATACACCCGTGACTTCACCGTCGACGGTGCACCTCAAGCATTCATCTACGACGCTTCGAGTAACTACCAAGCCGCAGGCACCCCGCTGGTGATTCTTGGAGGCAAGGAATATGGGTCCGGTTCCTCTCGTGACTGGGCAGCTAAGGGCACTAGCCTGCTTGGCGTGCGCGCAGTTATTACCGAGAGCTTCGAGCGAATCCACCGCAGCAACCTGATCGGCATGGGCGTATTGCCGCTCCAGTTCCCGGCTGGGCAAAACGCTGACTCGCTTGGGCTCGACGGCACCGAAGTGTTCGACATCACAGGAGTTGAGGCTTTGAACGAGGGAACCACCCCGAGCACCGTCCGTGTCGTGGCAAAGCCTTCTGCCAACTCGGCCGATGGCAAGCGCGTCGTCGAGTTTGACGCCGTCGTTCGCATCGACACCCCTGGCGAGGCAGACTACTACCGAAACGGCGGAATCTTGCAGTACGTCCTTCGTAGCCTGGTTGCCTAGTTGAAACTCGAAGCTCCAGACACTTCTGGAATAGTCGTAAAAAAGATAAAGTTCTCTTCACTATGAGTTTTCTTAGCAACATCAAAGGTCCTCGCGATTTAGACGCATTGGATGCAGATCAGCTTGCGGCACTTTGCAAGGAAATACGTGAAAGCCTGATTGCTGACGTTTCACGAACCGGCGGCCACCTTGGTCCAAACCTTGGCGTTGTTGAGACTACGGTGGCAATCCACCGAGTTTTTGACTCACCTAAAGACTCAATCGTTTTTGACACCGGGCACCAGTCATACGTTCACAAAATGCTCACCGGGCGATCTGACCTGACGAGTTTGCGCCAGAAAGACGGCATTGCAGGTTACCCACAGCGCAGTGAGTCTGAACACGATATCGTCGAGAGTTCACACGCCTCGTCGTCGCTCTCTTGGGCAGACGGAATTGCAAAGGCCTACAAACTAACCCACCAGGATGACCGCTGGACTGTAGCCATTGTCGGAGACGGTGCACTAACCGGCGGTATGACCTGGGAAGCGCTAAACAACATCACAGATGACAACGACCGCCGTCTCGTAATCGTGGTTAACGATAATGGGCGCTCGTATGCCCCAACCATCGGCGGATTAGCTCGCTACCTCAACGGAATTAGAACTGAAAAGGCTTATGCCAAGGCCTATCGAGTCAGCAAGAAGTTTTTCGAAAGGTTTGGCCTTCCTGGGCGTCTTGTCTATTCAACGGCTCGGGGTGCGGGAAAAGGACTCCTCGGTACTTTCGCACCAAAAGGCATGTTTCCGAACCTTGACATCAAATACATCGGTCCTATCGACGGTCACGACATCGTTGCGCTTGAACAAGCGCTAACGCAGGCAAAAAAGTATGAAAATCCTGTCATCGTGCACACGATTACCGAAAAGGGCAAGGGCTATAACCCGGCCCAGCTAAACGACGAAGACCAGATGCACGCTGTTGGTCAGATAGATCCAGAAACCGGCAAGAGCGTTGAAGCCAGTGCTGGTGAGTCCTGGACTTCAGTCTTTAGCAAAGAGATACTAGCGATTGCGGAGCGCCAAAAGAATATCGTTGGAATCACTGGAGCGATGTTGATTCCAGTTGGCCTACACCGGTTCGCAGAGAAATTCCCAGACCGTGTTTTTGACGTGGGCATCGCCGAGCAGCACGCTGTTACTTCGGCCGCCGGCATGGCATTTGGCGGTTTGCACCCGGTCGTTGCCGTCTATGCAACTTTTATCAACCGAGCTTTTGACCAGGTCTTGATGGATGTTGCGCTCCACAAGGCTGGCGTGACCCTCGTTCTCGACCGTGCCGGCGTGACTGGGCCGGATGGCGCCTCGCATCACGGAATGTGGGACCTCGCCCTGCTGCAAATTGTTCCAGGCATTCGAATTGCGGCTCCACGTGACGCTGTACGCCTTCGTGAGGAGCTCAACGAAGCTGTTGCCGTTGATGACGCTCCAACGGTTTTACGGTTCTCTAAGGGCACTGCGGGCACCGTAATCGATGCGGTCAGAAGATTGACAGACGGTGTCGATGTCTTGCTCGAATCGCCAGCCAAAGATGTGTTGCTGTTGGCTGTAGGCCCAATGGCTTCGGTTGCCCTCCAGGTTGCAGATTTGCTCAAGGCTCAAGGAATCGGTAGCACGGTCGTTGACCCTAGATGGGTGATTCCGGTAGCCGACTCTGTCATTGAGCTGGCCGCCAAGCACCGTCTGGTCGTTACGATCGAGGATGGCATCCGCGTTGGCGGAATCGGCACTAGGGTGAGGCAAGACATGCGAGCCGCCCAGGTTGACACCGCTCTAAATGAGGTTGGACTGCCGGATGAATTCCTGGAGCATGCAAGTCGTGCAGAAATTATGGAGCGTGTAGGACTCACCGCGCAAAAGATTGCTCATGACATTGTGGCTCAGGTTTTAGGTGCGCGCGTTCCTCACGCTAGGCCGTTGCCAGAAGAAACCGGGGCTACTGCTCAGGTTCAAGAACGCTAGCTTCGACGTTTAGATTTTCGTCGCCTTTGGGCTGCGCCTGCAAACCAAATACAAAGTTTTGAGCCAAGGCCTCAATCTGCCAGTGACGGGCATCGAGCTCTAGCAGACTCGCGACAACGCTTTCTAGTGTCACCGGCGACGGAGGTTCAAAGCATAGCGACCTCATCGAGTCAGGTTTAAGTAGATTCTCGGCAGGAACTCGAAGCTCTTTGCTTTTGGCAGCGACGATTTCCTTGCAGGCAGCAAGCCTTGCTGCAGCCTCGGGGTATCTCTGGGGCCAGTTTCGGTGGTTGGGAATCCCGACCGTTGGCACCTTGAGCGCAGGCAAATCGCGCGTGTTCACACCTCGCTCGGTTGCAGCCCACCACACGTCGACGTAGGTCCGGCTGGCCCGACCGTTAAAGCTTTTGAAACTAACAAATTCGGGCCTGGTGCGGGGAGGGTTAGTCGCAACGGCGACGATTGATGCGTCCGGAACCAGTCTTCCTGGTGAAACGTCGAGCTTCTCGCCCAATTCTTCACGAGCAGTCCACAGCTCGCGCGCTATCGCAAGTCCACGTTCAGTCTTTACGTTCTGCATACCGGTGAGGGAGCGCCAGCGTTCCAGCTTTGCCGCACGCTTTTTCATTTCTAGAGTGTATGAAAACTCTTGCTTTGCCCACTCGAGCTTGTTTTGAGCCAAAAGATTCTCGTGAAGTGCGTCGTAAAGATCGGGCAAAACGTCGACATCAAGCGCCGCGTAGTTCAGCCAGTCCTCGTGAAGGGGTCTAATGCTCCAGTCGACTGCGGAGTGCTCTTTTGCCAACTGAAGCCCCAAGAGCTGGGCGCAGACCGCACCGAGGCCCACTCGCTCCAAACCAGCGATCCGCGAGCCCAGTTCAGTGTCGAATAGTTCTGGGCATTCGATTCCTAGTTCGCGGAGGCACGGCAAATCTTGACTGGCGGAATGCAGAATCCAGGGAGCTGAGTACATTACCGCGGCAAGTTCTCTAAACGCGTCGGGCGCTGCTTTCAAATCTGGAGCTATAGCGGCTGGGTCTATTAAAAAAATTGGTCCACCACGTCGATGAACCTGAATCAGATATGCACGTTGCGAATATTTGAAGCCAGATGCACGTTCGGCGTCCACTGCGAAAAAGCCTGAGCCGGCCTCGAGCATCTCAACAGCCGTTGCTAGGTTCGCTGCTGTTTCAACGAGGCGAACATCCGATTGTCGAGGTGTGAGGAGCACCTCGAGCTCTGGTTGGACCTGCTCTTCGGTCATGTTTCAGCGAATCGATCTTAGGTCGGCAACTTTTTCGGCAACCGAAGGCAAGCCACTCATGATGCAAACTAGGTCTTGCCAGGCTTCGAAGTGTCGAGAAATGTCTCCGCCAACCGGACTCCAGGACGCGCGCATCTCGAGCTCGGCGTGGTCGCTCTGCCCAGCAAGGCTTCCGAAACCACTCGAAATAATGCGCGTAGCCGTTCCGGCTGCGTTGGAGAAGTCGGCACCGTGTCTTGCGAGCGCTTCAGTTAGCCAATCCCAACTCACATCTGAAATCATGTCGTCAGAGCCGAGGTCGGTTTCTAAGGGGGATTTGACGAAGCAAACAATTCGAAAGCGGCCACCCCACTGCTCTTGGTCTTGTGGTTCGTGCATCAAAATGAATCGCCCGGTTCCCATGTCCCCGTGAACCCCAGCCGAATCGTCTTGGATGTTGGCCGAAAAGGCTATCGAACTCGAAGCGAGATTCTGTGGTGAAGGAATCTGTTCGATCACAAGCTCATCGCGCATCGCGGCGAACTTGAGAGTTTGAGACGTTGAGACAAACTCGGCCGCCGCCTCAGAATCAATCTCGAATTCAATCACTCAATAACATTAGAAGTTAGAGGGCGAGTCGACTCGATGCCACGCCGCAAAAGGAGTTCCAGCCATGAACGTTTACCAGAGGTGGGTCGGTCGATACGTCGCCCTGCGACTGGTTCGCCTCCCTAAATACCGAAAAATCGACTTTAGAGCAAAGTGGAGCGGCGGGCGGTTAACTCTGCAAAAGACCCCAGACACGGTGCTCACTGGCCAAAAGCCATACTCGCTGAGGTTCTATGAGAAACAGACGGGATGGCGGAGGCTCGTTCTCGGCAGCTTTGATTACTCCAAGCTGGGCCACGCTATTCTCGGCCAAGACACTAAAGAAACACCCCACGGAGTGGAGCGACAACCCCTAAAAGTCAACGGTGCAGACCTGCGCAAAATTGCGGGCGGGTGGATTTCTGGGTGGGGAGGCACCGAGCCATCCGAATTTGGCATCACAGACACCGCAGTTATGGTCTCGAGCGTCGATGGCTGGTCGCTGCCTTGTTGGCAGCAAAAAGCAAAGGTTCACTCGGATGACTGGGTAATTCACGTGCATGGCCGAGGTGCGACGGCGGCCGAGACGGCAAGAAACTTCGAACTGGTTTCCAAACTTGGTTACAACAGCTTGGGTTTGCATTTCCGTGGCGACGGGCAAGCACTCCGTGCCGGAATCGCTGAAGGCGCGACTCTTGGCCTCGGTACAACAGAGTGGGTCGACCTAGAGGCCGCTGTGCTGTATCTCGACAGCATCGGCGCACAAAAGATCATGGTTGTCGCTTGGTCATACGGGGCGGCGGTTAGCCTCCAGTTTGCGAAGAAATCGGCTTACTCTTCAAAAGTCAGCGGCTACTTTTTTGACTCGCCGGTCATCAGCTGGAGGCAGACACTTAGATTTCAGGCAAAGCGATCTAAGGCTCCAAAGCACTTTGCGGCGCTGGGGGAGGAGTTCCTGAGAAGTGACCGGCTCGCGGAGTCAATTGGGCTTCCACGAGGCATTGAGTTCGAAGACTTCGAGCCTCAAACCCTGGCCAAGAGCGTCAAAAATCCAATCTTCATCGTCCACAGTCGAGATGACGGATTCATTCCGATCGAACCCTGCCGTGACCTGACAAAGGAACTGCCGGAACTTGTGAGACTCGTCGAGTTTCAAGGCGCGCGACATTGCAAACTATGGAACTTCGATAGCGATACTTACGACGAGGCTCTTACAAGTTTTCTTATCGGATAATTTTGAGGCGTCTAAACAGAGCCCGATGAAACTTGCTTTGATATCTGCTCGTCACTGAGAATTTTTGAGTACTTAACCAAACGGGCAGCCCATCCAAGTTGCTGTCGCCAGTGTCGGTGCCGGTTGTGGTTAGACACACTTCATCTACGCAGCTCTGCTTTAGCCACAGCTGTGAGACAGTGGGCCCAGACTCAAGGAGAATTCTTTTGTAGCCAAGCAATCGAAGTTGCCCCAAAACCGAAACCGGCTCTAGATCTGAAATGCCGATTACTCGAGCATTAGTTGCTGAATCTGCCACCTCGGACGAAAGCTCCGGGGCAAGCGAGTCGCGCGTAAAAAAAGTTAAACTCCTCGAATCGTCAATGGGTTGCAGAAGTTCGCTGGAGTAGCCAATCAACGATGGAGTCTCAGTGACGATAACCAACGGGGCAAATTTCGAGCGTCGGATGCCCTCGATTCGAGCAGTTTTGCCTGTGGTGACAACGACGTCGGATTGTCGACGCAGCTCAACCAGCAGTTGGCGGTCTAACTGGTTTGTGATGTCGTCGCTGGTGCCGTTTTTACCAAAAACCGCACCTGAGGTGTCATGAACCAGGTTGAGTCGAACACCCTCGATTGGCGAGTATAAGCCAAGGAGACTGTCAGATTCGTGCACACTAGGCCGCAAGCTTCTCGCGAACCTGTCGCTTTATGCGGCCTAGCATCGCGCGCATACCGTTCATCCGAAGTGGCGAAACGGCCTCGGCCAAACCTAGTTTGTTTGGAAAATCATCATCGACGGCCAGCAACTCAACTGCCGGCAAGCCGTCAAGCGCTTCATGCAAAATTGACGCGAATCCTCGTGTGGTAGGAGCCTCAGCTGGTGCAGTGAAAAAGAGATGTGCGGCTTTTGTCTCGTCAATTTCGACAAACAAATAAATCGGAGACTGGCACTCTTCGACTCGCTCCAGAAGATCTGGGTGGTCAGCAAAGCGCGAAGGTAGGGAAGGTAGTTTCTCACTAAACTCAAGCAACAACATAAGCCTGTCGTTGACGCTGAGCTCTTGAAAATCTTGTATGAGGTCAGAAACGGCCTCGCGGTTTACCGTCATGATGCTCCTTAATCGGCTACTTGAGACGCGGAGCCGGTGCGATTCCTGGTTCGGAACCACGAATAATTGGAACACCAACCAGTGAACCCCACTCGGTCCAAGACCCGTCATAGTTGCGCACGCCAGGAAGGCCAAGTAGATAGTTGAGCACGAACCAGGTGTGGCTAGAGCGTTCACCGATGCGGCAGTAGGCGATGACGTCATCGCCGGCCTTGAGACCAGCACCCCCGGCGAAATAGACAGCCTCAAGCTCAGAGCGCGGTCTAAAGGTTTGGTCTTCGGCGGCAGCGCGGGCCCACGGCACTGACTGCGCTGAAGGAATGTGTCCTCCGCGCAGCGCACCTTCGTCGGGATAAGCAGGCATATGGGTTCGCTCACCGCTGTATTCTTCAGCGCTTCGAACGTCAATCAATGGGTTACCGAAGTGAGCCAAAACATCGTCTCTGTAGGCGCGAATTTTGGAATCATCTCGGTTGACTACCGGGTAATCGGTTGGTTCGACTTCTGGATGCACCCTTGTCAACTCTCGCCCCTCGGCAATCCACAGGTCGCGGCCTCCGTCGAGCAGACGAACATCCTCGTGCCCAAAAAGCTTGAAGACCCAGAGTGCGTATGCAGCCCACCAGTTGCTCTTGTCACCGTAGATCACAACGGTGTCTTCACGTTTGATTCCTTTGCGCGAGAGCAAAGCCGCGAAAGCGTGTCCATCGACATAGTCGCGAGTAACCGGGTCGTTTAGGTCGGTGTGCCAGTCAATCTTGACGGCGGTTGGGATGTGTCCAGTTTCGTAAAGAAGCACATCTTCGTCGCTTTCAACTACAACTAACCCCGAAGCTCCAAGGTTATCGGCGAGCCACTGCGAGCTGACGAGCACCTCAGGATGAGCGTACTCGGCGAATTTCTTCGAAGTGGTGTCAATAGCTACCGGCATCTTTTTAGCTTTCATTAGTTGATTAGAATTGCGTTACCCAACTACAAGAATATTCCACCCAGTCGCTGACGCAAACCCGCAAGGTAATAATTGGACAACAACCTTCAACATTCGGTCAGCCTGATTGAACGAAACCCTCAAACTTCAGTGACTCAGTTGCTGACCCAGCTGGCCCCACCTCGTGAATTTCAAACTTCTAGCTTCAACAACTACATCACGGATGACCGGTTTTTGTCGCAGGCACAAGCTGTTCAGTTGGCGAGAACTTTTGCTACTGGCAAAAAGCATGGGCTTGACGCTGTGATGGCCAAGCGGCTAAAAGCTTCGGTTGGTATCTATTTCGACGGCGGCTTTGGAGTTGGAAAAACTCACCTTCTCGCAGCAACCTGGCATGCGTTTAAGGGAAAGAAGGTTTTTGGCAGCTTTCTTGCCTACACCGGACTCATCGGTGTTTTGGGCTTCGCAAACGCCGTCAAAGCACTCGGGGAGTATGACCTTATCTGCATCGACGAGTTTGAGTTAGACGACCCGGGCGACACCATGATGATGTCGAGGTTGCTGAGCGAGCTTTCTCCTAAAGGCGTGAAGTTCGCTGCAACCTCGAACACACCTCCCAACGCACTTGGTCAAGGTCGCTTTGCGGCAGCCGACTTCGCCCGTGAAATTAACGCTATGGCCGATCGTTTCACAATCATCACGGTTGACGGCGAGGACTACCGCCACCGGCCAACTGAGAGCTCGGCCACTGCCCTGACAAGCCCGCAATTGGTTGCCTGGGCTGCAACATTCGCAGCTGGAGAAATTGCATCCGATGACTTTAAGAGCCTGCTCAAGCATTTATCAACCTTGCACCCGAGTAGGTACCTTCAACTCCTCGATGGAATACGTGGGCTGGCTGTGACTGACGCGTTCAAATTGCATGATCAAGTTTCTGCCCTTCGGTGGGTAGCGTTGGTAGACCGACTTTATGAAAACAAGGTCGCTCTCAGGGCAACTGGAATTGCGCTTACTGAGACATTCTCAGAAGAGATGCAGGCGGGCGCTTATCGAAAGAAATACCTAAGAGCTATTTCGCGACTCGGCGCACTTTCAGAGCTATAGCAGCTAAAGCAACTGCAACCAGTGCGGCTACAACCGTTAGCGCCGCGGCGGCAGTGAAAAGATCTGATACGACGCCAAACGCTAGGTCAGCCGCGAGCAGAGAAACTGTGAAGCCGATTCCGGCCAAACTCGAAACGCGAAGCAGGTCTACGTCCGAAATCGCGAGTCTTGAAGATTGTGGAACCCAGTGTTGCCCGACTTTGGCGCCGAAATAAACGCCCAGCCATTTAGTTATTGGTCGAACCACAATCAACGGAATTAGCAAGGCAGCCGGTCCAGCGAAAATTAGTGCGGGTTCGAATCGAATTTGCATCGCAAAGAAACCGAATACGGGCAAAACGAACCAGGTGACGGTCGGTTTCAAAATGCTCAGCACTCGCTCACGTTGCCTTCGACTCAGTACAAGCGCGATGCCGATAGCCGACACGGTTGAAAACAATGGAATCAGAGCATCCCAACGCGCGAAGCCGACTGCCAGCGCGACCGACGCGAAAATGTCGTCAATCACCGCAAAACTAAGCAGAAAGGCCCGCAGATTTGTTGGCAATCCTTTGGCAAGCAAGCTGAAGGCCATGAGTGCGAAACTGACATCGGTAGCGGTAACGATTGGCCAGCCTTTTGATAGCTCTTGCCCTCCGATGACGAATGACGTGACGATGAACACGATCGCCGGAACCAAGACTCCAAAGAACGCAGACAGAGTGGGAACGAGAATCGAAAGCCGTCTCTTAAAAAGTCCGTCGTCGAACTCCGCTAGCAGCTCTAAACCGATCAAGGCAAAGAACAGGCCCATTCCGATTTGCGACACAAATGGCCAGGCCTGACCCCTAACATTCTCAAGTTCGGCGAAACCGGTGTTGCAAAGAGCGAAGCCAAAGCCCGCGGCGAAGAGCATCGCCAGCGCGCCAGCGCGTTCATCCGATAATTTCACCACTGTTACATTCTGGGCGAGGTTTTACAAACTCGAAACATAACAGGCACCTTTCCTGAAACTTTGTCCAACGAAACTTGAGCTACAACCACAGGGCGTGGTCACTTTTGAGAGAGGTAAACAAATGGATCAGGGAAACACTGGCTTCATTTTGATTTCATCGGCGCTGGTTTTGCTGATGACCCCAGGCTTGGCTTTTTTCTATGGAGGAATGGTTAAGGCCAAGAGCGTTGTCAGCATGATGATGTTGAGCTTCGGTTCAATGGGCATCGTAGGCGTTTTGTGGGTGGTTTACGGCTACGCCGTTTCGTTCTCGAACGGTGGAACCAGCACATTCATCGGCATCGACGGCGTCTGGGGAATCGACACTAGTTTTCTAAACCTTGACGCTCAGGTCAAAAACGCCCTCGGTGACCCAGCCGCGATGGTTTCTGGCCACCCCGACTTAGCATTCGTAGCATTCCAAGCAGTCTTCGCCATCATCACCGTTGCGCTTATTTCGGGTGCTATCGCTGACCGCGCCAAATTCGGCGCTTGGATGATCTTCGCTGGCGTCTGGGCAACTCTAATTTATTTTCCGGTTGCAAACTGGGTTTTCAACTTCACACTCACCGATGGCAAAGTAACCGACGGTGGATGGATTGTTTATAACCTGGGTGTACACGACTTCGCCGGTGGAACCGCCGTCCACATCAACGCTGGTGCGGCCGGTCTGGCACTCGCGATTGTCTTGGGCAAGCGCTTCGGCTTCAGCAAGGGCATCACACAGCCACACAACGTGCCACTGACTCTTCTTGGTGCGGGTCTATTGTGGTTCGGTTGGTTTGGTTTCAACGCTGGCTCGGAGCTAGCTGCTGATGGTATCGCCTCAATCGCGTTCCTAAACACTCTTTCGGCTCCAGCTGCGGCGATGCTCGGTTGGTTGATCATTGAGAAAATCAAGCACGGTAAGGCCACTTCAATCGGTGCAGCCTCAGGCGCAGTCGCGGGCCTCGTAGCTATCACTCCGGCTTGTGACATTTTGAACCCAGGCTGGGCTCTGCTTCTTGGAATCTTGGCTGGAGCGCTTTGCGCGCTTGCAGTCGACCTGAAGTTTGCACTTGGATTCGATGACTCGCTCGACGTTGTTGGAATCCACCTGATCGGTGGAATCTTCGGAACCCTGTTCATCGGCGTATTCGGCCGCGGCATCGGAGTTCTAGACACCGGAAGCTGGAGCCAACTTGGCGCTCAAGCCCTGGGTGCCGGCGCCGTTCTTGCCTATTCATTCATCGGTGCTTTGGTTATCGGTTTCATAATCGAAAAGACCATCGGGTTCCGTGTTAAAGCTGAGGATGAAATCGCTGGAATCGACACAGTCGTTCACGGCGAAGAAGCATATGCCTTTGGCGGCGCTAACGTCTAAACGCTATGGTCTTACGGAATGGGGAGTCGCTTCGGCGGCTCCCCATTTTCATGCCAAAATAGTTGAATGCATTCTGACGCCACCGGTTTTCTAATCATCTGTTCTGCCCTGGTTCTCTTCATGACCCCAGGGCTCGCTTTCTTCTATGGTGGCTTGGTTAGGGCCAGCAGCGTTGTAAGCATGATGATGATGAGTTTCGGCTCCATCGCTCTAATCGCGGTTATTTGGGTGGTCTTTGGCTACGCAATGAGTTTCGGCAATGCCGATCACGGCAACTACGTCGGATGGGATGGCGTCTTTGGCATCGACCTGAATCAACTGTTTCTCGGGGGAGTCATCGATGACGCGCTTTCTCACAACGACGGGTTCAACTTGGTCTTCGCGGGATTCCAGGGCACATTCGCGATCATCACCGTGGCACTAATCTCTGGAGCCATCGCAGACCGCGCTAAGTTCGGCTCCTGGCTGCTGTTCGCGGGTATTTGGGCAACTCTGGTTTATTTTCCAGTTGCCTCATGGATTTTCAACTTTCAAACAGACGAGACTGGCAAAACTATAAATGGCGGATGGTTGGTCTATCGGGTCGGAGTGCTCGACTTTGCGGGCGGAACCGCGGTTGAGATCGCGTCAGGCGCCTCGGCGCTCGCGTTGGCGCTGGTGGTAGGCAAACGTTTCGGTTTCTCCAAGGGAATGCACGCGCCCCACAGCGTGCCACTCGTGCTGATCGGCGTGGGTATTCTCTGGTTCGGTTGGTTTGGGTTCAACGCGGGTTCGGCCCTTGCCGCCAACGGCATCGCAAGCCTCTCGTTTATCAACACACTCGCTTCGCCAGTCGCCGGAATGCTCACCTGGAGCCTCTATGAGAAGCTCAAGCACGGCAAGGCGACATCCGTTGGAGCTGGCTCTGGAGCCGTCGCCGCTCTAGTTGCGATAACCCCTGCCTGCGGTTACCTCACCCCTTTTTGGTCTTTGGTGCTCGGTGCAATCGCCGGTTTCGTTTGCGCCATGGCAATCGAGCTCAAGTTCCTCCTTGGCTACGATGACTCACTCGATGTAGTTGGAGTGCACCTGGTTGGTGGCCTCATCGGAACGCTTTACCTGGGCATCTTTGCCAACGGCTCAGGTTTAATTTATTCGGGTAGCTTCGACCAGCTCGCGAAACAAGCCATAGGCGCGCTTACAGTCTTGATTTACGCATTCGCTGTGAGCTTCATTATCGGATGGACGATTCAAAAGACTGTCGGCCTGCGAGTGACTTCAACCGATGAAATAGCGGGTGTCGACTTGGTCCAGCACGG
>Ga0114960_10002885_pt1 | contig 13265 bp, 10 predicted proteins | sample C_130625_MF_Meta_FD_92637 | JGI IMG/M metagenome (GOLD analysis project Ga0114960, IMG submission 92637) | Freshwater microbial communities from Lake Croche, Canada to study carbon cycling - C_130625_MF_MetaG | ecosystem: Environmental > Aquatic > Freshwater > Lake | place: Lake Croche, Canada... | reverse complement strand
TGGGCGAGTTTACGGATAGGACTAAAAGGCACGCAGCAAATACCGTGCTAAAAGCTCGGAACATCATAAACCGCCTTGGTTAAACGAAAAAACTTCGCATCGGCAACTGGCGGCCACCAAGTTATAAAATAGCGAAACTTTATTTATGCAAATCGCATATCATACGTAGTCTGCCTTATACCTGTTATAGTCAAGCTAAAGTTTGGGCCTGAAAATACTTTCCATTGACGCAATCCTTTGCACAGATTATAGATGTGGTCAGAACCCCGAGAGCGTAATTTTTCCTACAACATGACCGGTTTCAATGAAGGCATGCGCGCGCCGTAGGTTTTCTGCGTTAATGCGGCCAAGGTTTGTCGTTGAGGTCGCCCGAATTCTTCCCTCGTCAATCAAGTCAGCAATTGCGTCAAGTATTTCATGCTGGCGTTCCATATCGTCGGTGTAATACATTGGACGGGTGAACATCGCTTCCCAGTGAATTGAAACGCTCTTGAATTTCATCAGTCGCAGGTCTAAAGGCTCAGGATCATCGATTAGGCCAATTTGGCCTTGAGGAGCTATGATTGCTGACATTTCTGTCCAACTGGCGGCATTAGTGTGAGTAGAAAAGATGCGTTTAACCGGAGCGAGCCCGGTGATCGTCTTGACCTGATTGGCTAGAGGTCGAGAATGATTTACTACATGATGGGCGCCAAGAGAACGCACCCAGGCTTCGCTTTCAGCGCGTGATGCAGTTGCTACGATATCAACTTTGCTAAGCTGTCGTGCCAACTGAATTGCCATGGAAGGCACACCGCCGGCACCACCAATCACTAGAAGCGACGTTCCATCACCACCATCCTGAGGAACCTGTAGTCTATCAAAGAGCATCTCCCAGGCGGTAAGGCTGGTGAGGGGAAGCGAGGCTGCAGCGGCATGATCAATTGTTGACGGTTTACTTCCAACGATTCTTTCGTCCACCAACTGCAACTCGGCATTGGCTCCTTGGCGATTAAGCACACCTGCATAGAAGACCTCATCGCCTGGCTGGAAGAACCGTACTTCAGAGCCAATCGCCTCAACTACCCCAGACGCATCATAACCCAGAACCACTGGCTTACCATCAGATGGTTCAACGCTAAGACGGCTCTTGATATCGCGGGGATTGACGGCAACTGCTTTGACCCGGATCAGCAGATCGCGGCCTTCCGGCATTAAAGGATCCGGAAGCTCAATATCTTCGAGAGATTTCGGCTCAGAAATAGCCAATCCTTTCTTCCAATACCCGACGGCTTTCATGAATCCCCTGTAAGTATTATTTCAAGCGCTATAATTTTATATTTCTATTGCTTCAATCTCAATGATTACGCCGAAAGGCAGAGCCCCCATGCCAACCAAACGCCGTAAACGATACCCGGCTTCGCAAAGGACTTCAATTATCAAATCCGAGCAGCCATTAATTATGAGTCGTGATATAAATGGGAGCCACTTTATTGATTAAATGCGATCTAATCACGAGATATTCTTTAAAGGGGCAAAAATTCTAACGAGAACAAAGATCTAGACGCAATCTCAGCCATCTCAACAGGTTCAAGAAAGTTACACTTCGAATGTGACACTAGATTCATCCACCAAATGATATTTCAGCATTAATTATGGGCATCTGGCGTTAATCGAGGCTTCAGCTCCGTGGTTGTCATAAGGCCGCAAATGGCACTGCCACCGCTAGTACTCATTCTTCCAGCTAATTCAATTCAATCTTTTAAAAATTTCTGCATCGTACTGCATCTTAGTTAGGACGATAAATTCGAATAACAATCAATGATAATACCTAAGCCATGTTGCATTCTAATTTAAAATAAGGTTAAAATTTATCAATTCTTGGTCAGCTAAGATAATGAGATTCATGCTATTATATGACATTTCCATCCTACCTAAGATTAGAGTAGCCGAAAATATTAGCCGTATAAATCTAAAAAACCTAAGGTGTTATTATGAGCGGTAAAGGTATCGTTATCATCGATCATCACCCTGGACGCTCTACTCAAACGTTGGGAATCGCGCGTCAGTTGGGAACCGACCCAGATCTGATTCATGAACCCTCTGTGGGGGTCGTCGGGACCAAGGGAGACAGCCAGTGCTATATCGGCGTCATGTCCAAAGTGGAGGCAATCCATGAGCATTTGAAGTCGCAGATTGGTAAAGAACCCAATCAGCTCAAGTTGCGGCTCGTTCAGCCTGAGTATACGATCGCGACCTCCGACGGCATGCGTAACGGTACACCTGAAATGCGTTATTCGTTGATCGGTAGGGAAGTCACGAATGATGCTTTATGTGAGCATCTTGAAGCGACAGGCCTAGCCGGCGTAATTGCAGTCGTCGCATGCGACAAGCCTCCTGTTGGCACGCTTGCTGCTATTCTAGAACATAATCAGCCCGGCATAATAATGTCCGATGGGCCCATCCGTCCGGGACAGGATCCCGAAACAGAGGAGACGCTAGATATCATAACGGCATTTCAAGCAGCGGGGCATGCCAATGCGGAACATCGTCATCATATCGCTTGCCATGCATGCCCAGGAATAGGCAGTTGCGGTGGAATGTTCACCTATAATACGATGCAAACGTTCATTGGAGTGGTCGGGATGCAGCCGCTCGATATGGTTGCGCCTGCCTCCGACGATAAGCGTCGATTAACTACATTTCCAAAAGAGCTAGTCAAATATCTAAGCCAAATGATGAAGCAAGGTTTAAAGCCACGCGATATCGTTGTGCGTGATTCAATTCGGAATGCTGTAATTGTGTCTATGGCGATCGGTGGATCAACAAATGTTGTTTTACATGTACCTGAGATATCTCGTGCTGCCGGATACGGGAATTTCTGGAAAGATGTGATGACACAAGACGAATTTAATCATCTCTCGCAACATGTTGTTCCTGTGCTCACCAATGCCCGACCATATGGCAAATATTCAATGGTCGATATCGACCGAATCGGCGGGATACAGGTGATCGTACGCGAATTACTTGAAGCGGGATTGCTTAATGGCAACGTGATGACGTGCACAGGCGAAACTCTTGCAGGACAGATTAAGCGATTAGACCCTCAGCGTCCAGACGGCAACGTGATTCATTCGGTTGATAAGCCCTTTAAAGCAACAGGCGGCCTGCGTATGCTGGGCGGCAATCTTTGTCCGGATTATTCGGCAATTCTCAAATTAGCAGGTGTAGAAGGAGGCTTAGAGAATAATGTGTTCCGGGGCCGTGCCCGTGTTTTTGAGGGCGAGCGAGAACTTTTGAACGCTCTCGATAAGCAGCCAGAAAGCTTTGCTGATCGGGATATGATAATCGTTCGCTATGAAGGCCCGAACGGAGCGCCCGGTATGCCTGAAATGCTCGATCCGACTTCACGAATAACAATGCTATGTCGGGAGCGAGGCATTGTGATTGCGCTTATGACAGACGCTCGGTTCTCAGGTGGATCAGTTGGTCTTGTGATTGGGCACGTTGGGCCGGAAGCAGCGCTTGGTGGTCCGATCGCATTAATTGAAGAAGGTGATGAAATTGTTGTTGATCTCAATATTAATGAGTTGAACTGCACGGCTCTGAAAGATCAATCGGTTGTAGACAGGCGCCGGGCGATCTGGGACAAAACTGTGGCCGATAATGGAGGTAGCCATCCAAAATGCGGAACTGCTGATACACGCCTTCTACATCGTGCACGCCATACAGCTGTGCCAGCTATACGCGGCGGCGGACTTCACCCGAACCGCGAAGTTTGGGTAAAAGAGCCTCGTCCTGCGGAAAAATCGGATTTTAAGCCTTCAAACATTACTCGATCATCAACGACTAAATCACTTTGATTTGGCTTTACTCTTATGAACCACTCATAAAAAGCAAGTTAAAGTCTTTTAATCCTATAGTGCCAGTAATTCGGTCAGCTGAATTAAAAACAAACAGTATATTTTATTTTGACTTTCTAGTTTATATAATGACTAAAAATAAATCATAAAATGTTAATCGACATTGATCCGAGCGTGCCATAATCAACAAGCAACCGGTCCGAAGGTTTGATGGGTACAGGTACAACACAGGTTCCTGTTGTCACAAAATCATTTGCCTTAATACCATCCGCGTAACGGCAAACCTCATTAACAAGCCAAGTAAGAGCAATACGCGGATCACCGAGTGCGGCACTGCCGCGGCCCTCAGTAACTTTTTGTTGGTTCAAATGAACATAAATAGCGTGTTCAGAAAGATCGATATTTCGCCATGGTGCCTGAACCGCCGGACCAAGCATCAGCCATGATGCACAAGCCGTATCCGCGATCAAACTTGGCGCACCAACAACGGTAAAATCACGATAGCGGGAGTCAGGAATTTCAATCGATAAATGAAGGCTTTCGACAGCATCCATTACCTCGCTTTGTAGATAGATGTGAGGTCGCCGTGACAGCGAGCGAGCAAACTTGAAGGCGAACTCAGCCTCCGCAACACGCATAATATTTTGACCAAGCTCAACAGATCCATTGGGAGATAAAAGTCGACCTGATAAAATACGCCCACCCAATGGACCATCAACATTTATATGTTTTTGTCCTGCTTCGCTTGTCGCTGCTATTTTCCAGCCAACAACTGCCTGTCCAGATAGTTCAACAATCCTCTTTCCAACCCGATATCCATCTTCGCGAGACCTCGGACGAATAGCGTCAGGAATTTCAGATAAAGTGGCACCTGCTTGCCAACTCTTCCATAAAAAAGAGGCGACTTGATGTACTGATTGATCATCCACGTTCTAAATAATACCTTTGCAAATTGTAACTTAATGAGCGACTAATTCAATATGTTAGAATATGCGCGAAGGCATATGCAGACAATTGAATTCTGCCATCTACTATCAAAGTGCCTTCTCTACTCAAAAATTTAGCATCCTCCGCGGCAACAGAAAAACTCGTCTCATCAAATACTATAATACGCGCAAGCTTACTCAAACCTGACACGTCCAACAAAGCGATTTCACCCGTCAAATTTACAACTATTAGTTCAGTACCACGGTCTGTTTTCGCCGCGATCAATTGTACATTACGCGGTGACGAACTTGAGACGGACAGAAGCTTGCCACCAGCAAGTTGCGATAGCGCACGCCTTGCATGATACACAGGATATAAGCCCATATTTTCATCAAAAAAAGGTTGCTTCCATGGCGTTTTAATGTGCACAGATCCAAACGGCCCTACAAGCCCACCAAGGGCTACTGCTGCGGCCCCACCATAGGCAAAGTGTGAGAAATAACCGATATCGAACGCGGCACCCAGTAAGCCGCGCTGACGGGGGTCATTCCGGTTCATAGCCTGCCTAATGTCGTTCGGATTGTCAGCAACCTTCGCGCCATAAGGATTATCTCGCATACCAATCGCACTTGGACCAACATACCATGGCTTATCTCCAACCATGGCCCGGACGCTTCGTGCAATATGTGGCAAAGACTCAAGTGTTTCAGTAACGGATCGGTCGTCACCAGCGTGGACCATAGCAGAGGTGGTGAAGCTCACACTGTCCATAACGTCCGTCGGGGGGCGCTTACGATTAAGCTCCGTGAAATAGCTAAACATCCCTCCCGTCAAATTGACATCACCAAAAGCGGTCCGTGCCTTCTTAAAAAGTTCGTCGGCAGGCGGACATGGCGGCCATACCGAGCCCGGTAACGTACATTTAAGATCCGATGCAGGCGATAGCATAACAAAAGGAAACGGCCGCCCGAGCCGATCAACTGTTTTTCCCAAACCTACAATTTCATTCTCCCAGCCATCAACCTGAGCAATGATAGCCTCCAACCACGGCTCGGCGCCAAGATCATGCGAGAGCTCTACCTGTTGTTTAAGGCTTTGCAATGAATGCCCACGACGAGGATCATAATGACAGATGACATGATGGGGCTTCTGCTGCTTTAAAATTGAAAGATTTGCGCGAGCTTCATCGCAATCATCGACATCTAGACCAACACCAAGATGCGGTATCTTTCCTAATTCGCTTCCGATCGTGAGCTTTACAACATCATTGCCGCTATTCAATGAAGTCGATGGTATTCCTGATATGGAAAGAGATACAGACTGCTCAATTACAGCACCCTTGGCCAGAATATAAGGCCACGGCAAAGCCAAAGGCCTTACATAGGTTTTATAGGATGCGTCAGACCAGTTACGCTGGTCCTCCATTTCAAACGTATCGCCTTCCATTAAACATCTAACTCTGGCACCCGACGAAAATTCATGGGTGATTGCACGCAAATCCATCATTGGTTGCACAGGATCAATCAAGCTCGGGAAATGAGTGTCTACCACCCGCCCATCAACATGCTCTATTGTCGCAGGTGAGCCTGCGACACCGTCAATCGGATGTAAGACCACAAAGCCTGTTCGATTTGTAACAAAATTCGTAAGACCCGCGCCCTTGCTATCAAACCGCAAAGAACCGTCTGATTTACCCACTATCCGTGCCGAATAGCGAAAACTCTGTTCTGCATCACCCGCCTCTGCATCATAACTAACCGTAAAGCTGTCGCCCTTCTCCTCGAGGAGAAGATTACTCAGCCGCGGATTATAGGTTCCCCAATTTTTGTCCCTTACAATGTAGGACAGGGCGCGTATCATTTCGATACCGTGAAAACGAATGTATCGAAGGTTACCAGCTTCAAATTCCGCCGAAAGCGGGCCGGCTGTCAAAAGCTTTGGCGGTTCAACACTTTCGTCAGTCCCAAACAGACAAATGCCACGTGAAGGTTTAGCTGACATGTCCAGTTCCCCCTTAGATCAAGAGTTAAAATTTAAAAAATTGCAGCACCTGAAGTCGGGTCAAAAAATATGGCATGTTGAAGATCAAAACTTAAATCGATAATTTCCCCTGGTCGGCCGGCCTCCATCGACTCGGTTTCTGCAATACATTGAGTTCCACCTATCTTGATCGTTACATAGGTACGTGATCCAGTAGGCTGAACAATCTCGATAGGGCGAGAAAGTTTAACTTCCCCAGCTTTAACCTTGCTATCTGTCGAGCGCCCGAGATGCTGAGGTCGAATGCCCAATACTATGGAATGTCCCCATGCCTGAATACGCTTCGGTAATGGAATAATTTCGCCATCGCTCAACCGCATGGCTTGCCTATCTCCCGCATCGACCAATTCACCGGAAATGAAATTGATTTTAGGACTTCCAAGAAAGCCTGCAACAAATCGTGTCGCCGGCTGTTCATAGACATTGAGAGGGGAACCCATTTGCTCGATCCGGCCCTCGCGCATGAGCACGATCCGGTCAGCTAATGTCATGGCTTCAATCTGGTCATGGGTAACGTAAATCATTGTTATCCCGAGATCCTGATGAAGCTTCTTAATTTCGCCACGCATCTCATCGCGCAATTGTGCATCAAGATTCGATAATGGCTCGTCAAACAGAAAAAGTTGCGGCTTACGAACAATGGCCCTTCCAATAGCGACCCGTTGTCTCTGCCCACCCGATAATTGCTTGGGGAAACGATCTAGAAGTCCGGTAATACCCAACATTTCAGCTGCCGAGTTCACACGGAGATTAACTTCGTGATCTTCCATTTTACGGGCGCGCAATCCAAATGCAATATTCTCGAAAACGCTTAGATAGGGATAAAGTGCGTAATTTTGAAAGACCATGGCAATATTGCGGTCACGTGGTCTGAGCGAATTGACGTTCACGCCAGAAATCAAAATGTCGCCTTGCCCAACTTCTTCAAGGCCTGCAATCGTCCTTAAAAGAGTCGATTTTCCACAACCTGACGGGCCAACCAAAACGGTAAATTCCCCTGCCGGAATTTCGAGATCAATTCCCTTCAGAACATGAACAGTGCCGAAAGTCTTATGAAGCCCGCTGATCCTAACGTCTGACATGCCTAGCCCTTCCGAGAACTAATCTCATCTTTAACCTTTGACCGCACCCATTGAGATGCCACGGACAAGAAATCTCTGTAATAAGGATACCGTTATAAATACAGGAACTGTTCCAAGTGCTGACATTGCTGCTATTTTTGCCCAGAAATTAGATTGTCCACCAAAATAGTGGGTTACCTGAACCGTATAAGTCACCACTTCGGTTCGCGTCAGCACAAGTGCAAAAATAAATTCGTTCCAAGCAAAAACAAAGGTAAAGACTGCGGTTGCGAATAGACCTGTACGTGCCATCGGAAAGACAACTTTCCACAACACAGCCCATCTAGAACAACCGTCGACTAAAGCACTTTCTTCAAGTTCAAGAGGGATGTCTTCTATATAACCACGCATCATCCATATGACGTAAGGCAAATTAAATGCTGTATATAAAATAATCAGACCGCCATAAGAGTCGACCCAGCCGAGATAGACATAAAGAAGAAAAATTGGAAAAATAATAGCAATCGGCGGCATGAGCCTTTGTGATATAACCCAAACGGCGAAGTCTTCACCGCCGGTTTTAAACCTCACCAAACTATAAGCGCACATCGTACCAAAAATCATCGCAATAACGGTACTTACACCTGCCAATATAAGACTATTTAAAACGCTTACCGCGTCACCGTCTTTGAACAAAACCGCATAATTGGCAAATTGAAAACTCTTCGGATACCAGACGGGCGGAAAGTGAAAAATTTCATCTGGAGTCTTAAAAGAAATGATAAAGAGCCAATAAATTGGGAAAACAAAAAATACCAGCAATAAACTGGCCAAACCGTATCGGCATGCAAGTTTCCAGCGACGAGTTGCTGCCAGTGAAAAATTAGTCATTTCGCAAGTCCCATCCGTCGAATAGCCCATATCACGATAACTGACATCAGCCCCACAATAAGAAAGGCAATAGCGGCGGTATAACTTGACTCAAATTGCTGAAAGCCTTGCACATAAGTGTAAATGGAGATCGTTTCTGTCATTGTTCCTGGGCCTCCTGATGTCAGAGCCCAAATCACATCAAAGATCCGAAATAAATCGACCCCCCGGATCAAAATTGCAATTGCCATAACAGGCCAAATGGCAGGAAGTACAATCTTAAAAAAGATACGCCAGAAACCAGCGCCATCCAGCTCAGCCGCTTCAGTCAATGACTTGTCGACATTCGACAAAGCAGCGAGCAGTATGAGAAACATGAATGGCGTCCACTGCCAAATCTCACAAATCAAAATGGCAGGATAAACGAGATGAGGCGTTATGTTCCAAAGCATAACGACCTCATGCCCCGCAAACCAACCAATGACTTGATTGATTGGCCCATAGCGTTGATCAAACAAAAGGCGCCACGTTGCTCCTGCAACAACAGGAGAGATAACCGTGGGAAGCACGATTAGCGAAATAAAAATCTGGCGTCCCGGCATTCTTTCAAGAAACAGATGCGCCATAGCTAAGCCAAACACCAGTTCAACGGGTAAGGCAATAATCGTGATAATCAGAGTGTGGGCAATGGATTGCCATAGCCGCGCGTCGTCAAATAACTGCGCATAATTGGTGAGCCCAGCAAAAGAAGTATCATAATCCGTCATGGTAATTTGCTGAAAACTTACGACAAGCGAATAGATAAGCGGAAACAAACCGATAAGAAGAAGTAAAAAAACCGAAGGTGCGATAATCCAATACCTAAAATTATGGTCCGGCATCCGTCCTGACGGATGACGAGCAATAACGGATAGAACGAAAGGCGACGCAGAAGTCATAGATTTATCCAAATCAAAAAACCTGCCCCAACCTAATAGGGTTGGAGCAGGTGGTTCGTTATATTGTTTTATTTAGGGTAGGCACCTGATTTCGACGCCCAATCAGCATATACTGCCTTTTGTTTATCAACGCCGATCTTCTTGGTGATCCCATCCCATTCGCCGGCAGCGGCATCAAGGATTGCTTTTGGATCTTCACCAGCCCAAAGCTTTCCAATAGCCTGACGAAGGACTTCTTCATATTTGTCGGTTTGCAAGACGGACAAATCGAATATTCCTGCAAGAGAAGCATCTTTCAGGGTCTTCAAATAATCCTTCGCATCTGGCCATAGCGCCAAATAACCAGCATCCGTATAATGTGAGTCACGGAACGGGTCACGGAGCGTTGTCGGAAGCTTCACGCGTTGAAGCGAGATATCTTCACTGTTAAGCCATTGAATGAAGAGATAGGCTGCATCCTTGTTCTTTGATGTCGAGGCAATCGAAAGATCAAAGCCTGCAGCGAGCTCCGGATGCCCGCCTGGTGGCAGTGCATAACCAACTTTGCCGCCAACCGTCGATTTAGGAACCCAATTCAATGCCTTGTCATCTGTACCGTATCCTGCAGCCCAACGACCATATGGTGGCCAAGAAATCGTCATTGCAGTTTGACCCGCCATGAAGGCTGCAAGATTTTCAACGAAGCCCCACTGTTCAACACCAGGTGGCATGAACTTATTCTCATTTCGCATATCGGTGAGCACTTTCACACCAATATCACTATTTATCGTGGCTTTCATTGTCTCCGCATCAAAGAATTTACCGCCTTCATTACGGAAGCGCTCTTGGAACATGAACATCGTATATGGAGGCTGACGGAAGAAGGCAGCTCCATAAACATTTTGTGGCTTCAATATCTCAGTAAGAGCGGAGCCTGTCTCGCCAAACTCTTTCCATGTCTTCGGAACGGAAAGATCGTGGCCTGTCTTGGCTTTGAAGGCATCCTTTATTTTCGGATCTTCAAAAATGTCTTTCCGGAAATACATGATGAACACGTCTCCATCATCCGGAAGACCGTAGATTTTGCCGTTTGCCTTTGCCCAATTATCGCGATAGATGGGTGCAATCTTCTGGAACTCATCCTTATAGCCATATTTGTCGACATAAGCATCAAGCGGCTCAAGTGCACCTGCATTCGCAAGATCCGGCATCCAAGATGGCATTACGTTCAGTGCATCATAAGCACCCGTTCCGGCGCGATATTCCTGCATGATTTTTGTGAACATCTCAGCCGTTTGTACTTCTACAACCTTTACCTTCATGCCTGTTAGTTTTTCCCAGAGCGGACCTGAGAAATTGAGCGGATCAAGCGATTGAAGGCCCGCTTCCCAAACGATCGTAATCGTCTGGCCTTTATATTTTTGAGCCTCCTTGACAGCCCTGTCAGCTGCGCTTTCTGCCCATGCGGCTGAAACAGTAGTAGCCGCGATCAACGCGCCAACAGCTGTTAAGCCAAGTCTCTTTATAAGATTCATGACCATCCTCCCATTTTAACTAAACAAATGCCTTCTGCATTCGCCCTTCATGTATCAGCCATCACTCGCAGAAGGCCGATCTGTTGCGCCTACCGTCTCAAGTAAAACGATTGGCGTATTCTTTAAGCTTAGCCTTAAAGCTGGCGGAATCAATAACCGCCTGGTTTACAATCCCGCGAGGAACCAAACCTTTTTGAAGATCCAGTGTCGCGCGCACATCGGCTAAACCATTTCCAGCAAAACATTGATCCGTCCAGCATAGTGCATGCGGAGTAAGAATCACATTATCAAGTTTTAGAATCGGATCATTCGCAACAGGGGGTTCGACTTCAAAGACATCCAAACCAGCCCCTGAAATTTTGCGCTCTTGCAGTACCTTGGTCAAGGCTGCTTGATCCACAATCGGCCCGCGCGCTGTATTTATAAAAAATGCTGTTTTTTTCATAAGCGCTAAGCGCTCGGCGTTTACTAGATGTTTCGTCTGCGGAGTAAATGGGCAATTGACCGTAAGAATGTCAGCTTGCCGAAAGACATGCTCTAGCCCAACCAATTCAATGCCTAGTTCGGCGGCAATGTCAGCGTCGGCAAATGGATCATGCGCAATGAAGCGCATATCGAGTGGTTTACACACCCTGAACATTTCAGCGCCGATATTGCCAATCCCAATCGAGCCCAATGTCTTACCAACAAGGCCGACACCCATATGCTGACCGCGGCGGTTGAAGCCATCCGGACCCTCACGGGTTAACTGGTCTTTGATCATTAATTTACCGGTGAGCGCGAGAATGAGAGTTAAAATAGAAACAGCCACTGGGCGCCTTACACCGTCCGGTGTGATTACAAGGGCAATATCGGCTTTTGTGCAGGCATCAACATCAACGCTATCATAGCCAACACCAAAGCGTGCAACGGCAGTTAGCCGTCCATTGGGATGAATACTCGTCGCATTGAACTGCGGAACAAGAAGAATAAGAACGTCAATATCTTCAATTTGATCGGCGCGGATTACAGGCGTAGGATCAAGGTAAACGACTTCTATACCTGGCGCATCAAAAAGCGGACTTAGATCAAAGTCGGGAAATGTCGGCGATCCATCAGGCTTCTTAAAATCGCCCGAAAGCGCGACACGAAAAAGAGCATTCATTAGGTCCACCTCATTATTTTGCCACGCAAGATACTCTCAATTTATCAACTGCATCTGAAAGTGTTGCCTGTAACATCCAAACGTCGCCCGAATAACAGATAAAATCAAAACCTAACTTGTTATATTCAATACCTGTTTCAACATTCGGTACAAGTCGACCAAGAGCTTTGCCATGCTTGCGGGTAGCAGCGGCAACTTTAGCAATCGCATCTGTAAATATGTTGTTGTTAAAATCCCCCGGAATTCCAAGAGATGCAGAAAGATCGAAATGGCCAACCCATAAACAATCAACTCCATCTAATGCGGCTATCTCATCAGCGTTTTTCACGCCTTCAGCTGTCTCTATTTGACAAAATAAAGTGGTACGATGATTGGCCGCACTCAGGCGTTCGGCTACCGTTCCAATATTACGATAATTGTCATGGGCAACGCCAAGCGCCACTCCCCGCTTGCCTTTAGGAAAATATTTCATACTGTCCAGAATATGGCGTGCCTCGATCGCGTCGTTGACCATCGGCAACATAATTCCTTCCGCCCCCATATCGCAGACGCGTGCAATGTGATCGTATTCTTTTGACGGAACACGAACAATCATACGAACGTCAGCGGCTTCGAAATAACGGATACTTTGCTTTACGGTTTCAATGCTAAAGCCCGAATGTTCCATATCAAATAAAACAAAGTCACAACCGGATGCTTTAAAAATATGCCCGATGCCTGGTGTAGCAAATTCAACAACAAAACTGCCAAATTTTGGCTCGACCGAACGAGCCATATCCTTTAAACTATGTTCCTTCATATCCCCCCCCCAATCCGATTATCACGCACAACATATTAGATGGTCGGCATGACTTATTATTAACGAAGTATTCTGTATGGGGTCAGGGCAGCTTGATGGACGGTAGAATAACCCCAGATTTATAGATTGG
>Ga0114960_10002883_pt1 | contig 13269 bp, 12 predicted proteins | sample C_130625_MF_Meta_FD_92637 | JGI IMG/M metagenome (GOLD analysis project Ga0114960, IMG submission 92637) | Freshwater microbial communities from Lake Croche, Canada to study carbon cycling - C_130625_MF_MetaG | ecosystem: Environmental > Aquatic > Freshwater > Lake | place: Lake Croche, Canada... | reverse complement strand
TCCAATACTTCGTTATCCAATACTTGGTTATCCATTTATTATAATTATAAGTATTGGTTTAACTTATTTTTCAATTTTATAAATTATTTATCAACTTTACGTTTAATTGTTTCTTTTATTTGTTCTTCACGACTATCCATTACATGTTTTACCAAATCTTCTGCAACTTTTGGATCTTGTTTATAATAATTTTGTAATGCTACTAATAAAGTTTTTCCATTAATTGGTTTCTTTACTTTATTTTTTTTATAAATAAGCGCACCTCCATTTATATCAAAACAATCAATTGTATTTGCCTTCATAACTGATACCAAACTTTCAGTTAATGTCTTTTTTTTATTATTACGTTCTTTTATTTCATTTTTCAATTGTGTAATTTCATTATCTATTTTTATCCATTCTTTAATGTTGTTCACTAATTGTTCTTTTGTTTCCATTAATTAAATATTATATTTTATATTTATATTCATAATTTATATTATATATTCTGAAATTTGTTCAGTATTTGATTCTGTAATTTGCATTTCTGTTTTTTTTATATGTCGCTTGCAATAAGGTGCGTTATATATTTTACTACAACATACATTACCTTTATTTGGTCCAGATTTTATTATCTCTATACATAGAGTTATTTGATTTCCAATAACAATATTTGAACTTAATATTTCATTTTCTACTGGTTTCTTAATCTTCTTTTTTGTATTTTGTTTATCTTCTTTAGCCTTTAATTTAGCTTCATCTTTTACTTTCTTAGCTTCTTCCTTAGCTTTTATTTTAGCTTCTTCTTTCACTTTTTTATCTTCTTCTTTTTTCTTATTTTTTATAGCCAAATTATGATCTTTAATCATTGTTCTTTTATGTGCATAGCATACTTTTATACATTCTCCAGTATAATTTGTAATATAATCACTAATTTGATAATGACTATAACTTAAACATTTAAAAAACTTACAATTACCTTGATTAATATTATCAGTTTCTACTGGATTATTACCACTTGGATCATATTGTGGATTTGGTGTTAAATATTGACATGGACTATAATGATTATTATATGTATATGCAGGTTTAATTTTATTGTTAGGATCAATATAATTAACACCATGTACTAGCGGTAGTCCTAATTCTTCATAATAAGGTAATAATTCTTTTTGTTTATTTCTACAATATGGACATCTAATTTCTTCAGACCGTAAATGCCCATTATGTCCTTCTAACGCATTAAATTTTTGTTTATGATTTTTGATATCATTATAAAGAGGAAAATAATTAAATTTATGGTTGCATTGTAGTTGAACAAAATTATTAGTTAATTGTTCATTTGTTATTAAACAAATATTTTCATCTTCGTTATCATCAATATCTAGCGACTTATATAATGCATCAAAAAAATCTATATTTCCTTCGGTATTATAAACTTTTGCCATTTTGTGTATATTATAATTGGTAATATTTCTTTATATTTTTTATATATATTTGTTATAATATGCCATCTCTAGAAGTTTGGGGACCAGCCGTTTGGACACTATTTCATACATTAGCTGAAAGAGTACATGAAGATGCTTATCCTTTTATAGCTAGACAATTATTTGAGCAAATTGTAAGAATATGTAAAGTTTTACCATGTCCAGATTGTTCAACTGATGAAAGTAATTTTTTAGCAAATATTAATGTTTCTACATTGAAAACAAAAACAGACTTTAAGAATCTAATTTATTTATTTCATAATTATGTAAATGCAAAAAAACGTAAACAATTATTTAATGTTTTAGAACTATCCAAATATAAATACTATAAATTGATACCAGTTGTAAACAACTTTCTTATTAATTTTAACACAAAAGGTAATATGAATTTAATAAATGAGTCATTTCAAAGAAGTTTAGTTCAAAATAACTTTAAAAAATGGATTGCTGGAAATCTTCATGCTTTTACTGCACCAATACGAATTCAACCTGTTACAAATATTATTGAAGAAGAAGAAGATATTACAAATATTGTTCAAGAAGAAGAAGAAGCTGTAACAAATATTGTTCAAGAAGAAGAAGATATTACAAATATTATTGAAGAAGAAGAAGCTGTAACAAATATTGTTGAAGAAGAAGAAGCTGTAACAAATATTGTTGAAGAAGAAGAAGATATTACAAATATTGTTCAAGAAGAAGATATAACAAATATTGTTGAAGAAGTTAACATTCCTAAAAATAAAAATAAAAAGAAAAACAAAAAATAGATTTAAATACTTCCGACTAATTCACCATCTTTATATACTTTACATTTAAATGTTTGTGTGGATGGTTGAGTACAAACTTCTTTATTACTTCCTTCTTCATTAAAGAATAAAAATTTACTAGAACCACCCCAATTCATGAGAGAAATTATTAAATAACCACAAAAAAGTCCTGCACAAACATTCAAAAACATATCACTTGTGTAAATAACACATTTTTTGTATATTTTAATATAAATATCAATAAACATATAGCAAACTAGTGAAGTAAATAACCACAAATTAGCAGTTCCATTTAAGAACATTGGTACAGATAAATAAGTAATAGTAAATGCAAAAACAAATGAACTAAAAGAACCATTACCATATTTACTGTATTGAATTGCATTGCATATTGAGCCATCATCAGTTAATTCAGGTGCACCATTTACATAATAAATACCTTCGCGTACTAAACAAAATCCAATCAAAAATCCTAAATAAATCATTCCTTTAAAGTTCTGAAAAATAAATGATAAACTAGTTATTACAATAGTAAGAATCAATGGAGAAAAAAATGTCATAGATACTAGAATATTAAATGGTTGAAAAAATTTTAATGGTTTATTTGATATGTCCATATAATAATAATGTATAATATATTTTTATTATTATAGTTTCAATAAATCTATACTCTATTTTTCTAAAATTAATTCAAGTACTTCACTTATATGTTGAACTTCTGTAAATTTAATACCTTTTAGAATGTTGTCCTCTTTATATTTTTCATAAAATTCATCAAAATTCCTCTTATTTTCTTTTGGATAAATAAATTCTTTAATTCCAGCTTTAATAGATCCTAATATTTTATAATTTAATCCTCCAATTGCAGTAATTTCGCCTGACATTTGTATCTCTCCTGTCATACCTATTTTAGAACGGATAGGTATATTATTTAATAAACTATAAATAACACTTGTTATTGTAACACCTGCACTTGGCCCATCCTTATGAACTGATGCGTCTCCTGGATGTATATTTATACCAAATTTGTTATTATTACCATCATATAATGTTCTAAGTTCTTTTCTTCTCTCTTCTGGAGTTAAATTCCAAGCAATTGTTAAAGAAATATGCATACTTTCTTTCATAACATCTTGTTGTAGACCAGTTAATTTTAATTGTAAAAATTCATCACAAGGATAAAACTTTGCATGAATAGGTAAAGTACCTCCACTTCCTAATGAAGTTGCATACATTCCATTTGCAAAACCTATTATATTTTCTTGTGGAACTTTTCTAATAATAATTTCCTTTTTATCCTTAAAATACTTATTTTTAATATCATGAATAGTTATCGTAATTGGTAAAATAATATCAATACTCGTGTGATTTTTTAATACATCAAGGTTAATTTCTCCAACTATTTCAAATAATGTTTCTTTTAATTTTCTAACCCCTGATTCTAAAGTGTATTCATCAATAATGAACTTTAGAACTTCATCACTAAAATCAATCATGTCCTCTAGACCCATTTTTTTATAAACTTCAGGAAGAATGTGTGTTTTACAAATAACTAATTTATCTTCGAGAGAAAGACTATTAAATTTAATTCTATGTACGCGATCTAAAAGAATCTTATCAATTGCATCAGCATCATTATAAGATAAAATAAATAAAGCTTTTGATAAATCCAAATCTATACCTGAAAAATATTTGTCTTGAAAACAATCATTTTGGGCTGGATCTAATAAATGCGTTAAAATTCCGACTATCTCTTTACCGTGTTCTGTTTTACTTATTTTATCTACTTCATCAATAAATATAATTGGATTCATACATTTTTTATCCATTATAATCTGTACTATTGATCCCCATGTAGAAGCAACATATGTGTAATTATGACCATGAAGTGTACTACCATTACTGTCTCCACCCATTTGAATCATTGCAAAAGGACGACTAACTCCTTTATCATCTTTTAAGCAATCAGAAAGACCTTTTTTTGCCATAGATGTCTTTCCAATACCTGGCGGGCCTTCAAAACCAAAACAATAACCATCTTGTTCTCCATTTATCCATTGACCAATAATTCTCTCTATTTGTTTTTTTGCTTTTTCATGTCCATAAACTGCCTTATCTAATGTGCTCTTTACATTTGCCATATATTCAGTAATTTGATTCATATTGTTGTTGATTTCATCTATATCACTATATAAAGAAATATCCGAAACTATTGTAGTAGATATTGTTTTAAATATATCATTATATAGCTCTATATTTTCATTAAGTTTACACATGTTTATAAATTTTTCAATTTCACATTTTAATTGTTCTTTATTCATGAGAGAATATTTTATTTTATCGTTTAATTTATTGTGTTTCTTGAGTAAGTTATTTATAAATATTACGTTTTCATAAATTTTTTTTTTATCTCCATTTAACAAATAAAATCTAATATTTTCTATATATTTTGAAGAATCTTCGCCTTCTTTTATTTGTTTAATATATTTTAAAATTTCAATACTTGTATAACTTTCTTTGCATAGTATTTGTGGAAAGGTTTTTTCAATATTATATTTTCCATGAATATCTTTAAATTTTATACGAATATTTTCCATTATATTCAAAATAGGCTCTCTCTTATACACTGAAAATGGTATCTTTAATAAACCATCTAAGTATTGTCTGGATTTTGTTCCAGAGTCTTCTGATTTTGATTTTACTTCTTTTAGTTTCATCATTGCTTTTTCTTTAACTACATCACTTGCCTTTAGTAGACAAATTTGCTGTTCTAATGGAATCTTATTTATGTCAAAATTTGACAAATCATTTGTATATTGTATTGTCTTTTTCATTGCTTGTTTAAAAAAATGTTTTATTGGCCATGGAAAACTATCAAATAAAATAGTTTGTTCTTGTGTATCTACTAAACCATTAGAATCATTAGAGAGAAGATCATATAATAAATAAGCCAAATATTGATTTTCATAATTACTTGAAAATATTAATAAATAAATTAATGTATTTCTTTTAACATACATATCATCTGCTATAAATTCTTTCACTACTTGAGAAATTGGTTTTTGCATTATTTTATGATTTTGACTGATATAACCTGTATATTTTGTGTATAGTTCATATTCATTCTCATAAATTAAATAATCTTTTAAATTTAGTGACGAAACAAATGATATGAAATTTTCATTTTTAAACTCATTATTTAAAGGTATATTTTTTTGAATATCATTCTTTTTATCATTAATATATTTATCATTTAAAAATTCAACACCAATGTCATCAATAATACCAAATACAACCAAGCTTTTATTTAAAATATCATTATGAATAAATACTTTAATACCATATACTTTCATATGAAATTGTTTATAAAAAGTAGATACATCATAACACATTAAGTTTATTGTTTTATCTTCAATATTATCACTTTTTTTGTTTATATATTCATCTTTCTTATTTGCTAACTTGTAACTAGTAGGATGAAAATATTTTTTCAACATATCATATTTATATTCTTCTTTTTCAGAGTTAATAATTTTATTATTATTACCAAAACAAATTAGTAATAAATCTTCTAAATTTTCTGTGCCATATATTTTTAAAATACTAGATAATTCATTATTTATACTTTGCAAATAATTTACAAGTGTATCGTTATCTAATTTATTAGTAGTTATTTCTTCTATTTTTTTACTAATTTGTCCGAGTTTTTCTACGCAATTACTCACATCACTAATTCCTAAAATATCAAAAAATTTATTTTTTTGGACATGTAGAATTGTTTTCTTAACGACATCTTTAAAAAAATCTATTTTTTTTTCTACTAATGGTAAGTAAAAATTATCGTTTTTAGGAATATTTGTTTTTTTAGCAATAGTTTTTTTATCAGTCATTGTTCTTATATATTCCTTTATTAATATATTTTTATGACTTTCTTATTGCTACGGCTTTAAGTAGGTTAGAAATATATTAAATTATATTGAAGATTTTATATTTAAAGAGTAAGTTTGTATTTTAACATAGAAAAAAATGTTTAAATATGTTTTATTAACTCGCAAATAGTGATAAATTTAATATGTATTATTTAAAGGTTATTGGTCGTAATATAGTTGAATTAACTTCTATTGTTTTATTGGTTGTATTATTTGGATTACACCAATAATCTATTTGATTTTTTAAACACTTTAATCTATTATTCCACTCTGTTTCTTTTGTTTTATTTATTGCCATAATTCCTGTTTTTAATAATTTCCAACAAGATTGTATTTTAATACCATTACTTATATAATCATCTGGATTGAATCTTATAAAAATTATTGGTGTATGCTTATAGTCTTGAGATAATTCCATTAATCTTTTATTTTGACAACTACAATCATAATTTTTATGTTGATTTTCATCTATTTCTACTATAATTATTTGATAACCTAAATCAATTTGTACGTCAGGTCTTTTTTTGGAACATCCATCTTTAACTATTTTATCAGTAATAATTGTTAAATTTGGGAATTTATATTTTATATAATCAACTACATTTTGTTCTTTTGTTTTATAATTCCTTTTTGTTGATTTCTCTGGATAAGTATGTATATAACATCTTAAACAAAATCCTTCATAATTTTTATTTGATTTTGTTTCACATAAAGGTGTTTTACACTTTATAATTTTTACATTTATCATGTTATCTAGTTTATGTGTAAAGCAATACACAGCATTTTTTTCATTTTCATAATTAAAGCTAGGAGTTTTTTTACAATTTTCAAATAAACATTTAATAGTATTAACATCTACCATATTTTTTAATTTATGTCTAAAACAATATATCCCTGATATTTCTCCAAAAAAATTAAAGACCGGATATTTTGTGCAATTTTCAAATAAACATTTTTTACTAGATACATTTATCATATTTTCTAGTTTATGTTCAAAACAATACTTTGTTAATTCTCTAAAAAAATTATGAGTTGCTCTGTTGTTACAATTATCATAAATACAATGTTTATGTTTAATATCAACCATTAAAGGCTCTTTGTGTTCAAAACAATATTTACCAATTTTATTATTTTTATAATTAAAACAAGGTTGTTTTGTACAATCTTTATATTCACAAATTTTATTTTTAACATTAATCATATTATCTAACTTGTGTTCTAAACAATATAACTTTTGTGTTAAACCTCTATAATTATAATAAGCCGGATTTATACAATTTTCAAATATACAAATAAAGTCTTTAACATTTAACATATTAGGTTCTTTATGTTTATTACAAAATTTTCTTGGACATCCTTTAAAATTAAAACTAGATTCCGTTTTACAACCTTCAAATTCACAAATTGTCATTTATAATATACATATAGATTTTTCTTTAATAAATTTTTTATATAAATAATTTATTAATTGCTAGATATTTTGGTTTTCTAATTTTTCTTTTCTTTTTTGATATGCTATTTTATTATATTCTTTCCTTTTTTCAACATCAATTATCGGTTTATAATTATTTTTTTCTTTATATTCTTTAACTTTTTTAATTATTTCTTCTTTATGATTTTGGTAATATTTTTTCATATTAGATGGTGCAGTATATTTTTTTAAATGTTCTTTAGTTTTTTCTAATTCAACTTGTAATTTACTATTTTCTTCTTTTAAAAAACTAATTTCTTTTGTTAACTCTTCAACACTCATATGTATTATACATAATATATTATATTTTATTTTTAATATATTTAATATATATATTTAAACATATATGTATATAGTATACAATGGGCGTGCCCTCCTTCTATGCTTATATCGTGAGAAATCATGCGAAAATTATCAAAAAGATAGAAAATTCTACAATCCAAGTAGACAATTTATATTTGGATTGTAATTCAATTATTTATGATGCAATAAGAAATATTGATTTTGCGAGTATCAATGAGTCTGATGTAGATGCAATTATTAGAGCAGTATGTGTAAAAATTGACGAATATATACATTTGTTAAAACCTTGTCAAAATGTATTCATCGCGTTTGATGGCGTCGCACCAGTTGCCAAGTTGGAACAACAACGTAGTCGCCGTTACAAGTCTCTATATCAAACTACTATTTCGCGTTCTATTTTCAAGTCTGTTGGTGCCGATCCATGGAATACTACTGCTATTACACCTGGTACAATGTTCATGAAAAGGTTGAACGAAAAGATTCAAGAACGATATAATAATCCTAAAAAATATGGATTGAAAAATCTGATTGTTTCTGGAAGTAATGAACCTGGAGAAGGTGAGCATAAATTATTTGAATATATAAGAACTTTCCCTGAGCAACATCAGAATGTAAATACAATTATATATGGCCTAGATGCAGATCTTATTATGCTTTCCATAAATCATTTACCAATTAGTAACCAAATTTATTTATTTAGAGAGACACCAGAATTTATTAAGTCTATTAATGCAGATTTGGAGCCAAATGAGTCTTATCTAATGGATATACCTGAACTTGCTAACGTCATTACATTGGACATGAACAATGGTCTAGAGTTGACTACTGAACAGCAGAAAAATCGCATTTATGATTATATTTTTCTATGTTTCTTTCTTGGCAATGATTTCATGCCACATTTTCCATCCATAAATATTAGAACTGGTGGAATAGATAAGATGATAAATGCATACAAAGCAACAATTGGAGGCACATCTGAAAATTTGACAGACGGTAAGAAAATTTGTTGGAAAAATGTAAGAAAATTAGTAGAGTTTCTGGCAAAATTAGAAGAAGAGTTTATTAAAACAGAAGCAAAGTCTCGTGACCGAAGAGAGAAATTGAGACTTCCAGACGAAACACCTGAAGATAAATATAAAAAATTTGAAGCGATTCCCACTTATGAACGCTCTATAGAAAAATATATAAACCCTTTTAAGTCAGACTGGCAGACGCGTTATTATAAGTCACTCTTCAATGTTGACATTGACGACGTAAGAAGAAAACAAATTTGTGTCAACTATTTGGAAGGTCTAGAGTGGACTATGAAATATTACACAACTGGTTGTGCTGACTGGAGATGGTCATATCATTATAATTATCCACCACTTTTTTGTGACTTGTTGCAATATATCCCATATTTTGACAGCGAATTTGTTGTAAATAAGTCGCCAAAACCTGTTACCGAACTAGTGCAATTATGTTATGTATTACCTAAGCAAAGTCTTACATTCTTACCAGAAAAGTTATATAATAATTTATTGAAAGAACATAGTGAATGGTATAATACAGATTGTGACTACACTTGGGCGTATTGTCGCTACTTTTGGGAAGCCCATGTAAATCTTCCACATATTGATATAGATGAATTAGAAAAGTTTGTCAATAGTATAAAATAATATATATATATATTTACTACTTAAAGCCATTTGTACCTTGTTCTCTCTACAATAATGTAAGTAAATTCTTTAAGTTTGTTAGAAAATGCCCAAAAAAAGGTCCCTACACATGTAGGCCGACCATTCTCTTTTTTTTGGGGAAAGTATTTTGGGATTTCGAAAAATGGACAAAAAAAATGTCCAAAAATCAAAAAGCCAAAATACTTTGCTCAAAAAGCTAGGTCTTGAGACCATAATTGAATTTTATGGTCTGGTCACCAAAAAAATAATTTTAAAAACGTTAGCATAATTTTTTTTATATTTTTGATAAAATGATTTAGGAACTTTTCTTGTTTCAATATATGAAACAATTTGAAACAAAAAAAGTTCCGAAAAGTTCCGAAAAATTTTATTGTGAAAAGTGTGACTATTCAACAAGTAGAAACAGTCAATACGTTAGACATTTAACCACAGCAAAACACAAAAATATGAAAAATGAAACAAATTTGAAACAAAATAGTACATTTAGTTCAAATGTTTTTAAATGTAATTGTAATTTATCATTTAATAGTCGTACTTCTTTATGGAGACATCAAAAAAAATGTAATCTAGATATTTGTATAGAAAATAATAAAAAATATGAAAATCTATGTGATATAACAAACCTTACGAATTTAGTACTTGATATTGTTAAACAAAATAAAGATTTATCGCAGCATAATTATGATCTTACAAATAAAATTGTAGATATATGTAAGAATAATTCAAATACTATTACTAATATTACAAATACAAACTCGCATAACAAAACATTCAATTTAAATGTTTTTTTAAATGAGACATGTAAAGATGCAATGAATTTAACCGACTTTGTAAATTCAATTAAACTTCAGTTAAGTGATTTAGAAAATGTAGGAGAACTGGGATACATAGAAGGTCTCTCTAGTATCATTTTAAAGAACCTAAATGCCTTAGATATTACAGAAAGACCAGTTCATTGTACAGATAAAAAGAGAGAAACAATGTATATTAAAGATGAAGATAGATGGGAAAAAGAAGATGAAAAGAAGGCAAGATTACATAAAATGATTAGAAAGGTAGCTAATAAAAATATAGATTTAATTTCAGATTTTAAGGCATTATATCCAGATTGGAAGAAAAGTACTTCAAAAGTGTCGGATCAATTTAATAAAATTATAATAGAATCAATGGGCGGTCCTGGAGACAATGAATATGAAAATGAAGAAAAAATAATAAAAAAAATAGCTAAAGAAGTTTATATTGATAAAAATCCACCTTTAATCCACCTTTAATCCACCTTTAGAAAAGGTGGAGCCAAATCCAATAATTCGGTTGAATTAAAATTTATTACTTTTTGTAATTATAATATTACTATTTTGCTCAACTTTTTTAAAAGTGGATTTGGTACCACCTTTTTTAAAGGTGGTTTAAATTATAATTATTTTTTAGAGAGAATAATTATAATGTCAAAACAAGTAATTAGTGAAATACCGAGCGTTGAAGCATTTTTTACACTTTTACAGAATAATCCTGGCTTAATTATTTTAAAATTAGGTGCTGAATGGTGCGGACCTTGCAAAACAGTTAAACCAGCAGTTTATGGTTTTTTTGCTGCATCACCACCTGAAGTCGTGTGTGCAGATATTGATGTAGATCAATGTACAAGTTTATATATTTTTCTAAAATCAAAAAAGATGGTCAATGGAATACCAGTATTGCTTTGTTACAAAAAAGGTAATTCAACATATATTCCGGATGATTCTGTTACAGGATCAGATCCTCAACAACTGCATTTATTTTTCCAACGTTGTGGGAAGAACTTGATGGATGCGTTGAATCCGCCACCTATTCGGCTTTAAGTAGTTTAAATTAAATATTATTATTTAATTTATAGAAGATTGAAAAAAATATAATAATATAACAATATAATATATGAAATCAGGCAGTTTATCAAACCTATTTATTCTATTTTTTGTTCTTATTGTTGTAGGGTTCTTTTATAAACAATATTCAGACAAATTACAAAAGGAAGAAAGTGGAGATGTATATGAATCTATTCAAAGGTATTTATTAGACGATGTAACTTTAGGTAAGAGTAAGAAGCCTATTTTATGGATTCATGTCCCTTATGAATATAACTCGCGAAATTGGCTAAGTTTTGGCTCACGTAGTTCCTTTGAATTAAATCAACCTTATTTGTATTTAACTATGAGAAGTATTATAAGACAATGTGATAAGTCTTTTACAATTTGCATTATAGATGATTCATCATTTAAAAAATTAATACCTGGTTGGAATATTAATATGACGACAATTTCAGACCCTATTCTTTCCAAAATGAGAATGTTAGGAATCGCCAAGTTAATGTATATTTATGGAGGCATGGTATGTCCTCTTTCTTTTGTTTGCTTAAAAGATTTATCTGGACTTTTTATAAAAGGGACTAGAGGTAATAAAATGTTTACATGTGAAATGATTGATAGAAATTCAACTTCAGTAGATATGGATTTTTTTCCAAGTTTAAATTTTTGTGGAGCGCCAAAAGAGTGTGAAATGGTATTAGCTCTTGTAAACTATATGCAACGAATAATTTCTACAGATTATACTGCTGAATCAAAATTTTTAGGTGATTTTAACCGATGGTGCCAACAACATATTGAACAAGGACATATTAATTTAATTGATGGTATGGAAATTGGCGTGAAATCTGTAGATGGGAAACAAATTGTTATTGACGACTTAATGTCAAATCATTATTTAAAAATATGTCCTCATGCTTATGGTATTGTAATTCCTTCAGAAGAAATTTTGAACCGCAGAAAGTTTGAATGGTTCGCGCGTTTATCTGAGAAACAAGTATTACATTCTGACACCATAATTGGTAACTATTTGTTGGTCGCAGTGGCACCCGAAACGCCTGGGATTTTGGAACCCTTGGAGCCTTCAATGAACAAACAAGTGGAAAAAGAGTTTGTAGGATTTTGGAAAACACCAAATGTACCAGGCCTATATGGCCTAAAACCAAATTTCTTAGGCGATAATATGCGAAAAGTTGAATACACTGGAAGATAAATTATGAATAAATATAAAGTAAAAAACATATAAATACATTAAAATAAATACAACAAAATGAATCATGAACAATACATGCAAAAAGCTTGCGATTTAGCAAGTTTATCTATGACACGTAATTCAGGACCTTTTGGTGCGATTATTGTAAAAAATGCCACCGGAGAGATTATAGGTAAAGGTCATAATATGGTTACATTGAAAAAAGATCCAACTTTGCATGCAGAGATGGTAGCCATAAAAGATGCTTGTCATAATATAGATGACTTCAAGTTAGAAGGTTGTACTCTTTATACAAGTTGTGAGCCGTGTCCAATGTGTCTGAGTGCATGTTATTGGGCACATATTCCAACAATTTATTATGGAAATACAAAGATAGATGCTAAAAATATAGGATTTGATGATGCATTTATTTATGAGGAATTAAATAAAGATATAAAAGATAAATCCATTAAAATAATTCGTTTAGAAGAGTCAAAAGAATACGCAAAAAAAGCATTTGATGAATGGAAAACAAAAGAAGATAAAACGCCATACTAAAATTCAAATCAAAACATAAAATATAAAATCTAATAATACATTAGTATGAATAGATTTGTAAACAAT
>Ga0114960_10002878_pt1 | contig 13274 bp, 20 predicted proteins | sample C_130625_MF_Meta_FD_92637 | JGI IMG/M metagenome (GOLD analysis project Ga0114960, IMG submission 92637) | Freshwater microbial communities from Lake Croche, Canada to study carbon cycling - C_130625_MF_MetaG | ecosystem: Environmental > Aquatic > Freshwater > Lake | place: Lake Croche, Canada... | reverse complement strand
TAAAATTTTTGTTTTAAAAAATTTCATAACATTTATAGGAAGAATAAAATCTGGATATTTATTATTAATAAACCAAGGTTGATCTAAAATTTCTTTATATTTATTTTTATTATTATCTATTTCCATTATATGATCGATCATTTCTTCTTCACTAGAAAAGTCATGTTGAGATATAAAAGATTTTGAATTGAAATCTTCTCCAACTTTTTTACTTCCCCAATAAATTGGTATTGTATTTACAAACATCGGGTGAATTATTTTTTCTGTAACATAACCATCATGAGATGTATTCTCAAAACTAATATTAAATTTATATGGTTTTAATTCTATTATTTTCCATATTTGATCTCCTCTTCCTTTAATATTTTGGGTTACATTATTAAATAATCTACCAATACAATCAACTTTTTTGACAGCATTTAATTTGGGAACAAAGCTCATTCTATTTCCTTTTGGATTAGAAGAAATAAAACTACAGAATTTTTCTTTTTTAATCTTATTAAAAATCTTTTCTTTTTCTAAAAGCATATTTAATGGATGTAAGTATGATTGATCTCTATTTAAATCATCCGGAATATTAAACCAATTTATATGCAACCCCCAAAGAGGAAGTCTATAATTTCTATCGTCATATTCGTGTTCAAATGTAAAAGAAAAATGACATTGATTATAATCAGGCAAACTACATTCTCCAGTATAATATATTTTTATACATCTTTTATTATTATATTTGTAATGCTGTGGATTTCCTGTATAATCAAAAGAATAAAATAATATATCAGGATCATGTTCATCTAGTATTACTTTATATTCTGTGGACAACAAATGATAAAAATAATTATCATCATTTTTAAAATTAGGCCAAAAATCTACAAAGTGTATCTTTAATTCGTTCATTATATCACAAATTTATATCTTTTTTCATCATATGGCCGTAGATCCACATCATTAGAACTTGGATTTTTAGACCAAGGAAATTTTAGACAAGGATAATAAACAATACCATCACCTAAAAATGAAGACCACCAACTAAAAGTACTATTTGCGATAATAGTTTTTTTTGCAGATTTGACAAAAACAAAATCTGCTAAAAATTTTAATTTACCATGAGAGGAATTATCTTTGATTTTACATCCCATATCAGTTAAAATTTTTAATTTTGGATTATGTGGTTCGTCACAAACTATATAAGCATTTTTATAAGTTTCTCTTTCCAATAATTTCTTATAATAAATCATATCTAAATCCCAACCAAGATTTACATAATCACCCAATCTAACATTAACTACAATATCATCAGGATCAACAGTATCATAATTCTGTTCATTTTCTACATATAGCCAGCTTTTAATATTATCTTTATTTTGTATATAATGCTGATATCTCTGTGGATATCCTGCAACAATAATAGCACCATTATGGTTTAATATTCTAGGAATATCAAATATTTGTGTAGCTTCTGGTGTTATTAAAATATTATCTGTGGTAGAATGCCCATTTAATGGTTCATATGTTATAGGAAATCCTAAAATTGGATCAGATACTAATTTATATCCTTTTTGTACAGCTAAATCTCTAGCCCAACAATACTGAAATAGTCTATTACCTAGACCTTGTTTAGATACATCTTTGAATATATTATTTATTTTTATCATAATTTAAATATTTTAAAATCCTTTTGCACGTACTTTCTAAAGTAAAGTTATTATAATACACATCATTTATCCGACTTCTCATTTCATTTATTTTTTCATTTGAAATAGATTTTAATATATTATCTATATTATATATTGATTTAGAATCGATTAATACACAAAAATCGTTCCAATTTAAATCAAAAGAAAATGGTATATATGGTTCGTCTGTATATATGTAAACTGGTATTGCCCCTAATTGCATAGCCTCATATAATCTAAAGCTAGTTGTTCCGTAACCTCTTGGACATAATGAAAAAGTACTCCTAGAAGTTAGATCTAAAAATAAATCTTGTCTTGTATCTTCTATTGACGGTGACCAATGTTTAGGTTTTAATACATATTCTGATTTATTAACTAAAATATGCAGCATATCTAGTCTAACTGGATGGGTTGCACTTCCTATAAAACTACAAAAAATATCCCTTATCGGGTTTTTGATATTTGGTATCGGACTACAAATTAATGGTATAGGTACACAATTCGGTTGATTTCCTCCAGCAGAAAATTTTATAGTATTTGGGGGAAGTTTTTCTTTTGGAGCATCGTCATGTTGTGATACAGTAAAATATTTTACAGAATAATCCAACTCATTTAAATCTTTTTGTAAATCACGAACTAAATGATTATGATTATTATATATATTCGTCCACGAAACTGGTAAAAGGTTATATCCAGTTAAATCAAAATCGTTTTTATTTTTAAAATAAAAATCAATAAAATATTCTTCTAAATACTTTCCAACATGATATGGTGGATATGGTACTTGAGGAATATCTAATATATATTTTTTAAAATTTTCCAAATTCATTAAACTTTTCTCTTACAATATTTAATAGTTGTTTTTTCTCTGCAAATGATTTAGTCCAATTACCATGATGCATTACAATATCTTTCGGCAAAGTAAATTTAGAGTTTCCGTCCCATGCTGCATAATTAGCACCATAAGTCCAATAATTTTCTGAAAGCATTTTGGTTTTGAATGTAATTTTATTATAATCTGGATTACTAAAATTTGATATTAAATGATTAAAGCATACTTGCTCTTCTGGGAAGTTTTCTAAATTACCTTCTACCGTATTTAAAAAAGCTCTAGTTTTTGATGTAGATTTCATTATAAAAAAACCCGTATTAACTCCGCCACCGTAATCATTTTGAAATGCTGCATCATATCCTTCAACCTGTTTCATAATATCATCATAAAACGGTCTAAAAAATTGAATGTCCGGATCTGAAAAAATGAAATATTCTCCGTCCGTAGTTTCTTTAGCAGCTTGGATGAAGCATCTGACTTTGTAATACATCGTTTCTCTCCAGCCTTTCGTTCTAAACTCTGCATTACAAAGTTGCTCTTTGAATAAAACTCTTAATTCTAATCTAGGATCAAATGGAAGTGATTTAATGAAGTAGTTCTGAAACAACTCCATATGGGATTCTGTAAAAACCGTATAAAGTTTCATATTAATTTTTTATAACCTTCATTAAATCTATTATCATTCTTTGGTAGAAGTGGATCAGATTTATGTGAATTTAATTGTAAATGTTCCAATAATCCACTAGTTAAACTTACATTTAGTTTTTTAATATAATAGAAAAAACTAATAGATCGTTCGATTGCATGTCCAGCATATTCAAATTTAGATAAAACCTCTTGGAATTGTTTAGCCCATAAAACATATTCTTTAAGAATCGAAACTTTCCAAGACGAATTACTGGTATTCTGCCATAATAGATTTGGATTCTTCTTACTGTAAGTTGCAACTAATTGAAACATATCGATACCAGTTTTTTCTTTAATATCTTTAATTAGAACGTCACTATAGGTTTTATCTTCTATAAATAATGGATGCTTTGCAGGTAAATTGAAATACCCTACAGCATCGGGTTTGGAATTAATCAATGCTTTATTTTTTTCTATAAAGCTATTTGAATAGTTGATATCATATTCAAATAAATTAACATAATCAGATTTAATTAAATTATTTTCACATAGAGCATACCAACCAGTATATGAGGTTAATTTCGGTATATGTTCTATATTAATAGGAAGCTTATTAACTATAATAACATTATCTAATTTATCTATTTTATCTGAATGTCTATTACCCAGAAATACATAGGTTAAATTTAAGAAATCTTTAAATTTTCCGATATTTAAATAATCTAAAATTATATTTTGGTCGTGAACAAATATATAAGTATGAATATCAATCATATTTTAAATAATTATATCATATACTAAATGAAATACAAGTAGTTAAATAATTAAATGGCAACCGACATATTCGTCAATATTAAAGATTTACCAGAATTAACCGAAGCTAAAAACGGAGATTATATTGTAGTAGAATCTACCGGTGGTACTAGTATTATAGATTTTAAAAATTTTATAATACCATCCGCTAATTCTATTATTACCAATACTGTAACTCAAAATACAGATTCGTTGATAAATCTATCTTCATATGTTTCCATTTCGGACAATAAATTGTCGGCTGCAATATCCATCTTGGACACTAGCTTCACGAATTTATCTACTACAGTCTCTAATATCGTGGCAGGATCTCCATATAAGCAAACCGCTGCCAAAACTCAAATCACAATTACAACTGGTAATAGAGAAGCCACCGGATTACTCCCTTCGGGAATTTTATGGACAACTTCAGATATTTTCATATCTCCAGCAAATGCATATGCGGCGAAATTTCCTGCATATGCTACAAGCATAGACACTATGGAAGATAGCACCATACCAGTAATTAATATTAGGGGTAAGTTCACTCGTCCAAAGATAGTTTTAGCGGGATCTGAAACTCCATTAAGAATTAATACTACTTCATTATTGGTAAGTGCTTCTGATGTGCTTTCTTTGATTAATAATCTTGGAGTAATTGAAGAAGATATTGCAGCAGCAGAAGATGCTATATATAATATATACGCAATTAAATTTTTATCTTAGATTTTTTAATATATTCTTTTATTAATTTTTCTTGTTCTTTGTAGGATTGTTCTTTGGAATGTGTATCTTCCTGTTCTTTCAATAACTTTTCGATTTCTATCAACGATTTAGGATTTAGAATTGTATCTTCTTCTTCCCCATATACTTCTCCATCATCTTTTAAATATTGTTGGATTAATGCTATGCGTTCTTCGGGATTCCCGAATATTTCTACCATTGCTGGACAATCTTCGGAATCGAAGAATGGGGTTTTTCCCAGATTATGCTGATATTGAAAAAACAAAGCTTTGAAAATATTATCAATCTCTTCTATGAAGACCGGATCCGTATCTCTAGATCCATTATCCACTATCTGTACGGGAGATAATTTAGTAACAGGAAGAAAAAATATCAAATCTATATGTTTCATAGATTCCTTTACCAAAGGAATAAGTTTATCTATAAAAATCTTATCAATATCTGATGATCCCTTTTCATAAGCCCATATAGAATATACTAAACAATCTAGCGGGCCTCTATCGAACAATATATTATCAGTTTTATTATATTTTTGTAAATCATCGATCATATGATTCATTATTGCCCATTGCCCCTCTTTATTACAATTTTTATTATGTGGATAATTTTTATCTTTTATTACATCTCTATAGGAGGTCTTCGGTGTTTTATAGATCTCCCATTTATTAATAAAGTCTTTTATTAAAGTAGATTTTCCTATATTGGCTGTGCCAGAAATACAAATTCTCATATTTATATATTAGTCTACGTTTTCTGGGTTTTCAAGTCTTTTCTTCTGTTTTTTTATTTTATCCCATTCGTATTGAAGAATTCTTAATCCATCCATAGTAAACTTACAAACCGGATATTTAATATGTGCATCTTCGATTTTTACCCATACGAAACCGTTATGTTCGTCACTTAATTTAACATTCCCAGCATATACCCATCCTTTAAATAGACAAAAATTATGTTTTTTATAAATAATTTTACAAGAAGAAATATTTAAATCGGTTTCTTCTTTAACTTCTCTCATTAATCCGGTAGTGAAAGTTTCATTAGTTTTAATATGACCCCCCGGAAAATGAAATTTATTCAGATGTTTTGATCTTAATAGTAAAACTCTTCCAGCTCGAAGTATCATTATTTTAGAAACTTTGTTAGTATCTTTTTCGTCCATGATACTAGTTAGTATATCAGAAGAAATAATAAAACACAATGACTTTCAATTTTTATAGTATAAATAACAGGGATGGCTAAAAAAACTAGGAAAAAGGAAGTCCTTGACAACAATGTCGAGGAATATATACTACTCAATAACATTGAAACTAGCACAAAAAAGGAATGGTTTTTAAATTATAAAATACACAACCAGTTTAAATTAAATGATATTCATAATTCCTTCATGGAAATGATGCTATACAAAGATACTAAAATGGTCTTTGTAGACGGCCCAGCAGGCTCAGGGAAGTCTTATCTTGCAGTTTATGGAGCATTACAAATGTTGCTAAAGAAACAAATCAGTCAAATAGTCTATATAAGATCTATAGTAGAAAGTGCATCTAAAAGTATGGGGAGTCTTCCCGGAGAATTGCAGGATAAATTCCAACCTTGGTCGTTGCCTTTAATTGAAAAATTGGACGAATTGGTTGGGCCTAAAATTGGAGGAGAACTTATAAGAAATAATTACATCAAATGTATGCCCGTAAATTTCGTAAGAGGTCTTACTTTCAGAGATAGTGTAGTCATCGTAGATGAATCCCAAAATATGACTACAGCAGAATTAACAACTATATTAACGCGATTTGGAGAAAATACCAAATATATAGTAATTGGAGATAGTTTCCAATCTGATATTGGAGCATCGAAAAATGGATTTTCTAAAATACGTCACGTTTTCGACAACGAAGAAAGCGAAGAAAAGGGAATACACAACTTTATTTTTACTGAAAACGAAGTTGTTAGGTCTCAAATATTAAAATTTATTGTTAAGAAGCTAGAAACGGTTCAGATACATTAACATTAAGTATTTGTAATTCTTTAATTGCATCTTCTACAGAAACAACCCTTAGACTATTGGATTTATTTTCTGGTCTATGGGTTGTTTCTTTTTCTTTGGTAAGTTCCGATATTTTAGAAAATACGGATTGTTCTAAATTTATAAAATGTGGGTCTCTTTCAAAAGAAGTTCCTCCGAACGATGCTCCACTAGACATAGTTATTTTTCCTCTGGGCTGAACTCTATTAGTATATAGCGCAGAAAGATCGGCATCCATTATCGATTAATAGTAAGATTTTCTCCGGTAATTGCCGTTATGATATACATCCATATAATCTTTTTTCCGATATTTTCATTTGATATTGGTTTAAATAAATCTTTGAGCATTCTATCCAATTTAAGTAAAACTTGTTTAACATCGGTCTTGACTTTGTTATAATCTTCTCCTTTATCTTGTTTGCTTTCCTTGTTCATTTGATCAACTACTTTTTGTATTTTGTCAATTATAAGTTTTTTAGCAGTATCATCGTAGATATTTGGATTATTTAAATCTTTTTCTTGGATAAGTTCTTTAATTTCCTCTTGACTTGCTCTGTTTATTACAGTTAACCTATAATTAGTTAATTCGTTGTAAGAAGCTGTTACATTTAAACTTTTAGATGGATCTTGAAATGAAATTTTTTTATTAATAAACGAAGGATCATCCATTAATTCTTTTTTAACTTTTTCAAGTACGGCATCTTCTTTAGTTCTTTGAGCCTCCCTTTCTCCTTTTTGTGCTTGTCGTACTTGACCATATGCTTGAACATATGGATTATCAGCATAAGCTTGTTTGACTACATTTCCTACTGTAGATGCTATAGTTCGTGGAATTGCAGATGCTATAGAACCCAACAATCCTTCTGATACAAACGATTCCATATATTGCTTATAAAGCTTATTAAATTTCATTATAAATATTCCGTTCTATATATGTTTAAAAGATCTTCGTCATTACATCCATTATCTTTCAAAAAAGTTTCCAACATCCGTATATCAGAAGAATTCATTACCATTTGAACCAAAGGGCTGTTAAAACACATACCCTTTTCCTCTTTTAAAAATACTAAAACATTTAATTTAAACTTTTCAAATTTTGATAATCCACTTTCCACATCAATCATGTCACAGGGTATTGATGCAATCACACCACCGTCAATTTCTTCAAAATACATCTTAGCAGTAATACCATCTTCTGCTAAAATATAACCTTCGTATCCTTGATACTTAGATATTTCACCCTTTTCACAAAAGGCTGGATCAACTTTTAATCTAACTTTTCGAAGATTTGCGGTTCTAAACGCATTTCCTAAAAATTCTGCAAATCTACTATTCATAACGATTATTTAACTTCTATTACAGCATTTATAGGTTTTAGAAAATCTAATCCTAATAAAACTTTTTCGTCATTATCTTTTCGATCACAGATACTAAATTTTATATCCTTATATATTTTTCCTTTAAGTTTAAAATCGAACTTTACAATAGGTCGATTTTCTACAGTAGAAGCTCCTACATTAATCTTGATAGTATCTATTAAAGGTTTTTGTATTTCTTTTCCGTTATCGGTTTTGAAGGTTACGACATTACCATCAATCTTTATATCTTCTCCATGTAAAGCATTATATGCATCATTTCCTGTATCTACTTTTGCAGTATAAGTACCAACATCTCGTATAGTTATGTTTTCTTTAGGTAAAAACGTAACTTTGGGTTCTAAATTTGAATAAAATTCCTTGAATAGGATCATTCAATTATTTAGTCATTATAGAGTAGAAGTAAGTGCTGGTTTTTTGGTCTTATCATTTTTAAGACCACCAACTGCCGCTATAGCTTTAGCTTCCGGTGAATTTGGATTGGCAGCTTTCTTTAAGGAATTAATTTCTTCCTGTTTTTGTTTAATTGCTAAACTCTCTTCTTCGGGAGAAATACCCTCAGAATCTTCGTCTTTAATTTTACCTTCAAATATATATTTTGAAAGATACTTATTAATTTTATCGTCGTATGATTCTTTTTTCATATCTTCTGATGATTGATTTTTACTTTTTTTTGCATTATCTAATGATATTGCGACCGCTTGTTTATGCTTTCGTCCTGAATGTTCTAATTCTGAAATATTTTTACTAATAGTTTCTTGAGAAGATCCAGATTTTAAAGGCATGAAACTATTTACCTTTCTTTATATATTTTTTATAGAAAAAACCTTCGATTACAGGTTCTTCCGATTTTTTATTATAATATTCATCAACTTCGGATACTGCATCCTCAATATCCCCCAATCCTTGGACTGATGTGGGTGAGGTAGTGGCAATTTTTATCTTATTTAAAAGTGTTTGTATCTTTGGAGTATACTTAGTATGTCCTATCCGTTGTTCATTTCTTAAAAAGTCTACAATCTTACCAATTAGGGATACCATCTCATCCATTGCAGTTTCTACTTGATCAGACATTTTTTTACCAGCTTTATCTATATCTTCTCCTGCTTGTTGTTGTTGAGGAGTTGGACCGGGTATACCTCCTCCCGGTGCTTGAGGTGGCATTGCGGCGTCTGCTCCCATTTCCTGAGGACTTTGTTCTAATAATTTATAAGAGTTTTTAACTAAATTAGAAAATTTCATATATTTATTTATTTAATAATAATTTAGTTTTTATATTAAATTTAAGTTTTGAAGATAATTGCGTTAATTTATTATCCTCCGTATACTGTCTAATCTTTTTAAAATTGGTTATACTCTTGTTTTGTATACATTTTTTAAGTTTTAAAATAAAATGTAAGTCAGAAGTTTCTGTATTTTCAGACTCGAAAATATTAAAACTAAATATTTTTATTGACTTTTTTAAAATTTTGTTTATAATTGTTTTACAATCTTCTTCGTCGAAGGAAAGTTGCAAATATTTTAAATTATAATTAAAGTTTATAATAAATATATTGTCTAATTCGGGTTTTATTTGTTTTATTATATTATCAATAATAAAATGCTTGAATAAATTATTCAAATCTCTGGATTTTAGTGTTAGATTTAAATTATTTTCATATAGAAAATTTGAAATATCTAATTCTATATTTTCAGATAATACAGAATTTAAAAATATAAGATTTATATTATATTCTTTGAATTCCTTGTTTAGGATCATGGTTTATTATACCATGAGTTATTTTAAAGTCAACTAAAATTTAACTTTTCCTAGACGAAGATTAATTATTCCATTATAAAAATCGTTTTTCAGAAGAACTTCTCTGTCAAATTGTTCTTTTGCTTCAAAATAAGCCATTTGACTTTTATTATGACAAAATCTTAATATTTCAAAATTAAATTGATTTATTCCATATTTTATAATATCTTCATTTAATTCTTTAGAACTACTTGTGTAAGTCTTCCACTTGGATTCTTTGGTGCAACGTCTAACTCTTGTTTTCCCCTTTAAGGGTTTCCGTCTGATATTAGATATCATTTGTTTTTTGCCTATATATTTTCTATCTGTAATAGTATTAGTTATAATATATATAAATCCATAAGGATTTTCTGGTATTGTTGATAACGAAGTAACCCAATGTCCTAAATCCATTATACTAATTATTACTTCTTTTTGTTTTTACCAGAAGATTTATTACTATTTAAATTTCTTTTTTGAATTTTACCAAAAACCGGATGAGCAATTACGTTAGAACCGGGGTTCCAAAAATCCGTATTTCCTATTTGGTTACCATGACTACCAATTTGACCGGAAGCTGGGTTTCCTAATGCACTACCGGAACCTCCAGCAACCATTTGTTCCATTATTTGGGTATATAAAATATCAAATTTGCTCATTGAATTATTTAATTAAATGTGATATAATATACAGTATTATGGATCTTTATAATAGATATAAAAAGGAAATTTCAGATGATTTAAAATTTGATTCTTTTAATTTAAAAGAAACTGCTATGTTAGTGCCATCCAAAAAACATTTCTGGATAGCAAGATTAAACGATCATCGCATAGAAATATCAGAATTAAAGAATAAAAAAGTCAAAATAATAAAAGCTTTATTAGAAAAGGCCGAGGCAGCTTCTCCGGTAAAGTTATCAAAAGTTAATTTGGAAAAAATGTTAGAGGAAATGCCAGAAATGGTAGATTTGGATAAAAAAATAACAGAACACGAACATTTAGTTAAATATTTAGAAGATTCTAAGTGGGTTTTTGCTTCCTTTACAGAAGATGTAAAGAATGCGATAGAAACCACTAAGTTAGAGCAATTATAATGATAAATTTGGATTATGATGAAAAACGAGGTAAGGCTATAATTTCTGGAGATAGATTTTCAGAAATTCGAGAACATTTTTCTATCGAAAATCCAGCAGCTAAATTTAATCGTTCATTTTATATTCCAAAAAGACTTTATGCTATAGCACCGAACGGAATATTTGATATAGGTCTATTTGGAGAAATTAAAAATTTCATAGAAACTAAAAAATATAATATAAATTTTGAATATTCTGAAACTTTTGTAAAAGTAAGTAATCCATCTTTAGATAAACCTTTAATAAAAAGACTATCATTAGATTTAAGAGATTATCAAGAAGAAACAGTTAAAAAATGCATGATACAAGGAAGGGGTGTTGCATTATTGGGTACTGGAGCGGGAAAAACTTTGATCATAGCAACTTTAATAGAGAATTTTTATTTGCATGCTAAAGATATTAAAAATTTCAAATGTCTTATTATAGTACCAGATTTAAGCTTGGTAAATCAAACTAATACGGATTTCGAGTCGTATAATGTAAGTTTTACACATACTAGATGGACAGGTAGTATAAAACCGAATTTAGCATGTAATGTTATTATAGCAAATATAGATATATTAAGAAGTAAATTAGACCAAAATAAATGGATCCAAGATATAGATATATTAATAGTAGATGAAGCCCATAAAATGGGTAAGAGTAATAAATCCTCAAAACTATTAGATAAAATTAAAACCCCAAATAAATTCGGGTTTACTGGTACTCTTCCAGAAGATAATATAGACAAATGGAATGTTATAGGAAAACTAGGGGAAGTATTAATAATAAAAAGCTCGTATGAATTAAGAGAAGAGAAGTTTTTATCTACGGTTCATGTCAGAATGTTTAATTTATTATATAAAGATGTTCCTAAACCTATAATAAATACCGGGAACACTACGGATGATTACCACAACGAATTGGTATTTATATCAAACAATATATTTCGAAACAAGATCATACAGACAACATGTAACAATTTTAAAAATAATATATTAATATTGATCAATAATATTAATCATGGACAGCATTTATATGATCTACTTGTTAATAATTTGACAGGGAAACAAATTTTTTTCATTAGAGGAGAGGTAGAGGTAGAAGAACGAGATCGAGTAAAAGGTATAATGGAAAGTTTTAATAATGTAATCTGTATAGCAGTCAGTGCTATATTTTCTACAGGAGTTAATATTAAAAATATTCATATGATAATATTTGCCGCTGGAGGGAAAAGCTTTATAAGAACTGTACAGAGTATCGGAAGAGGTCTAAGATTAAACGATAATAAAGAAACTCTTACCATTATTGATATTTGTGATATGTTAAATTATGGTAAAGAACATGCGCAAAAACGTAAAGAAATATACAATAAAGAACATATTGCATATAGTCAGCATTTAATAGAGGAAAAGTAGTTGATTATCATTATTATTAATGTATAATACATGAAATGATAAATGAAATAACAGAGAAGCCCAAAAAGAAAAAAGATGCATATTATGTAGATCCTATATTATTCAAAGAAGAAATAACGACATATTACCAAACCGGTTTTTGTACGGATTTTTTAGGGGATTGTTTAAATAAAATAGCAGAAGGATTAGGCTATAATGGAAAATTTATAAACTATTCATACAAAGAAGATATGATAGGAGATGCGTTAATAAAAATGTTCAGCGCATTAAAAAGAAAAAAGTTTGATGTTTCTAATAATACATCACCTTTCGGTTATTTTACTACTATAGCATTTCATGCATTTATTAATAGAATAAAGAAAGAAAAAAAGCATCACGATACTCTTACTGAATATCGCCAGAGAAAATATGAAGAAGAAATGTCACAATCGGAAGGACATATTTATGTGAAACCTATTTTAGATTCTACTGAAGATGACTCATTTAGTGATTGATCTTTTTGAAAATTAGTGTATGATACAGAGATGTCGTATTTTAAAAATCCCAAAGTAGCTATATTTTCGGATATACATATAGGTCTACAGAAAAACTCTAAGTTTTGGCATGATGTTACATGGGAATGGGCAAAATGGTTCGTAAAAGATATAAAATCTAAAGGTATTAAAGATGTAGTGTTTTGTGGTGATTACTTTCATACTAGAGATGAAGTGTCCGTAGATACACTACATTTTGGAACTAAAGTATTAGAACTATTCAAGGAATTTAATGTTACTATGTTAGTAGGAAACCATGATTGTTTCCTGAAGGATAGTTCAGAAGTCAATTCTATATCTCCGTATACAAATTGGCCCAATATTAAGATAGTAGACAAGCTACTAACGACAGAATCTTTTGACAAAAAAAT
>Ga0114960_10002870_pt1 | contig 13285 bp, 15 predicted proteins | sample C_130625_MF_Meta_FD_92637 | JGI IMG/M metagenome (GOLD analysis project Ga0114960, IMG submission 92637) | Freshwater microbial communities from Lake Croche, Canada to study carbon cycling - C_130625_MF_MetaG | ecosystem: Environmental > Aquatic > Freshwater > Lake | place: Lake Croche, Canada... | reverse complement strand
CTGGCCCTCTAAAAATATCACACTGATGTAGATGCCCGTGTATGATATAGACTATGACGCCATAGATGCTTATGTTGCAGATATGCCGAACCGTGCTGGATTTGCTAGACGCTTCGCCGCTTCCCGCCTTCCCAAGGATGAGGTTGATACTTTTTTGGAACAAATGAAGGAGTCTATTTTGGAACACCCGGCAATCGGTATGCGACCATCCCATCCCGACTACGCGACCCGTCTTGCGGAATGGAACCACGAAAACAGAAAGTTTCTGAATCTTCAAGAACTGACGCCCGCCTACGTGCTGCGCCATTTTGCAACGGAGCGGCCGCCTTCAACGCCGCCAAAAGCCAAGCCGGCCCCCTCCATGAAAGGCATGGGCAAGGCCGTCCCTCCCGTGCTCATATCAAAAGATTATCCCGAATCGTATCCCAGCGACGCAGCGGCGATCCTCAAGGCCATGTCGTTTGGGGATGGGATGATGCTGGTGGGGTCTATGAGCCTCCGCTCCCAGCAGTATGCGGGCGACTACGACGGCTACGAAGTGGTAAAAGAATCTGGCGCAGAAAAGACCGTTCTCACCCGGCTCGTGAAGCGATTCCAAGAAATGATCCGCACGCTGCAGAAAATGGAGGATGTCTATATCGGTGACATCAAGGCGGGGGTCGTGACAAAGTGGAAGATTATCCCCACCGAGGCCAAGATCGTGGATGGCAAGGTCGTAGGCTACGAGGCGGCAGAGGCCCATGCGGCAGTGGCCCGATGCCTAGACGATGGCATTATCACAGCCGCTGAAGCTAAAAAGATAAACGCCAGCCTCACGCCTACCCTCACCCCCTTCAAGTTTTTGGAGCTGCGCCAGACCCTCAAGTATCACGTGGTGCGCTGGAAACCAGCCGATGTCCTCAGCGGCACAAAGAAACTGGCCGATGGATCCACCATGACCCTTGCAGAAGCCTTTACCACCCCCGGCATCGCCAAGATGGACGTGATCGGCCTCGTGAATAACAGCCGCTACACCGACTTCTCCGTCATCTACCAGTTTCGCATCGGGGACAAGATTCTAAACGATGAACCCCTCAAAATAGATCAATCCTTAAAAGAAAATATTATCGGCCTTAAAGAAGAGGGGAACTACTTCAAAGTCCTCAAACGGATGTTTGCGCTGGCCAAGTTTCAAGGGGACACGGTCGCGCTGGAAGAGCTGCACAACGTCCTCAACTCTGATCTCGGCCGCCTCTACCAGATCGCCGGTGATATCGGCACCCTTAAAGACTTGCTCGAGAACCACCCCGATGCACCCTTGGACAAGGTCCGGTTCGAAGTGGATCAGTTCATTGGCCGCCTCAGCAACCTCTACACCCTCAAAGACTATCTGGCCAAAGAACCCCAAGTCATTCAGCAAATCCATTCGGTGATCAGAATGCCCAAGGAAGGATTGCTCCATGGGCTGGAAAAGCTGGGTAATTACCTAGATAAGGTGCTACAATCCCATGCGGGGCGGTGGTTGAAATCGTTCTAAAAATCAGCAATCAACCCTCGAATCGCAGCCGTGTTTTTCAGATTTTGTAAAATCTCTCTCCATCGTATAGATGCCCACACTATCGTTTGATAACCCCTCTGCCTCTTCTAGGCCCATTTCACGTGTGAGAGGCGGTAAATACGATGGAGAGATCTTGTATCTGAACACGGAGGCAGCCGGGGGTGCAGCCGTCCGGAAGCCCGCTATTCGGTTCGATGCCAAGCGGTACGCGCCCATGTTGAAGGGCATGAAACCCGCCGAACGCACCCGGGCCTTGGTGCGCTTGGAAGAAGCCTTCCACAAGAATCTGGATGCGACGGCGCTGATCGGGGAGCCCGACAGCGTCAAGGACCTCTATGAACGAATCCGCAAGGATGCATCAGCCGACACTAAAATAGAGCTGGACGATGATGGCTGTTTTGAACTGATCCCCACTCCCGACCCCAAGAAGCGTGAGGTCTGGTACATTGCAGGGCAGAGCGGCAGCGGCAAGTCCTACATCGCCAAGGGGCTGGCCGAATACTACCACAAGCTCTTTCCCAGCCGGGGCGTCTTCCTCGTCAGCAAACTGACCAAGGATGAAACGCTGGACGCGTGCAAGTTTATCAAGCGCGTGAATATCCAGTCCTTCGTGGATGAATACCCCGACCTCGAAGAGTTCCGCGATTGCTTTATGATTTTCGACGACTATGACACCCTCACCGGGGACGCGGGCAAGGTGGTCGCCAAGATCATCGATGACCTCGCCATCCAAGGCCGTCACACCAACACACAAATGGCATGTCTTTCGCATTATTTGACGAATTATAAGGCGACTAGGCTTCTGCTTAACGAGGCCACTCACATCGTCGTCTATCCGCTTAGCACGTCCTACCACTCTCTCCGATACTTGCTCAAGAACTACATTGGCGTAGATGAAGAGGACCTCAAGCGCCACCGCAAGTTAGGAAGCCGCTGGCTGTGCTACAGCAAGGGGTTTCCTCAGTATATGATCGCGCAGAAGGATGCCGAACTCCTCCATCAATAAAATCTTGCGCACCCGTAGAATGTCTGGCTTTCCCATCTGGTTCAGCGGCCGAAACTACGTTCCCGCATTCGTCGTGCAGAGATTTTCTCTTTTATATCAATCCACCGCCGTGCAGCCGAACCAAGGAAATGACCCCTCAACCGATACGGCACACACCTACTGGACTATTTATAGCACCGGCGGCAATACCGTTACGTCCGTTAGCGCGGGTTCGGGCATTACCGTTACGGGGGGCGGTGGTTCATCCCCCATTATCGCTGCGAATCTCGTCGGAGGCGCGGGCATCAGCATCGGTGCCGGGGGGCCTCCTAACTCTCTCAGCATCGCCAATACGGGTGTTCAGAGTGTCACCGCGGCCGTCGGTTGTGTAGTCGGAGGAACCGCGACTGCACCCACGATCGGGACGAATCTCACGGCGGGGGGTGGTATCAGCGTCATACCGGGTGTCGGAACGACGGTCGCAATCTCAAACACGGGCATCACGGCAGTCACCGCCGGAGGAGCGGGCATCTCTGCCAGCACCGTGTCGGGAAATACGACCATCAACAACACGGGGGTCACTAGCGTCATCGCTGGATCAAACATCACCGTGTCAGCGGCCACGGGGGCGGTGACCATTTCATCCACGGCGGGTGGTTTCACTCCTTCATCCCAAGTCCTCGTGGCGCAGCGAGACTTCCTTACCGGGCAATCTACTTTCATGCCGAATCCAGTTGGAGAGGGGTTGTACTGTATTTTAGGATGTTCTACATCCACCGTTTCTCAACTCACAGAATATGCTCAATTTAGCGTCATGTGCTATGTGAATAGCTCTGGAAACACCCAGATGGGTGGTTCTGGTTTGGCTGCCGGAAACGGCAATAACACTCAGCCAGTGTTAGTTCCGATCGAAGGAAGTAACCAACTGTTTTTCCAGAACAATCAAGCCAACACCCTATCGCAATTCTCCATCGTCGCCATCAAGATAACCGGACCCGTCGCTGGCTGCTTCTAATCCTCATGACTCACTTTCTCATCCGACGGCTGCAAGGCCACCAGATGAGCCTCCATCTCTTCCAAGGTCGCCCGCAGCTGATCCCGCGCCAAAAGCGCCTCCGAAATCAACTGCTCCTTCTTCCATTCACTGAGTTCGGGTTCCTTGAATTCCGCGATCGGGCAAATGCTCTCCCGCTGCTCCGCCGTCGCCACCTTGGTCAGAGTCCCCGCCCGGGCCTTCTCTTCCTCGGCTGCAGCCTCCACCTTGAGCGCCTCACAATGCACAACAGCCACCTTCAGATCCTTCTTAAGCTCGGTGCGTGCCGCATCGTCGTCGGGGAACAGCGCCAGCAGAAAATTAAGGGAATGAATCGCGGTGATCGAATGACGGTCCATTTATACTTAGGGAACAGACTTTTTTAATCCGGGAAAAGCCGCGATGGACAAGATGGACAAGATAGACAAGATAGCTAGAAAGCACCTTCTCCCTTGAGGGGGGGGGTTTTCCTAGGAAACCAAACTTAGCTTTTTAGCTATCTTGCCTATCTTGTCTATCTTGTCCATCTTGTCCTTTTCATTTTAAAAGAATAGAAATAGTAGAGAATGCAATGGACTTCACCACTCAAGCAACCTAAGATCAAGAAGGAAGAGGAGGTCATCAAGCAAGAGCGCTGCAAGATCAGCAAGGGGGCCGCCAAGAGCATCGTGTCGGCCAAGAGCATGGACGACGGGGGGGCTCGATGGGTAGAGCGTTGGATCAATCAGTTTGTCCAAGAGAATTCCTATCCTCCCCAGTTCTGTAGCGGGGATTTTGTGGCGATGCTGGGAAAATGGCTGGACCCCGTCAAGGGCTTGGAGGTGCTCACGCGCATCCGCAAAGAGTATGAGCATGCCTATTCGTGGGCCCCGGTGGATGACGAGTTTGGCTATTTGCTCCGGGCGATCGCATCCGATGAGGTCGCACGAAAGTTCTTGGAAAATCCCGATGTAGAAAAATCTCACGACATAGAATGAGCTGGGGCTTGCACACGATACTAAATCTCCGCAACTGCTGCCCCAAGGCAATCCGCAGTCGGCATACGATACAGTCTTTTAGTGATCATGTGGTGAAGGCCATTCAGATGGAGCAGTATGGAAAAACGCGGATTCAATATTTTGGGAAGGATGATAAACTAGGATTCTCCTTTCAAACGCACCTGACCACCAGCCATTTGTGCGGACATTTTGCCGAGGAGATCGATGCGGCCTTCTTGGACTGTTTCAGCTGCAAGGAATACGACCCGGCGGCGGTGGAGGCGGTGGCGCGACTTTACTTTCTGCCGTCTGGAGTGGAGCGGGTGACAATACGCAGAGGAATACTTTCGCAGCTTAAATAAATGGCGGACACGGCCACGGGAACTCAGATCGTATCGTGGCTGTCCCTTGGGCTCATCGTGCTGGGCATCATAGGGGGTGTCATCAATCACAAGCGGATCCGCAGCACGTGCTGCAAGCACGAGGCGTCGGTCTCCTTGGACGTTGAGAATACGAGCCCGAAAGGGGACACAAAATTGGAGGGGATAAAACCGAAGCCCACGGTAGATGAAAACGCATCGTGAGGAAGTCTTGGAACATTATGGACTGGAAGACCGTGGGTATTCCATTCCAGAACTCAGCGAGATTACGGGGTATTCAGAGAAGACGCTGCAAGAGGTCTTTGATCGTGGATGGGGGGCTTACATCGACCCCAAGACAAAAGGGGTGTCGGATTCTGTAAGGCTCAAAGGTAGTTACAAAAAGGGCATTCACGACCCCAGCGGAAAAAAAAAGCTCTCCCGAAGCCAGTGGAGCAAAGCGCGTGTTTGGAGCTTCATTTCAGGAAACCCTAAGCATGACAACGATCTTCGCTAAATAGGCATCGCGGACCTCAATGGCCTCTGCGAGGGTATCATAGGCTCCTAGCCAGAAATGCTTTACACAGACTGCGAAGCGCTGCTTTTGGCGGTGGATGTAGATCTCACCGGTGGGCTTTACCATTTGACCCCCTTCCCGATATGAGGTTTAGGTTGCCAGCGCGATCCACGGGGTCTTAATGAAGGTGGAGGTTCCCGATAGATGGTTTGCTGTTGCCCCGCATAGATTGGAGCCATAGTTGAAATATACGTTGCCCGCTGCGCCCGTTGTTCTCTGCACCACGACAAACTGAGTCGGAACGCCGTTCGTCGTTGTAGCCCCTTCGCATCGCATGTAGTTGAAGATACAATTGACGCTGGGGGTGACGGCGGACGTTCCCATCGCGGCGGTGTTGCTGAAGCGGATGCAGCATTTCGCACCCGTCCCCGCGTCAGAAGCCGTGGAAGTGTATGTAAGCAGACACGAGTTGATATTCATTCCCGTGGGCGTGGCGGTGTCGTTCTGGAAGTCTATGAGGGGCAGGACAGTGCTGGTCGCGTTGTTCTGAATCAGACTCGCACCAAATAGATTGACACGTCCTTGCTTGGTTGTGCGTATTAACTGAACGCCCGCAGTCGTGCCGGGATAGTTGGTGATTTGCGTATTGACGACGCTGATGGAGGTGTTGCCGCCGACATCGATGGCGATGGTATCTATAAAATAGACGACGCAGTTCTGGAGGTTGATCGTGCCGAATCCGCCACCCGTAGAGGCATCCGTGAGTTTGACTGCAGACACTCCAGCATTTGAGAGAATAACGCAGTCCGTCAGAATGAGCGTCTGATCGTAGGCGGAGGCGTTGTTGTAGAGAATATTGAGGAACTGGATGGAACTAACGCCCCCAATGATGGAGGCAAGGGCGGACGATGTAGCATCCCACGTGATGGAACCATTGATAAAGGTTGCTGTGGAAAGAGACGTGGATCCGCCCACTAAATAACAGTTGGCTCGGGATACGACTACATTTTCCGTGTAGGTTCCAGCCGCTAAAAAAATGATACACGGGATTGTCTGCGTGGCGGGGAGCTGCGTGAGGGTATAGCCGATCGTCTTCCATGGATTGCCGATCTGCCCAGTTCCGAGGGAATCGCTACCCGACACGTTGCTGACGTAGAACTGGTAGGAGAAGGGCTGGACTGTGCCGTAGGGCCCGGTAGGCCCTTGGGGACCGGTGAGACCCGTGGGCCCTTGCGGTCCCTCTGCACCTGCCGTGGGTGTCACGTACAGATAAAAGGTCGTGGGTGCATTGGCCCAGAATATCCCAACGGCCATGGGGACCGTGAAATGATACACGCCACTCGTCAGCGTGTAGCCGGTGGCGATCGTCGCAAGATACACGGAAGGGGACTGCCAGATGGTGAGGGAGGCACTGCCTTTCGTGTCGATCAGCTGAACCAGTGAGTTCAAGAATGTCTGCTGGGTCGTATCGTTCTGAATGTTGAGGGTGCCGCCGTTGAAGTTCCAAACACCTCCACCATAGGGCGGAACATCACTATCGTAAAAGAATGTGCCGTAGCCGACGTAGCCGGGACTGCCCGCTGCACCGGTGGGGCCTTGGGGACCCGTAGGACCCACGGGAAAGGTGGCGATGTAGGCGCCCACCGTGTTGAGGGAGTAGTTGTGATCCGCGAGTGAAGAAATAACGTCGCCGGGCGTTGAAATATTATTTATAGAATCCAATGAGAACCCGCCGCTCTTGACCAGCACGTCACCCGTGATTTCGGTAATAGGGATGATGGGGACATCGTTGTAGTTGATGGTGGTGAGGTTCTTCGTGTTCGCGGCGACTTGTGTTGTAGTGGCCACGCTGACGGATCCGCCGGCATTGCTGAGTGTAAAAGTGTTGCCGCTTTGCGTAAGAGTCTGGGTTCCACCACCACCACCACCGGACGGGACAAGTGTCCATGATGCGTTAGCGGGGAGAGGAGGGACATTTAGAGAAACGGCTGCAGCCACGAAGATGGGCCCTTGATACTGCACAACGCTACCGATGGCGTAATTGACGCTCGAGAACCACGGCCCAGCTGAGATGGACATTCTACAGAGAGAAAAGAAAATGTTTCCAATAATAGATGGAACGCGGAGGCATAGCAAAAGTCAAACAGTATCCACTGGGGGACGATGATATTCGCAAGCTACTAGGTGACGATATTGCGATCCATACGTATCCCCAATTAGCAGAGATGCGTTCTATCAAAGAGCTATTCGATGACAAGGGACGCGCGATTCTTTTATTTCCCAACGCCAGTCCCACGATGGGGCATTGGTGCTGCCTCATAAATAAGACCGACGGCATAGAGTTCTTTGATCCCTATGGCGAAGCCCCCGAGGACCAGAAGGAGGGTCTGAGCCGAAGCCGACTGGAGCAGCTCAACATTGATCGGCCCACCCTCACGGCTCTCCTCAAGGCATCCGGCAGGCCAGTATTTTACAATACGCATCAGTTCCAGCAAGACAAGGGGAGCATTGCCACATGCGGCCGCCACTGCGCCGTTCGGCTCTTCTATGCACCCTATTCTCTGGATAAGTATAACGCCATCATCAAGTCTTCGGGATTGTCGCCCGACGACTTCGTGGCGGGGGTCACGTATGATAAGTTGAGAAAATAAATATCAGCAGCAAGTATAGAATGGCCTACAAGAGCTCAATGGAATATGGATCCACGCTAATGGACGACGGCCTCCCATCCCATGTCTATTATAACGCGCAGATCATCAACAACCGCACGGATGATTTTGATAATGACTACAACGCCTACCCGAACCCTCCTATCCGGTTCAACGAAACCCGTGATGCGGCCCTCATCAAGGATGCATCCAAGTATCACTACTCCATCGTGCGCTTTACTATGAACGGGCCAAATCTGAACCTTCCCCTCTGGATCCCCAACATTGAGACGGGTCAAGCCAACGTGAATCTGACAACCTACAAGTTTGCGATCACCTACCAGCAGACGTGGGGTGTGACCATCGGGGGGGTTCTGCAAGCGGTCACCTTTGAAATCTCACCTCCCGCTACCCCCGTGATTTTTGTGCCCGAATACAGAAACACGCGCATCGCCCCTACGCCCCGCCCCCCGCTGGAAGTACAAGACAGCAGCACGCCCTACTACTTTATTTACAGCTACAGCAATGCGATTGCGATGTTCAACACGGCTCTGGAGACTGCGATGAGGGCCGCCTACACGTCATTTAATACCACATGGCTCAGCGCGGCTGCAGCAAACGGCAAACCGGCGGGAGCCATCACCACGCCGTTTCCCTACACGGGCTTCGATACGGGTGCGAATCCTTTCTGGAATGATACAGAGATTCCCAAGATCACCTACGATCCGGCGGGGGGTCTTTTCACCTTTAACATGGATTCCAATGCCTTCGGTCCTCGCATTAGCAACTTTAGCAATGTCCCTCTAACGAACGGCGTAGCTTCTACCCCGCCCATCATGCGGCTCTTCATGAATAACAACACCTACGGGTTGTTCAGCAACTTCCCCACCATCTACTGGAACAAAACGGCCATCGATGACCTCATCTACCCCGTCCCGGAGGGGTATGTGTGGGAGCTGGTAGTCAAGGGCTTTCCTTATAATCAAGTGCGGGACCAATCGCAAGCCCCTTACAATTCAGCTGGGGGTGGGTTTGTTCCCCCCTCTGCACCGGGCTGGACGAACCCGACCACGGGCAAGAACGCTCTAGGGCCTACTGATCAAGGCACAATGTTTTACCTCGTGACGCAAGACTGGATTTCTACGGACAGCCTTTGGTCGCCGATTGGGTCTATTGTTTTCACCAGCACGCTACTCCCGATCCGCGCCGAGGCCACGGGCACCCCCGTCATCCTAGGCACCTCCAACATTGGCGCCTCCTCTGCGACCAGCCAGTCTGCTTTCCAGCCTATCGTCACGGACATTGCTCTGGACATGGGCGTGGAGGGAGCCGATGCGTACCGGCGCTTCATCTTCTACTCTCCCTCTGCAGAGTATCGTATCAGCGACCTAGGAAGCTCCAAGATAGACATCCGGACCATTGACATCCAAGTCTATTTTAAGAATCGTCTCAACAACAATCTCTACCCGGTGACGATGTTCAACCTCTCCTCCGTGGATTTCAAAATGATGTTCCGCCACAAGCGGTTGGGCGGATAGTCGTTTCCTTCTCCTTTTATTTTCTGCCGACATTGTATAAAATGTCCGCTGACATCCAGAAGGAAGCGATCTTCGACAGCCGCATCATCCAGAGTCGCCCGCGCTTCGCCGTAAGTAAAGGAGCCCTCAGCTTGACCAACGCCCCGTTCTCAGCGATAGCCGCCACCTCGTCCCAACTTACTTTTAACATTTACGTGCCGTCCGAGAACGTTTTCGTGGATCGCAAGCTGGAATGGACGGGCACCATCAACCTCTCCGTGGATGTGCAGCTCCCGCCTTGCGCCGCGGCCACCCCTATCCTCCAGTTCGGCAAGGATTGCGCCATCTCCCCGTTCCCGCTCAATAGCATCTGCAGCACGATTTCGAGCACGTGCAATGACACCACTTCCGTCATAAATACACAAGATGTGCTCAAGGAGGTCCTCCGTCTCACGGACTATGCCTCTAACCGTGTGCAGCGCACGACCCCCACGATGCTGGATAAGTATCAGTGCTACGATGACTGCTACGGTGCGAACAACAACACCCTTGGCGGCTACGATAGCTCATCCGAGTCGGCGGAGGTCCCCAACGGCGCCTACCCGGGTGTCGCCTTCACTGATTCCACGGGCGGCATCTTCCGTGCTACTAGCGCCACGACCGCCGTCGCAGCCGCTGGCGCGACCTACACGGGCTACAACGTCACGAACGGCGTCGCGGTCACCAACGCAGACTTCGGCACGTCCCAGCTGTACCGCGTCTATTTCTCCATCACCTCTACGGAGCCTCTGGTTCTGTCACCCTACGTCTTCGCGGATCACCACGAGTGGGACACGGGTCTCTTTGGTTTGGGGGTTATGGCTTATTAGCCATTTCCTTGCGAAAGCCTAAGTAGTTCTGAAAAGGAACTGCTATAACATCCTACTGGAAATAACCAGTCATGCGGGAAACCCCTGAGAGTCTTACTTACCACTCACCCCCGAAAGGGAGGCTGAGGATCTCGTTTAATTGACGAACCCGACGGTAAAAAGAGTAAGAATTGGGCAATCCGCAGCCATGTCCCTAAAGCCGCTATGTTAGGCTATGGGATCGGTTCAACGACTACACGGGTGTGTGGGTGAGGAGACTAACAACCTCCGATGACCTCATAAAGGTATAGTCTATGCCGACTCTCCGGCGGGAGAGTGTTAAAGTATGGCGAAAGCCACGGTACTAACAGATCAACAACATTCAGCTAGTCATGAACTTGCAGTCCAGCGTCGCGCGTGTCCTCCGCACGACGAGCCGCACGGGCAAGACGTTCGCCCAGATTCAGTTCAACCAGTCTGCCACCCAGCCTTGGTCTCTTGCACGTGTCAATTGTCAGTTCCTCACGCCCTCTCTGGATGTGCCGCTGCCCCCCAAGAGCGTGGTACCGTACATGGAATTTCCACGTTACATCAGCCAGCCTACCCAGACCCCGATCGCCGCGGGGTCTGTCTCGCAGCTGTCCTCCCAGACGATCACATTGCCCACTATCCCGGATCTGCTCATCATCTACGTCAAGGCGTCCAGCTCTACGGGCGGCTTCATTACCAACGGTGTTGTCCCCAGCAACTACTCCGACTTCTACCTCCCCGTCGCGTCGCTCTTTAACAGTGCGGTGGCGAACCCTTTTTCCTGTAATTTCGATAATTTCAGCGGATTACTCAGTTCCCACACAGCCGAGGAGCTCTACGGCATGGCGGTGAAGAACGGTCTGGAGATGGACTGGGCCGAATGGTCTGGCGCATTCCGCGCTTCTGTTCCCCCCTACACACTGGCCCCCGCGCCCGGTGCAGCGGGTGACCAGACCCAGACGGCTCGTGTCCCCGGCCAGCTGGTCCCTTCCGTCGGCTCCATCCTTGTCCTCAAGCCGTCCCAAGACATCACCCTCCAGTCGGGCCAGAGCTGCTCACTTGTTGGCAATTTTACTCTCCAGTTCAACTTATCCGTGGTCAATAACACGCCCTACGCCGTCGTCCCGACCATCTACACGATCACGGCCAATTCCGGATTCTTGGAGTCCATCCGTGGCTCCAGTCGTATCATCAAGGGCGTTCTCTCCGAGCAAGACATCATCAACGCGCCGGTCGCCCCCGAAGGTACTCGCACGGGCCTCGAGCGCAGCGTCGGCGGCATTTCCTTCGGCTCCCTCGGCAACATTCTCAGCCGCGCGAAGAAGGTCTATGAGGCCTCCAAGCCGGCGATCTCGGCAGTTCGATCGGCCGTAGATGCTGCACCGGGCATTATGTCGGCAGTGTCGGGCAGCGGCACGGGCGCGGGGACCGGTGGTCGTCGTGGTGCGAGGGGTCTTGCGGCTCGGTTGCTGTAATCGGCAATTTTATTTTCGGCCTATAGAATATAAATGTCTGTCGCACAGATTCTAAGTGGATCCGCCTCCGGTGTAGCTGGTTCTTTGGTGTATGCGGGTATCTTCACTGCAGCCGCGGGCACGACCAGCGTGTATTTGCCCGGCCAGACGGCACCCGTAGGCGGCAACGGTGTCGCCCTCACAACTCTCTTCCAGACAGCCCCTCTCCCCGTTCTTTCAACTCCCGCTGCGTCTCTGGGCCGTGCGACGGCCGGGCTAGTCGCGCGGACTCTCTGTATTCCTCTTGGTGTCACAGCCCCCGCCACGAACACACCCTTGAACGCGACGGGTGGTCTGCCCGCCGGTGCAGCCGCTAACGAAACCTACGCCTTCGTAGCCAACGCCACCAATGCGGGTCGGTGGCTTCTTCTAGTATGGCAGTAAGCGTCTTTTTTTTCATTCACGTATGTAGATGAACACACCTACATACGCGATGGACATAGCTGGCAATATGGTGGCCCTTGAACATATCCCGACGATCACCACGTGCATCCCTTCAATTACCACGGGACCCACCTTGCCGGTCTATTCAACCCCTACCATAACACCCCGATCGCTAAAGAGTTCGGCGAATATTTGTCCGATTTCCACGCCCCTTTTATCTTCGTTGCCCTCGCTAAATATCTCGCCCGGTGTTCGTTTGCGGTCGGGTCGTGTGCTAGCGAGTAAAGCACATGATCCCCCAGCCCCACAGAACCAAAGCGAATCAGTTTGCCAGCCGCGTTAGGGATCTGCAGCTTGTGCGTGTCGTCTGAACTGAACCCCAACAACGTATGAGAGAGCCCGAGCTTCTTAGCTTTATCTTGGGCTTTCTTGAGGTAGGTGGCGGGACTGATCCCGGCCTTCTGCAGCTGCTTCTGGAACTTGCTGGCGGGGACCCGGCCACCGCCCCGACCTTCAACATGTTCGTCACCATACCCCTTATAGACATAGTCCCGAAGGTTCTGCCCCAGACTGTAGCGAAGGTAGTAGCGGCCGAACTTGGTGGGAACCCCCGCAGTAGAATCCGTCTTGAAAATCTTGGTTAGTATCCGTGAGGCATCCTTGTGCAGATCGGCGGGGAGGCCTTTGGCTTTCATATCGGCAGCCACCTTCCTTGCGCCCATCGCCTTCCGTTCCGCATGCGTGGTCTCTTTGGCATCCACTGTCTGCTTGACGTATTCGTTCTGACGGGTGTCTGGATTGAAACGGACGCCGCCGCTGCCGATGGGTGACTTGAGAGGAGGGAACTCTTTTCTGATTTTATTTCGGGGCTTCTTCTCTGGCGCGGGGGGTGGTGCTTCACCCGCGGGGGGTGGTGCAGCAGCGGGTGGGGGTGGT
>Ga0114960_10002869_pt1 | contig 13287 bp, 13 predicted proteins | sample C_130625_MF_Meta_FD_92637 | JGI IMG/M metagenome (GOLD analysis project Ga0114960, IMG submission 92637) | Freshwater microbial communities from Lake Croche, Canada to study carbon cycling - C_130625_MF_MetaG | ecosystem: Environmental > Aquatic > Freshwater > Lake | place: Lake Croche, Canada... | reverse complement strand
TAGGTTTTGGCGCAGGTGAACCTGATTTTCCAACCCCCGACTACATAGTAAAAGCTGCGATAGATGCCTGCAGTGATCCAAGATGGCATCGCTACACACCTGCAGGTGGAATTCCTGAATTGAAGGCTGCCGTTGCCGCCAAAACACTTCGCGATTCTGGTTACGCAGTTGATGCCAGCCAGGTGCTTATCACTAATGGTGGCAAGCAAGCTTTGTACAACGCCTTTGCAACTTTGCTTGATCCAGGTGACGAAGTGCTTTTGCCGGCTCCTTACTGGACGACATACCCAGAATCAATTCGCTTAGCTGGTGGCGTGCCTGTTGAAATCATGACTGATGAATCAACTGGTTACCGAACATCTGTTGCACAACTTGATGCTGCGCTCACACCAAAGACAAAAGTTCTAGTTTTCGTATCGCCAAGCAATCCAACTGGCGCGGTTTATTCACCAGCGGAAGTCGAAGCAATCGGCCAATGGGCAGTTGAAAAGGGACTCTGGGTTGTAACGGACGAGATCTATGAACACTTGGTTTACGGCGATGCTGAATTCACCTCGATGCCAGTTTTAGTTCCTGAACTTGCTGACAAGTGTGTTGTGGTAAACGGAGTTGCCAAAACTTACGCCATGACCGGCTGGCGCGTTGGTTGGATGATTGCTCCCAACGACGTAATCAAAGCAGCAACAAACCTGCAGTCCCACGCAACTTCAAACGTTTCGAACGTTGCCCAGGTTGCTGCACTTGCTGCTGTCTCAGGTGACTTGTCTGCAGTTGATGAGATGAAGGTGGCCTTTGATCGCCGTCGAAAACTGATTACTTCCATGTTGAATGAAATTGATGGAATTACTTGCCCTGAACCTGAAGGTGCTTTTTATGTTTACCCGTCAGTTAAAGGTGTACTAGGTCGCGAATTCAACGGCAAGGTAGCAAACACCTCAGCGGAACTAGCTGCTTTAATTTTGGATGAAGTTGAAGTTGCTGTTGTACCTGGCGAAGCTTTTGGCACACCAGGTTACATTCGCTTGTCCTACGCACTTGGTGATGCTGACCTTGTCGAAGGCATCACCCGAATTCAGAACCTTCTCAAGTAATCAAGCCGCGGTTGCTCGCTGTAGCCGCAGTTCTTGAGTTTGAACCGTTAAGCGTTGTGTCGGTCTGAAAACTTCTTGATTTAGTTCGCTTAATTGTTGACTAATTTGATGTTTTGGCTGCAGTTTTCCGAGAAATTCACACTTTAATTCCGTTTTTTCGAATGCATCGGGATCCTCGGACAAACAGACAACCTGTTCAATTCCGGTGTGTCTTCTGATTAACTGCGACAACTCTTTTGCTGATTTTGCGTTACGAGATCGATTAAGCACCACGTAAATCTCTTGGTCGCGCAACGAGTCTTGATTATCAATTACCCCGCGAATTAAGCGAGTGACAGAAACAGTGTTTGCTAGCGCGCAGAGCACAACGGCATTCGCATTTGAGATTGCCGACTTGGAAACAGCATCTCGGTCAAGCAAATTTAGATCAACATCATTTTTTTCAAAGGTGCAAAAAACTGGACCAATGTCCACAATGACGTCAGCCGAATTGGCCAGGCGCTTCCACATTCGATCAAGCTGGGTCCGACGCAAGGTTGGCCAGATGGAACTATGAGATATCCCGGGAACAACGACCAAATTTGGTTCAACTACCGCCAATTCAGATAACTCATAATCGGTTCGATCTAGTGGAACTTTCAACTGGCTAAGTTGCAAAAGATCGTTACTTAGTGGCGGCAGGTTAAGTTCTTGTACAAGTGAAGCACCATAGGTGTCGCCCTCAATGATTAATGTTTGTCGACCTCGAGTTGAGCTCCACCAACCTAATTCTTTGGTGATAAAAGATCGGCCCACTCCACCGCCAAAACTAGCAACACATAGAAACAGGTTCCTTGCAGCCTGCTCATGGGTTGATGATGCATCTGGCTGCGTTCCAACTTTTGATATCTGAGAAGCAACAGCAAAAAGTTCTGACGAATCTAACCCAATGATTTTTTGCACCCCTAACTCCCGCCAACGTTCGACTGAATTAGAAATTGCTACCACTACAACATTTGCATCTTGAAAAAGTGAAATCGCATTGGCATCTATCCGTAGAGTCTCATCTGTTACAACTACTACATCAACTTCATGTACCTTTACGGCTGCCAACAAATCAATTCCATCAACGCATCTGCGAACTACTTTTAAATTGAGCATGGGATGCGAAAGCACCGAAACGAAATCTGCTTCCCAATCTGTGTTGCCCAGGGCTAATGCAACTTTCATGGAGTCTTACTACCCGTCTGTGTTAAAACCACGACATCCATTTGGCCATCACGAAGTGCGGTAATAATTTTTGCTACTTCGCTTTTCGGGATTAGAACGGTTAAGGCAGTATCGGAATTCGAATCAGTGCTTGCCGGTGCATCAGCAACTGTCGCGGCTCTACTGACTAACATTGGCGGGCCAGGGATTTGTAAACCATCAACACTTGGCGTATTCCAAATATCTACTAGATCGCCAACTTGCAGAGCTGGTAGATGGCCCGCTCTGATTGGCAGACTGACACGTCGTAAATTCTTTGCATTGTCAGATGGCTGCGATGAAGCTGGAATTAATTCGCCAACAGCCATGTTCCTAGAAGTTGTTGTACCGATGGCTGCATCAATTGAACTGAGGTAATTACTGGCACTCGGGAGCGCGACTTGAACAACTTCTAAATCGTCCAATGTCAGGTGCTTTCCCGCAACTACATCATGTGTGAGTGCCACTGACTGAGTGCGGGCTCCAGCAGTAGACACAAGATGACTGATCGTGAGAATCGAAAACAAAAGCAAACCGATACCAACCCAGAGCCGAAAATCACGCTTAACTTTTCGATTTACATTCGGTACGAGTACCGGATTTGTTTTACTCTGCGCACGAATACGAAATGGAATTGCCACTGCTCCCCCTTGCAACTTGTATTGATGTTCACACAGGCACATACATGCCGCCAGAGAATATTTCTTCCTGTGGAAAACAAAGTGTGGTTTTGGACATGTTGGGTCATCATTATCGGGTGACACCGAGGTTCATCACACTGGCAGATGTAGCAATCATCCTTAATATTGCGCCAGCACAGGTCTATGCATTGGTTCGTTCCGGTGATCTGCCGGCTATAAAAATTGGAGTCCGCGGACAGTGGCGCGTTGAAGCGGATGAACTTGAGAAATATATTTCAAATCAATATCAAAAAACTGCTGAGTTTGTTAGAGCTAATCCAAGGTAACTTAATTCACGGACCGAACCGCTACAACTTGATCAATTTTGAGTGTCACCGATTGGGTATCCACAAGAAGTTCAAGCGAGTCATTAAAGATGCGAACTAACTTTCCTGTGAGCGCCTTTCCGCCATTCAAGTACCATGTGTCGCTGTTCTGTTGATCGACTAAGTCTTGTAGTAAAAATTGTGATGCAAATGGGTCCAACCTTTTCCCTGGTTGAGTGTGTGCCTTTGTCGCCCAGCCGGTTATCCAAATGATGTACGAATTAAACACAATGAATGTGTGGGTGTCAGTAGTCAAAGCAATGACACCTGCATTGCCAACCAAAAAATTACCGCTGACCAATTCGCACTCAGGGTGGATGGTCGCGATGGTGATTTTCGAACCTGTGGGTGGCATTCGATCTAGCCACGATGTTCGAGCCGTCTCGTATCGGATGTTTTCGAGTACCTCAGAATTGTCCTCTAACTGAAGTTCATTAAGCAGCTTGTGATTGGCCGACTGAACCACGTTTTGAAACTCGGAGAACAAATCAGTTTCTACAGGTTGATGTTTCTCTAACAAGTGTTTCACCGCTTTCATCCACGAATTTTTTCCAGTATCAGTCACAAATCGCAACATCAGCGAGTTATCCACAAGAAATGCTCCACTCAAGTTTCTCTATTGACAGGAAGAATTTGCTGATTTAGAAAGTTAATAACAGGCAGTTCGGGGGTATCAAAACTACCTGTTACTTACGTGAAGCAAGCACAAGCAACTGAAAGCTTCACAAAGTAATTGAAAGCTTCAGGGGGAATTATGGTTGCTAGAAATAATCACAGTGTTCATGCCGAAAATCTCATGGCAGACATCGCACATGTCATCGATCTTGAAAAACACCGCAAGCCAAAAGTCTTTGAGACTTTGCCACTTGAATGGGCACCGGTTAACGGCAGTAGTGCTTTGGCTTATGCGCCACCAGTCCCACACTTGGTCGCACTCGACGAAAGCGAGCATCGGCACACCCCAAGGTCTGAATTGCCATCCGCACATCAATGGTCAATTCGGTTAGTTCACGGACTTGTTGAAGTTATGAATGGAGTTCGTCCAGTAACACAACTCACTCGCTGGCTAACTTTCGATGTATTAAACCAAGTTAAGAATCACATTTACGCCCACGATATGCGTCGATTAATCGTCCGAAGTGTTCACGTATCTGAGCCTGACGATGGAGTTGCTGAAGTATGCGCAGTTTTTGGCACACCAAACAGGTGCTACGCGTTGGCAATGCGCCTTGAAGGAATCGACGGCAGGTGGCGCGCCACCCAACTCACATGGGCAATGTGATTAGTGCTGGTTTGGATTCCCGTGACACTTCTTGTACTTCAAGCCAGAACCACAAGGGCACTCGTCGTTGCGTCCAACATTCGCGAATGCATCAGAGCTCGGCGCAGCTTTAGCTACAACTTCCCCAGTCTCGCTCGGCGCTGAGTAAGTCAGTGGTCGACTCGGAGCTGGTGGTGGCGTGCTCTTTAGCAAACTAACTGGTTCATCATTGTCATCAGTAGCGATTTGAACATCAACTTCTGCATTGAAAACGAAGCCAACTGTTTCTTCTTTAATGGAATCCATCATGGCAACAAACAGGTCGTAACCTTCACGTTGATACTCAACAAGTGGATCGCGCTGAGCCATTGCACGCAGACCAATACCCTCTTGCAGATAATCCATTTCATAAAGGTGCTCACGCCACTTTCGGTCGAGAACGCTGAGAACGACATTTCGCTCAAGCTGGCGCATTGCTTCTGGTGAAAGCTCTGCTTCGCGATTCTCGTACGCTTTGTGCGCATCTTCTAGAACTGTTTCCAAGATGTACTGGCCATCTAATGAGGCGATATCGCCACCAGATCCAGCGATTAAGTCTTCTAAAGAAATTCCAACCGGGTATAGCGTGCCTAAAGCAGTCCAGAGGGTATCTAAGTCCCAATCTTCTGGGTAACCTTCGGCAGTTGCTTCTCTAACATAGGCACTTACCGTGTCGTCAACGAAACTCATGATCTGATCTTGAACATCATCACCATCGAGTAACTGGGCACGCTCAGCGTAAACAACTTTGCGTTGCAAGTTCAAAACTTCGTCGTATTTCAAAACATTTTTACGGATCTCAAAGTTCTGCGCTTCAAATTGGGTTTGCGCAGACAGAATTGCTTTGGTCACCATGCCAGCTTCAATCGGCACATCATCGGGAACATTGAAACGTTGCAGGAATCCATTTACTCTGTCGCCTTGGAATAGGCGCATCAAATCATCTTCGAGAGATAAGTAGAAGCGAGTTTCGCCCGGATCGCCTTGGCGACCAGAACGACCACGGAGCTGATTATCGATACGACGAGATTCGTGGCGCTCGGTGCCAAGAACATACAGGCCACCGGCGGCAACAACTTCGTCATGTTCGGCTGCAACCGCACTCTTGGCGGCTGCCAATGCAGCTGGCCAAGCGGCTTCATACTCTGCCGGATTTTCTACCGGACTGAGACCTTGCTTCTCCAAAGCAGTCGCGGCACGGAACTCTGGGTTACCGCCCAAAATGATGTCGGTACCACGACCAGCCATGTTGGTGGCAACTGTAACAGCACCCGTGCGGCCTGCCTCGGCAACAATACTTGCTTCGCGAGCATGCTGTTTCGCATTCAAGACTTCGTGCTTGATGCCGACGCGGGTGAGCAAGCCTGAAATTAACTCACTCTTTTCAACACTGGTTGTACCAACGAGCACTGGCTGACCAGCCTTGCTGCGTTCCACGATGTCGTCTATAACAGCCGTGTACTTAGCCTGTTCGCTGCGGTAAACAAGGTCTGACTGATCGATTCGCTGCATCGGCTTATTTGTTGGAATCGGCAATACATTCAGCTTATAAATTTGGTTAAATTCTGAAGCTTCCGTCATGGCCGTACCGGTCATACCCGAAAGTTTTTCGTACATACGGAAATAGTTCTGCAGAGTGATGGTTGCCAGAGTTTGATTCTCGTTCTGAATCTCTACACCCTCTTTGGCTTCAATCGCCTGATGCATACCTTCGTTGTAACGACGGCCGGACAAGATACGACCAGTGTGTTCATCAACAATGAGAACTTCACCTTGCATAACCACATAGTCACGGTCACGCTTGAATAAATTTTCCGCCTTAAGCGCGTTATTCAAATATCCAACTAGCGGGGTATTCGCTGATTCGTAGAGGTTTTCGATACCAAGCCAGTTCTCTACCTTCTCAACACCAGATTCCAGAATGCCAACTGTGCGCTTTTTCTCATCGACGTCATAGTCCTGTTCGCGAACTAAACGTGGAACCAAGCGAGCAAAATCGCTGTACCACTTTGTTGGTAAATCAGCTGGGCCACTAATAATCAAAGGGGTACGAGCCTCGTCCACCAAAATCGAGTCAACTTCATCGACAACCGCAAAGTTGTAACCGCGCTGCACTCGTGATTCAGGATCCCAAGCCATGTTGTCGCGCAAGTAGTCGAAACCGAATTCGTTATTGGTTCCATAAGTGATGTCGGCAGCATATGCGAGGCGACGCTCTGGAGGAGTCATGTCGGCCAGGATGCAGCCAACAGTTAAGCCAAGAAATCTATGTACACGACCCATCCACTGTGAGTCGCGCTCGGCTAGATAATCGTTAACCGTAACTACATGGACACCTTTGCCAGACAAAGCATTTAGGTATGCAGGCAAGGTAGAAACCAGAGTCTTGCCTTCACCAGTTCGCATCTCGGCAATATTGCCTAGGTGTAATGCAGCACCACCCATGAGTTGAACGTCATAGTGGCGTTGGCCAAGCGTGCGCTTGGCTGCCTCACGCACGACGGCAAAAGCTTCAGCCATCAAATCGTCTAACGATTCACCTTGGGCTATGCGTTCTTTAAAGTCAGTTGTCATTGCGCGCAGCTCGTCATCAGAAAGTGAACTGATGTGCTCTTCAATTGCGTTGACCTGTGAAGCCACGGACTCAAGTGTGCGGATCATTTTGCCTTCGCCGGCGCGTAGTAACTTATCTACTAATTTCACTTGAAGTCCTTTTGGTTGACGTTGTGTCGACAGGTTGTCACAGTCAGAAAATCAGAAGATCCGACAGTTACTTCCCTATCTTTATCGTAGGTCAACCTTAAAGTATCCGAGTACCCGAACTAGGTAGTTACAAATTTGTAAAACATGAGGTTTTGGTAACCAAAAGTTCAGACCAAAATGTGTTACTTTCAAGAGCAGGCAGTTCTTCCCCAACCACTGCCGGTATAGGAATTATGTCTAATTCACGACGAATCATTGCGCTAGGAATAGCGCTTTGTTCGTTATGGGCGAACACGGGTCAGCCCGCTGCCGCTCACGAGGCTGCAGGTCCTATTCGCACCGTTTCGACGGTTGATCCCAGCCCAAGTCCAAGTATAAGCAGTTCACCGGTTCCAGCCTCCTTTGCATTCCACGGCGCCGGCTTTGGCCACGGCATTGGCTTAAGCCAATACGGAGCTCAAGGCATGGCCACTGAAGGAGCTACTGGGGATGAAATTATGGAACACTACTTTCCCGGTGCATCGGTAACACCTATGCCTATGCCAAGCAATCTTGTTGTTGGACTTTTACAAGATCGCACTGGCGATGCTCGTCGCTTCCTTGCGGTTCGAAGTGAAAGCGTAGGCGGAGCTGGCAAAGGCCTTACGGTGACGCTTGGAACTACAAAGATTTCAGTAGCACCAAAAACAGTCATCACATTTGCGGTCCTCAATAACCAAGTAGTCGCCTATGGACCAGATGGAATTTACCAAGATGCAGCGAAACAGAATGTAAGCGCTGCAACTGCCAACATCACCTGGGCCCCACAGATTAGCGGTTCGAAAGTTTCAGCAGTTGCAAATGTTGCCTCAGCAAACTCGAGTGCAGATGCGATTTCAAATCTTGGCGGCGACTGTGTATTTAATAATTGTTCACACAGATATAAGTACGGTTCACTAACTGTCTCGCCTTATTCGGGCGGCACGCTGAACATTACAAACACTCTTCAACTTGATAATGAATATTTGTACGGATTAGGTGAAATGCCCTCTTCCTGGCAACCAGCCGCGCTTCAAGCGCAAGCAATTGCTGGCCGCTCGTACGCCTACATCAAATACCAAGCGAATTTGAGTCCGCCGTATCGCAGTCAGTGTGCCTGTCAGATTTATGCCACAACGGTTGATCAAAATTTTGTTGGCTTTGCAAAAGAATATGCAACTTCTGGAAGTAACTGGGTAGCCGCAGTTGATGCGACCTCAACAAAGGTTGCCGCTTACAAAGGCAAAGTGATCGAAACTTTCTTCTCATCTTCTACTGGTGGATACACACAACCACTTGCCGAAGCATGGGGAACCCGTGGTTATCCATGGCTTACAAAAGTTGATGACCACTGGTCAAAAGCTTCAGCAAACCCAAATGCTAAGTGGACAATTTCGATTACCCAAGCAAATTTGGTAGGCAAACTAAGAGCTGCTGGAGTGAATGTAAAGGACGTTGCCACGTTCTCAGTGACTGGTCACTACGCCAGTGGTGGAGTGAGCCAACTATCTGTGGTTGATTCAGCAGGCCGAGTCACAACCATCAGTTCTATCCCCACAATTCTGCGCCCGGCTGCGCCCAACATAAGTCCATCAGGTCTGCGAAGTATTTTCGGATTGAAATCAACGTACATCCGGTATATCTCGCCAAGTGCGCGCAAGATATCTGGTGTTACCGAAAACACCCCCGATGTTTTGCAGATTTTGAATGTTGATAACTGGCCAGCAACCGCTGGATTGCCTGGTAGTGATTTTGCATTGACTGGTGCGATAAAGCCGGTACAGATGGGCGTGACACTGACATTGTCAGATTTAATTAACGGTCAGTGGACTCCTGTTGCTACGACTCAAAGTGACATCTCAGGTAAATGGCAACTCAATTATCCTGCGGTGCCAGTCGGCGAACATAGTCTCAAAATAATTGCAGAAAATTCAGTCAGCACTATTCGGGCTTTCAGTTTGCCTATCAAACTAAGTAGCACGATCACTTTGCTATCAAGAGCTCGATATAAAAAAGTTGGTTCTTCAACTACTCTGTCCGGGGAATTAGCACCGGCTACAAAATCAATCATGGTTTACTTACAGCAAAAAATTCCGAAGTACGGTTGGGTTTTGATAGCAAAAACTCCAACTGATTATTTGGGTCGGTTTAGTTTTCTAGCAAAAGTTGGCGATAAGAAAACTAATATTTCTTATCGGGTCAAAGCATCAAACCCAACTATTGGTAGCACGATTAGCGAGTCAGTAACCATTACGGTTCGCTAGTTTTCGCTAAGGCATAATTGCGTTATGGCAATCCTGATTGATAGTGCACTATGGCGCTGGCGGGATTGGATGTGGTGCCACATGATTAGTGACACATCACTTGATGAACTAAAAGCATTTGCCTCCGATTTAGGTGTGCCTGCCAAAGGGTTCCAAGGCGACCATGTTGATCTGCCTGAACACATGCGAGAAGTTGCAATTGCAAAGGGAGCTACCGAAGTGAGTTCAAGGGAACTCGTTGAAACTCTGTACCGAGCTGGAATGCGGGTACGGCCACAACTAAGGCATGCCCGGCCAACTGGCACTACGAGCCATCAGCCGTAGGACTGAGTTAGCTGGCTTCTTTAGCTAATCGTGCCTCGGCGACGAAAGACATGAACGGAACTGTTCCCGCCAGCATTACCAATAACATCTTGCCCAGTTTCCAATTGCGCTTGATTGATAAATTGAAAGTTGCAATTAAATAAACCATGTACAAGTAACCATGTGCCATCCATAATTTGGCATACCAAGCCTTTGTCGCAAATTCCGGATTCGTTGTGTGCCTCAGCACTAATGCAACTGTTGCGGTTACCAATGCGGTACCTACGAGGAATGCCATGTACTTGTAAAAACTCCATGGATTACCGAAGAACTTCTTAGCTGGTGATGACGACATAATCTAAGTGTGCTGCATCAATAATGCTATGTCGCGCTGGACACTTCATCGCGAACAATACGAATCCAAATCAACAAAATAAGTAGCGCGAAGAAAATCCAATTGAATGTATAGAACACATTAAGTGTGCGTAATCCAGTTTCAGTAAAAGCAGCACGAGAAGGGATTACTTGGGTCAGCCCATTTTGAATACTGGTTTCAACAATGAAACCATCACGGATATCCGTATTAGCATGACTTAATAAAAATTTAGTTGTTATCAGTGGCGAAGCAATTACCGCTGCTGAATTCGGTGCATCTTCGGCTGGCTGAACTACCCCACGAAGGCTTGCCGAACCAGACGCTGATGGGAAACGATCTGTCGCACTGTGCCAACCCCTAATCACGCCAACGCTTGTTCCATCTTTCAGTCTGAGTAATTCAAGAACCCAGTTTCCTAAATCGGTTTGCAATGCAGGCTGCGACCCTTGCAACAATTTACGTCCATCAATTGGGCGGCTGGGCAAAAGTACCTGACTTCCTGTTTGCCAAGTGCCACTCACTTGTGTCAATTGACCCACTGATGAAGGCGGCAAGAAATCTCTTGGACTACTCAACTTTTCAAAAGCTACAGGCTTTGATACTGGTACAGCTTGGCGAGCGTAATGCGCTCGATTCCACTGCCAGTGGCTAAGCAATAAGCAAGAGGCAATTAGAGCTAAACCAATAACGTGGATTAGCAATAGTCTGCGCTGAAAATAATGGCGCACTACTCATCAGTTTTTTCGAAATTAACACGCTTAAGGTGTCGGTTCAAACTAAATAGCAGAACGACCAAACCAATGATTAAGAATGTGAGAATAACTCCGTACCAGGCACCGGGCTGAACTCTTGAACTATCAAAATCTGTAGGACTTGGATGTGGTGATGGCGAAACACCCAACGCTGAAAAAATTCGGTACACGACTTGTTATCCCCTTAATCCAAAAAATAAATCGTCTTCGATTGAGTCGGTATTCGGTAAATCTAGTCGCGTGATGGCCAATTCGAAATCTTCAGTTGGCCAAAACTCTTTCTGGATTTCTAGCGGCACACCGAACCACATACCGTCAGGATCGATTTGTGTTGCGTGAGCTAGGAGTGCCTGATCACGCACTTCAAAGTATTCGGCTGCTGGTACGCGCGTGGTCACCCTGCCCCACATCAAGTCAGTTTCATCCATTCGGCCCAGCCATTCAACATACGGAGATTCAAGGCCGGTTGCTAGACATGCCTCATGTAGCGTGCGGATTCGGGTTTGGGTAAATGTGTGGTTGTAATAAAGTTTGGCGACTGTCCAAGGCAGTTTGTCAGATGGATAAGTTTCATTCGCTGCGTGCTCGAATGCATAAACTGCAACTTCGTGCGTCCGAATATGATCCGGATGTGGATAGCCGCCATTCTCGTCGTATGTGGTCATGACATGCGGTCTAAATTCACGAATTAGGTCGATAAGTGGAGATGCTGCAGTTTCAATTGATTGCGCGGCAAAACTATCTTGCGGTACCGGTGGTTTTGGGTCTCCATCTGGGTAACCTGAATCAATAAATCCGAGCCATCTATGTTGAATCCCCAGAATTTCTGCAGCTCGCAGCATTTCATCCCTGCGGACATCGGATAAGTCGCGATCCCCTAGTTCGAATTTTGCGTTAAGAATGTCCCCACGTTCACCACCTGTGCAGGTGGCCACCATAACTTCAACGCCTTGTGCTACGTACATTGCTGTAGTGGCTGCACCTTTGCTGGACTCGTCGTCAGGATGTGCATGAACTGCCAAAAGCCTTAGCGGCTCATCGGCTTGTGGAAATGCGATTTCAGGTACAGACATACCTATATTGTCTAACACCGCCTATTGTGGAATTACCATGACCGAGCATGCCCAAGTACCAGAACACCTACGAGCCCGATACGGACTCACAAATTCCGATTGGCCCCAGAGGCTCGCTACTGCCTTGGTAGTTATGGCAATCTTGAGCTTAATCGCATTTACCCAGTATCGAGTGACTAATCCCAGTATCGAAGGCGAACTTGTAGCCTTCAGAGTTATTTCGGATAAACAAATTGATGTGAGTTGGAAAGTTCAGCGTAAACAGAATCAGGAAATTTATTGCGCACTTCGGGCCCAAGATATTCACAAAACTGATGTTGGGTACGCAATCGTTCGGATTCCACCTGGTGACAAAATCAGTCAGACCAGATATTCGTTAACCACTAATGGAACCGCTGTGCTGGCTGAGGTTCTGGGCTGTGGCGCTACAAAGCAATTACGAGTGCCACCAGCTAATTTCCCACCAGGCGTCCAAATTCCACGGCAAAAATCGCCAGGTTTCACACCAACACCATAAAAACTTGTACGCTTTTGCAATGACCGAAACCTGGCTAACTCAAGAAGCCTTCGATCGCTTAAAAGCGGAACTCGAAGATCGAAGTGGACCCCTGCGCGAAGAAATCAAAGATCGTATTGCAGCAGCCCGCGAAGAAGGCGATTTAAAAGAGAACGGCGGCTACCACGCAGCGCGCGAAGAGCAAGGTAAGAACGAAGCTCGGATTCGGCAGTTAGCCACAATGCTAGAAAATGCCATCATTGGTGTGCCGGAAATTGAAGAAGGCAAAGTTTCGCAAGGCATGATCGTTACCGTTAATTTTCCAGATTTAGACGATACGGAAACTTTCCTACTTGGCTCCCGCGAAGAGGCAGCTCATACGGCGATTGATGTTTACTCGCCAACGAGTCCACTGGGTGCAGCAGTAATTGGTCAAGATGTTGGTGCCGAAATAAGTTACGAAACGCCAAACGGTAAATCACTAAAAATAAAAATTGTTAGCGCTGAACTTTACGTAGGTTAAGCCTTTAAGCCACCGACGTTGCGGGTTTTAAATGCCCGTACAGCCAGTGGTGCAAAAATGCCCAAGAAAAGCAAGGCATAACCAAAGGCAAGCAACACTGCATGGTCCTCAGGAAATGAATGACCCGGGAATGGCACTGGATTTCCAAACAGTTT
>Ga0114960_10002867_pt1 | contig 13292 bp, 13 predicted proteins | sample C_130625_MF_Meta_FD_92637 | JGI IMG/M metagenome (GOLD analysis project Ga0114960, IMG submission 92637) | Freshwater microbial communities from Lake Croche, Canada to study carbon cycling - C_130625_MF_MetaG | ecosystem: Environmental > Aquatic > Freshwater > Lake | place: Lake Croche, Canada... | reverse complement strand
CGAGCATCAATTCCTACAATTCAATATTTAGTTAGCCAAGGTGCTGCGGTAATTATTACTGCACACCTTGGTCGACCAAAGGGAGAGCGCAAACCAGAACTATCGCTGGCACCTATTGCTCATCGCCTTGGTGACTTGCTCGATATGAAAGTCACATTCTCATCAGAGATCGTCGGATCTTCACAAGCAAAGAATGTGAGAGCCGGAGAAGTAGTTCTTTTAGAGAATATTCGTTACGAAGCAGCAGAGACAAGCAAAGAAGAATCCGAGCGCGAGTCTCTAGCAAAAGAGTTAGCTTCGTATGCAGATATCTTCATCTCAGATGGTTTTGGCGCAGTTCACCGCAAGCATGCCTCGGTCTATGACGTTGCAAAACTACTTCCTCATGCTCCGGGTTATCTCGTTGCGGCTGAGATTGAGGTCTTGAAGAAGCTGACCCAGAACCCTGAACGACCATATGGTGTTGTGCTCGGCGGCTCGAAAGTATCTGACAAGATCGGTGTTATTGAGAATCTTCTCGATAAGGTCAATGTGATGGCTATCGGTGGGGGAATGCTCTTCACTTTCCTAGCGGCGCAAGGCTATGAAATCGGCAACTCACTCGTTGAAGTTGATCTGATCCCGACTGTCAAAGAGTTGATGGCTCGTGCCGAAAAGCTTGGTGTAACTCTTCTTCTCCCAACAGATATCGTGGTTGCACCTACCTTTGCCGCAGATGCAACTCCCACAATAGTTGGAGCTGATTCGATCCCTGCCGATCAAATGGGATTGGATATTGGACCAAAGAGTGCTGCGGCTTTTGCAACGGCGATCGCAGAGTGCAAAACCGTCTTCTGGAACGGCCCTATGGGCGTCTTTGAATTCGCTAACTTTGCTGCCGGAACCAAAACAGTTGCGCAGGCACTTACTCAGGTAACTGGTATTTCAGTCGTTGGTGGGGGAGACTCAGCCGCTGCGGTACGAAAACTTGGTTTTGCCGATTCAGACTTTGGGTATATTTCGACTGGCGGAGGCGCCTCTCTGGAGTATCTCGAAGGCAAAGAACTTCCAGGAATTTCTGTTCTCGCTTAATTTCATCTGAGGATCTAAGGAGTAGTAATGCGCAAGCCGCTTATCGCAGGAAACTGGAAGATGAATCTCAATCATCTCGAGGCGATCGCCGTTACACAGAAGCTCTCTTACTCACTTGAAGAGAAGGATTATGAAGCGGTCGATATCACTGTGCTACCACCATTTACAGATATTCGTTCTGTTCAAACTTTAGTGGATGGGGATCGACTCCGACTTACCTATGGAGCGCAAGACCTCTCACCTGATGTCTCGGGCGCTTTCACCGGTGACATCTCAGGAAGCATGCTTGCAAAGCTTGGTTGTACTTATGTTGCAGTTGGGCATTCCGAGCGACGTGCAATTCATGCAGAGAGCGATGAGCTACTCAATCGCAAACTCAAGGCTGCACTAGCAAATGAGATCGTTCCTATCTTCTGCATTGGCGAAGAGCTACCTATTCGCGAGGCCGGTACACATGTGGAGCATGTTCTCAATCAGGTACGTAATGGACTCAAGGGATTACATAAGCCAGAGCTAAAAAAGATCGTCTTTGCCTATGAACCTGTTTGGGCGATTGGAACCGGTAAGACTGCAACCCCTGAAGATGCTCAAGAGGTCTGCGCTGCAATTCGCATTGAGCTAGCAAAAATTGGTAGTGATGAAATCGCAGAAGCAGCACGCATTCTTTATGGCGGCTCCGTTAAGTCAGCGAACATTGTTGAAATCATGCGTCAGCCTGATGTAGATGGTGTTTTGGTGGGCGGGGCGAGCCTAGATCCTGAGGAATTTGCGCGAATCGCCAAGTTCTACCGGGTCGCCTAGCCGTAAAAAGGGGTAGATCGAGGGCTTACGGGCGCTATCCTTAGCCATTGCGGTAACCGATCAACCAAATATTCGATCAACTGAAATATCTTAAGGAGTTCCTCTGTGGTCCTGGCTCTCTCAATCATTCTTGTAGTGACAAGCGTCCTTATGGTTCTTCTCGTTCTCTTACACAAGGGAAAGGGATCTGGACTCTCTGATCTATTTGGCGGCGGCGTCTCCTCTAACTATGGCGGGTCATCTGTCGTCGAGAAGAATCTTGATCGCATCACAATCGTTGTTGGCGGACTCTGGTTCGCTGGCGTTGTAGCACTCTCACTCTTGTTAAAGAAATAAAGGGGTTCGATCATGGCAGGTAGTGCAATCCGCGGAAGTCGCGTTGGTGCAGGCCCAATGGGCGAGGCAGAGCGTGGCGAAGCGATCGCTCGTTTCCGAGTCTCGTACTGGTGCGCAAATGGTCATGAGACCCGTCCATCATTCGCTGAAGATGGAACCGTTCAGATTCCGGCCGAGTGGGATTGCCCTCGTTGTGGTTACCCAGCAGGTCTCGATAAGAACAAGCCACCTCGCCCGGTAAAGAACGAGCCATATAAGACTCACCTAGCTTATGTGAAAGAGCGTCGCACCGAGGCAGAGGCAGTCAAAATTCTTGGTGATGCACTTGCAAAACTTCGCGGAGAAGACGAGTAATTATCTCAGCGCAGCGATGATCGCTGCGATACCTGCTTTACGATTTTTCAGATGAATTCGCATAAGAGGGAAATTTCGATCGGCTAAAGCCTGACCATCTCCGAGCGCTTGCGCCATTAAAAGCGTATGGAAAGTAAAGTCTCTCCCAGGAATCGCTAGATCTCTTTCATTCTCACCTGTTATTTGGATGAAGAGCCCATTGTGTTGGCCACCTTTATGGAATTGGCCAGTTGAATGAAGAAAACGTGGTCCCCAGCCAAAGGTTGTTCCGCGGCCAGTCTTAGAAGCAATCAGTGATCGTGTTTCTGCAATCTGGTCATCAATGCCACGTGCAAGGTAGGCCATGATCGATATGTAGTGAGCTGGGTTTTCAAAGAGAGCATCAAATTGTGCTGCTAATGATTCTTTCTTTGAATGAGAATATATTGCGAGATTCGCATCTTCATATGATGGTTTTTCATCATTCTTTTCACCATTAGCCCATTGATTGAGAATGGCACTGGTGCGTTCTTTTGCCTCGGTCACATTGGGTTGGTTAAATGGATCGACCTTGAGGGCGATACTTAACAGGGCCGTTACCCACTCCCACAAAATAAATTGCTCGCCTAGAGTTGCCGTAACGACAAGATCGGCCGAGTGAGTTGAATCTGCAGCTAGGCTGATGAGTAAATGTGGTCCAGCGATTGGTGAGTCCGCAGCTTCTAGAACAATCGGAAGTCGTCCTCGCTCGTTCTTGCCCGTAGATTCAGCTACAAGTTGCTCAATCCAATCTGAAAGTCCTGGAGTCTCTGAACCGGCATCGCAGAAGGCAACGTTCTGTTCACCTGCTTCAAAGATAGCTGTTGCGAGTCGAACTGCGGGAGAGTCAACGTCGGTAAAGGCCTTAGCGGCTCTTTGTGATTCTTTCAGAAGGGTTGTGACGTCAACGCCCATGAGAGCTGCAGGGACAAGACCAAAAGCACTGAGTGCGCTGTAGCGACCGCCAACGTTTGGATCGGCATTGATCGTACGAAGACCTTGATCCCTCGATGATCTATCGAGCGGCGATTGCGGATCTGTAACGATCACCATGTGATCTGCCGCCTGAAGTCCTTGATCCGAGAGTAGTTTCTCAAAGAGCGCTTTCTGTGAAGCGGTCTCAATCGTCGATCCAGATTTCGACCCTACGACAATGACAGAGTTGCGCAAGGATTCTGGGATAGCAGCACGAATCTGATCGGGGTCCGTTGTATCGAGAACGGTCAGAGGGCGCTTATAACTCTTACTAATAACTTCAGGAGCGAGTGAGGAGCCACCCATTCCGCAGAGAATCACATTGGTTAACTGTGAACGCCTCGCCCAGGTAATCAATTCATCGAGTTGGGGGAGAAGGTCCATTGAGGAATGAGGTAGATCAATCCAATTCAGACGTATCGCCGCCTCTGTCGCCGCCTCTGGACCCCATAGAGTCGGATCCTTTGCTGCAAGTCGTGAAGTTGCTGCTAGCAGTTCCTTAAATAGTAGAGAGTCAGTATTTTCAGCTCGCGAGCCGGATATCGCAATCAACATTTATTAGCGCTTAGCTTTCTCTATTGAACTGAGTGCAGCGCTGACAACGTTCTCAGCGGTGAATCCATACTCCTTGAAGAGGTGCCCTGCTGAGGCAGAAGCGCCATAATGATCGAGAGAGATGGCAACACCGGAATCGCCAATCAAATCACGCCAACCTTGCGCGATACCTGCTTCGATACTGACGCGTGCGCGAACCGCTGATGGAAGTACCGACTCCCGATAGCTTTCGCTCTCTTGATTGAACCATTCGATACATGGTGCGCTAACAACTCTTGCTTGAACACCTTGTGCGGCTAGAAGTGTTTGTGCGGCGACTGCATGTTGAACTTCAGAACCAGTCGCGATAAGTATCACGTCAGGAGTTCCGTCAGAATCCTTCAAGATGTATGCGCCCTTCGCTACTCCCTCTGCAGATGAGTAAACGCTGCGATCTACTACGGGAAGATTCTGACGGGAGAGGATTAAGCCTGTTGGTTTCTGGCGAGTAAGGATTTCACGCCAAGCGATCGCTGTCTCGTTTGCATCTGCAGGACGTAGGACGGCGAAGTTTGGAATGGCGCGAAGCGATGCAAGATGTTCAACCGGCTGGTGAGTTGGACCATCTTCACCCACACCAACAGAGTCATGGCTCCAGACAAAGGTCGATGGAATATCCATGATGGCTGCAAGGCGAACAGAACCACGCATGTAATCTGCAAAGACTAAGAATGTTCCGCCAAAAGCCTTGGTAAGGCCATGGAGTGCAATGCCATTGAGAATCGCACCCATCGCATGTTCGCGAATTCCAAAGTGAATGATTCGACCATATGGATTTGCGCCAGCCATGTCAGAGGTTGCAGGAAGGAATGAGCCACCATGCTCGATGGTTGTGTTATTTGATTCACCAAGATCGGCTGAGCCTCCCCAGAATTCTGGAAGCACTTCGGCGATGGCATTGATTACTTTTCCAGAGGCGGCGCGAGTGGCGATCTCTTTATCGGTACTAAATACAGGAAGTGCCTTCTCCCAACCAGCTGGCAACTCTCTCTTCTGCAAGCGAGTGAGAAGTGCAGCTTGGGTTGGATTCTCCTTCGCCCACTTTGCAAATTCAGCTTCCCATGTCGTGCGAGCGGCAGTGCCACGATCAATGACTTTGCGCGCATGAGCCACAACATCATCTGGCGCAATGAAACTCTCATCAGGATTTAATGCAAGCTCGATCTTTGTTGCCGCAATCTCATCGGCACCAAGAGCGGAGCCGTGAGACTTTGAGGTTCCGCGTGCTTTAGGTGCTGGCCATGCGATAACGGTCTTGAGTCGGATCAAAGTTGGAATATTTGTGGTTGCTTCAGCTTTTGCCATCGCGATCTCGAGCGCATCGCGATCTACATTTCCATTGGTGAGAGCAGCTACATCAATGACGTTCCAGCCATATGCGCGGTACCGAGCAGAGACATCCTCGGTAAATGAAACGTGCGTGTCGCCTTCGATCGAGATTCTATTGTCATCATAGATAACCTTGAGGTTTCCAAGAGCTTGTGTTCCAGCGAGAGATGATGCTTCACCGCTCATACCTTCTTGGAGATCTCCATCAGATGCAATGACCCAAATGTTGTGATCAAAGAGCGTTGTTTTACCTTGGGGATCGAAGAGGCCCTTTTCAAATCGTTGTGCCATCGCCATTCCAACTGCAGATGCGATCCCTGAGCCAAGCGGCCCTGTTGTTATCTCGACGCCTTTGGTGTGGCCATATTCGGGATGAGCCGGTGTGAGTGAGCCAGCGGTTCTAAATGCTTTGAGGTCATCGATAGTTAAGCCATAGCCCGAAAGGAAGAGTTGAATATAAAGCGTGAGAGAGGAGTGACCACACGAGAGAACAAAACGATCGCGGCCGAGCCACTCTGGATTTTTCGGATCGTGCTTGAGGAAGCGCTGGAAGAGAGTGTAAGCAACTGGGGCCAATGACATCGCAGTACCAGGATGTCCATTACCAACTTTTTGCACAGCATCGGCTGCAAGTGCCCGGGAGATTGCGACAGCTTTATCATCGAGATCTGTCCATGCTGGGCGTTGTACTGACGTCATATTCTCTCCTGGTTATTTCATTGATGAACTCTGAAAATTAAGAACTCCGAGCAAGAACTCTTCCGCTGTAAGCAAGATTCCAGATTCCGAGCCACACTAAATCAGCACCGAGTAAGTGGGCGGCAACGAGTGCCTCTGGCAGGCCGGTGAAATATTGGATATAACCGATCAAGCCTTGGGCTAAGCATATAAAGAAAAAGAGCGTTGCTCGACGAACGATGAAGGCCCGGTGTGCCGCATCTTCAGTTGTACGCATCAGTAACAACAAGGCAAATGTGAGAGCGATGAGAGCGATGACGGCATCTGCATGTAGCCACGAGATGGTTTGCGGATCGAATGCATATCGAGGAGCCTGCGCATCACCGGCATGTGGCCCACTGCCTGTTACGACAGTTCCTAAAGTGAGAACAATTACCGTGAGGCCCAGAAGTATGCGAATGAGAATTCTGGAAGTTGCTGTTACTTCAGCTTGAGGTTTACGCAGCATTCTCTGCCGGAGCGAGAGCGAAGCGGCAAGAATCACGATCGAGAGTAAGAAGTGGGCACCGACGGTCGCTGGGTTGAGGTGGGTGAGAACAGTGACGCCGCCTAAGATGATCTGCGCTATCACGCCAAGTAGCTGTCCAGCAGCTAACCAATTGAGAGCTCTTCGTTCGCGTAAATCGTGGTACTGAACGCGCCAACGGAGTACTCCGATCACAGCTGCCAGGATCGAGATAATCAGAACAAACGTCAGTAACCGATTGCCGAATTCAATCCACGAATGAAGCGTCCCTTGAGCTTGGTGTGGGACCGGGGTGTAAGAGCCAGGAGTGCAACGGGGCCAGGTAGGGCAACCAAGGCCGGAGCCCGTTAACCGAACCGCGCCGCCCGTCACAACGATCCCAGCTTGAAGCGCGACCAGCGCCGTATAGATGAAGCTCTTTAATCGGGGGCTGGGGTTGTGGCGGTCTCGCATGAGTCAAGCCTAGTCTCAGTGAGTTCGCCACGCGGGAGGCACCTCTCTTTCGACTGGCTATTATGGGTGAATTACGCAACACTTCTGTTGTGAAAAAGATTGAGCCAGATTCGCGTACCCGAGACCGTCTTGCCCGGGCGATCCTCGAGGGCGGACCAGCCTCGGCTGTCGATTTGGCCAAGCGCCTCTCAATCACGCCAGCAGGAATTAGGCGCCATCTCGATTCGCTCGTCGCTGAAGGGATTCTGACATCGCGCGAGCCGTATCAGAGCGCAGCTGCGCTAGATAGCCGGGGGAGAGGTCGACCTGCAAAGGTATTTTTGATGACTGATCTTGGTCGCGCAACTTTTGAACATTCTTACGATGACCTTGCACTCTCTGCGCTGAAATTTATCGCTACCCAGAATGGTTCAAACTCCATTAAAGCCTTTGCCGATCAACGCGCAGCAGATATTGAAAATCGTGCACTAGTGGCCCTTGCTAAGAAAGATTCACAGACGTCTACATCAGATGCCCTTGCAGAGTTCTTATCAGATGAAGGTTTTGCCGCATCAGTGACAACGGGTGCTACCGGAGACCAACTCTGTCAGCATCACTGCCCAGTCGCACACGTCGCTGCACAATATCCAGAGCTCTGCGATTCAGAGACGCAAGCATTCTCGCGAATACTCGGCACTCACGTTCAACGACTCGCAACAATCGCTCATGGCGATGGTGTATGCACAACATTTATTCCACATATTTCACAAGCCAACCAAAAAACAGGAGCAAACGCATGAGCAGTGACCTCACATCACGTATCGAACTAGCCAACCCAGAGCTAGAAGGTATTGGAACCTACGAATACGGTTGGTCAGATAAGGACGACGCTGGAACAACTGCGAAGCGTGGGCTCAGCGAAGCTGTAGTGCGTGATATTTCTGCGAAGAAGAGCGAACCTCAGTGGATGCTTGATCTACGCCTTAAGGGACTCTCACTCTTTGATAAGAAGCCAATGCCGACATGGGGTTCAGATCTCACCGGAATCTTCTTCGATACCATTAAATATTTTGTTCGCTCAACTGAGAAGCAAGCGACTTCATGGGAAGACCTCCCTGAAGATATCAAGAACACATACGATCGCCTCGGAATTCCTGATGCTGAACGAAACCGTCTTGTTGCAGGCGTTGCGGCACAGTATGAGTCTGAAGTTGTTTACCACTCTATCCGTGAAGATTTAGAGAAGCTCGGCGTGATCTTCGTCGATACCGACTCTGGCCTGCGCGAGCACGAAGAGCTCTTTAAAGAGTACTTTGGAACGGTTATCCCAGTCGGCGATAATAAGTTCGCTGCTCTCAATACATCTGTATGGTCTGGTGGCTCCTTCATCTACGTTCCTAAAGGTGTCCAGGTTGATATCCCACTTCAGGCTTACTTCCGTATCAATACTGAGAATATGGGCCAATTCGAGCGTACTTTGATCATCGCTGATGAAGGTTCGTACGTTCACTATGTAGAAGGCTGCACGGCTCCGATCTATTCATCTGACTCACTGCACTCTGCTGTTGTAGAGATCATCGTGAAGAAGAATGCTCGTGTTCGCTATACAACAATTCAAAATTGGTCGAACAACGTCTACAACTTGGTAACTAAGCGCGCCACTTGTGCTGAAGGCGCAACCATGGAGTGGATCGATGGAAATATCGGTTCTAAGGTAACCATGAAGTATCCAGCCGTCTTCCTCATGGGTGAGCACGCTAAGGGTGAGACGCTTTCGATCGCATTTGCTGGCGAAGGCCAACATCAAGATGCTGGATCGAAGATGGTTCACGCTGCGCCATATACATCCTCGACAATCATCTCTAAATCAGTAGCACGTGGTGGCGGACGCACTTCCTATCGTGGGCTTGTACAAGTTCTCGAAGGCGCACATCACTCAAAATCAACAGTAAAGTGCGATGCGCTTTTGGTTGACACAATTTCACGCTCGGATACATATCCATATGTTGATATCCGTGAAGATGATGTCTCGATGGGACATGAAGCTACAGTTTCAAAGATCTCTGATGACCAGCTCTTCTATCTTATGTCACGTGGATTATCTGAAGATGAAGCGATGGCGATGATTGTTCGTGGATTTATCGAGCCTATTGCTCGTGAACTTCCTATGGAATATGCACTTGAACTCAACCGTCTCATCGAGATGCAGATGGAAGGGGCAGTTGGTTAATGTCGACTCTGACAACAAATTATCTAACCCCAACTGGCAGAGAAGAAGCATGGCGTTTCACACCGCTTGCACGGCTAAAGGGCCTGCACGATGCTGCGACTGTAGTTGCTGATCGCATCTCACTCTCGGCGCAATCAGCATACGAAGGTGTCACGATCTCGATTCAACCATCGGTTGAGACAACTCCAAGTTCGCAGACAGATGACCTCGTTATACAACGCGTGCGTGATATCGCCTCACAGGTTACTGTCGTTGCGATCGCTGCGGATGCGATGGTCTCAACTCCGATTACCTTAGGGCGTAAGAGCGGTGTGGCACCTGAAGCCTCTCGCACGATCATCCGAGCAGGAGTCAACTCATATGCAACGATCGTTGTTGAAAACACTGGGACTGGAATCTTTGCAGAAGAGATCGAGATCATCCTCGAACCTGGTGCAAATCTTCGTTTTATCTCACTTCAAGAGTGGGATAACGATGCGGTTCACCTCGGTCGTCACCATGCAATCATCGGAAGAGATGCAACATTCACATCGGTAGTTGTCACTGTTGGCGGATCACTTGTTCGCCTACTACCTACTGTTGAATATGCGGGCCCTGGAGCTTCTGCCGAACTCTATGGTCTCTACTTCGCAGGTTCAGGACAACATTTAGAACACCGAATTCACGTCGATCACAATCTGCCTGATGGTAAATCTCGCGTCAATTACAAAGGCGCTCTCTCAGGCGATGGTGCACACACTGTCTGGATTGGCGATGTCTTTATCCGTGCAGCTGCAGAACGCACCGATACCTACGAACTCAATCGCAATCTCTTGCTCTCAGATGGAGCTCGCGCAGATTCAGTTCCTAACCTTGAAATTGAGACCGGCGATATCGTTGGAGCAGGTCACGCTTCTACTACTGGTCGTTTTGATGACGAACAACTCTTCTATTTAGAGTCCCGAGGTATCCCTGCGTCAGAAGCAAAACGCTTGGTTATTCGTGGCTTCTTCTTAGAGATTCTCTCCAAAATCGGAATTGAGACTATCGAAGAGCGCATCATGAATCGCATCGATCAAGAGCTCTCGAAGGTGACAATCGCATGACAACTCTTAATCTCGCCGATCTCACACCAGGTAAGCCAAAACGCATTGAGGTAGATGGTGTTGCTGTCTGTGTCGCTCGCGTTGGTGATGAAGTCTTTGCCATCGGGGATACCTGTTCACACTCAGATGCATCACTATCTGAGGGAGATATCACTGAATACCGTATTGAATGCTGGCTCCACGGAGCTGAGTTTGATCTTCGCACGGGGGTCGCTTTGACGTTGCCTGCTGTAGAAGCGCTACCAACTTTCGATGTACAAAACGATGGAACAACCGTCACTATTCAGAGCAAAAAGTAGAGAGAGATAATAATGAGCACACTAGAGATCAAAAACCTCCAGGTTTCAGTTAATACCGAGGAAGGATCAAAGCAGATCTTGCGCGGCGTCGATTTAACCATCAACTCCGGTGAGACGCATGCAATCATGGGGCCTAACGGTTCAGGAAAATCAACTCTCGCTTATTCCATCGCTGGACATCCAAAATATTTGATTACCGGTGGTTCTGTAACGCTTGATGGCGCTGATGTGCTTGCGATGTCAGTTGATGAGCGTGCGAAGGCTGGCCTCTTCCTTGCGATGCAATACCCCGTTGAAGTTCCTGGCGTCTCTGTCTCTAACTTCTTACGTACATCAGTTACTGCCATCCGCGGTGAAGCTCCTAAGGTGCGCACCTGGGTTGGCGAAGTAAAAGAAGCGATGGCATCACTTAGCATGGACCCAGCTTTTGCAGAGCGCAATGTTAATGAAGGTTTCTCTGGCGGCGAGAAGAAGCGCCATGAAATCTTGCAGATGGAACTGCTGAAGCCAAAGATTGCGATCTTAGATGAGACTGACTCTGGGCTTGATGTTGATGCGTTGCGAGTTGTTTCAGAGGGCGTTAATCGCATTAAAGAGACGAATAACCTTGGAATCATGTTGATCACTCACTACACACGTATCTTGCGTTACATCACGCCAGATTACGTGCACGTCTTCTCAGGTGGACGGATCGTTGAGCAAGGCGGATCTGAACTCGCAAATAAACTCGAAGAGAATGGTTATGCAGAGTACGTAACTGCGTAATGATGACCCTTCTTGATGTAGCTGCAATCAAAGCTGATTTTCCTATCTTCGAAAAGAAGATGAGAAACGATGCCCGATTGGTCTACCTCGATTCAGGTGCGACGAGTCAGAAACCTAACCAAGTAATGGCTGCCGAGCAGTACTTCTACACTCATCACAACGCAGCAGTTCATAGAGGGTCACATCTCTTGGCGGAGGAAGCCTCTGCCGCCTATGAAGGTGCTCGTGAAACCGTTGCAGCCTTTCTCGGTGCCAAGAACGATGATGTGATCTTCACGAAGAGTGCGACTGAATCGATCAATTTGCTCGCTTACTCGTTCTCAAATACCGCGACTGGTCGCTTTGCACTTGGCGCAGGTGATGAAATCCTGCTCTCTGAGATGGAGCACCACGCCAATTTGATCCCTTGGCAGCAGCTCGCGAAACGTACCGGTGCAACGCTGAAGTGGTTTGGGGTAACCCCCGAAGGTCGCTTAGATCTGTCGACGATTGATCAACTCATTTCTGAGCGAACCAAGATTGTTGCGCTCACGCATCAATCAAATGTCTTAGGAACAATTAATCCGATTGAGAAGATTTCAGAAGCAGTGCGCAAGGTAGGAGCGATCTTCGTCCTTGATGCATGCCAATCAATCCCGCATTTCGCAGTTGATGTCGCAGAACTAGGGGTCGATTTTCTCGCCTTCTCTGGCCACAAGATTCTTGGTCCAACAGGGATAGGCGTTCTCTGGGGGAGAGCTGATCTTCTTGCCGCAATGGAACCATTCCTCTTCGGTGGGTCGATGATCGAGACTGTGACGATGGAGAGCGCAACCTGGGCACCAGCTCCACGTAAATTTGAAGCAGGTGTTCCCAATATGGCTCAGGCAGTTGGCCTTGCCGCGGCGATCGATTACTTGAATGCTATTGGCATGGATAAAGTGCACGACCACGAGGTAACTCTGACGAAGTACGCACTTGACGGTCTACGGACTATTAAAGGACTCACCATTATTGGCCCTACCGATATGGCATCCCGCGGTGGAGTAGTCTCCTTTGCGCTCGATGGAATACATCCACACGATGGTGGTCAAGTTCTTGATCAATACGGAATTGCAGTTCGAACTGGTCACCACTGCGCATGGCCGTTGATGCGCAAATATGGAGTTTCGGGGACAACCCGTGCCTCTTTCTACATCTATAACGATCTCGCCGATATCGATGCTCTCGTCGAGGGTATCGAAGCGACGAAGAAATATTTTAAGGTGAGTTAGTGGAACTTGACTCCCTTTACCAAGAAGTAATTCTCGATCACTACAAACAGCCTCTGCATAAAGGACTATCTGCCGAGAAGACAGTTCAAGTTCATCATGTGAATCCCAGCTGTGGTGATGAGATAACACTCAACCTGCTCCTTGAGGGCGACCTCGTTAAAGATGTTACGTGGGATGGTGTTGGGTGCTCGATCTCTCAAGCGAGCTCCTCGATTATGAGTGATCTCGTCCACGGCAAGAGCGTTGAACAAGCGCTATCTATCCTGGAATCCTTCTCAGAACTGATGAGCAGCAAAGGCTCAATTACAGGTGATGAAGAGATTCTCGAGGATGGCGTTGCGCTAGCTGGAGTTTCGAAGTTCCCAGCTCGAGTAAAGTGTGCCCTCTTAGGGTGGATGGCTTTTAAAGATGCAGCACTTCAAGGCAGAAACAAGGAGAAGAGATGAGCACTATCGCATCGATTGATGATGTTACTGAGGCTATGAAAGATGTTATTGATCCAGAGCTTGGAATCAATGTCGTTGATTTAGGGCTTGTTTACGATAT
>Ga0114960_10002865_pt1 | contig 13298 bp, 18 predicted proteins | sample C_130625_MF_Meta_FD_92637 | JGI IMG/M metagenome (GOLD analysis project Ga0114960, IMG submission 92637) | Freshwater microbial communities from Lake Croche, Canada to study carbon cycling - C_130625_MF_MetaG | ecosystem: Environmental > Aquatic > Freshwater > Lake | place: Lake Croche, Canada... | reverse complement strand
GATTTTATTTGTATTATTTCTTCTGGTGTAAATATTTGTTGAAATATTTCATCTTCATTTTCACTAGCTATTTTACCATTGAAAACATAAATAATATTTACTACTCCATTTGTTAATTGTTTAATTTTATATATTTTTTGATCTAAAGTTGTAATTTCTTGTGACATATATATAAATCTATTTATTATTTTTAATTTAGTTATTTTTTTATTGTAATAACTTAATCATTCAAATAACAATTAACAAAAATTTTCCAAGTGAGTCAAATAATAATATAATTATATATTATAATGGACAATTATAGTGATTATAGTGATTCAAATAATTCAACATATTCAAATAATCCAACATATTCAAATAATCCAACATATTCAAATAATCCAACATATTCAAATAATCCAACATATTCAAATAATCCAACACATTCAAATAATCCAACAAGATATGGTAGATTTAAAAATTTATTAGGAACTACTGGTAAATTTGCATATAATACAACAATTGGTGAATTACGAAATGGAAGAATTCCTGTTGCTGATACTTTATATAGAGGCATTAGAGCAAAAACCTATGGTAACAAAAGTGGAAATATTGCGTTTAATGAAAATGAGGGTTATTATAAATTAGGTGGATTAAGAAAAAATAATAGAACTAAAAGAAGAAAAAATATTATAACTAAAAGAAGGAAACATATTAGAACTAAAGGAATAAAAAATGTTAGGACTAAAGGAAGAAAATAAAAACTTATATATAACAAATAATTGATTATATATAAATATATTTAAACTAAATCATAATAAGGGTTATCATTTATGGTCATACCACAATATTCCTGTGGATTTTTTTTATAGTCAATTGGAATATAAATTTTAGCCTCTTTTGCATTTTGTAATACAAATTTAAAATTTTGCCAAAATTCTTGTTTATGACCTATAGATTCAGTCATAATATGTGATAATTCATGAAGGGCAACAAATGTAAGCGTATTTATATCGATAAGTTTATTTCCTTCTTTTGTTGTATTTAAACAAAAAGCTAATTTTTCTCCTTTATTTTCACTAAATGCAGTTAATTCAGATGTTGGAAGTGTTTCATTAATTACTTTTGGATCAAATCCGGAAACAAGTCGTTTTGTACGTGGGTCATCAGGATGTTTTTCTTTTATATAGGCAACCATATCTTTCATTTTTTTTGTTACATCAGCTAAAAGATTGGCAGCTAGTTCTAACTTCTCTCTTTCGCGAACACAATAACGATTACCATCTTTAGATGCAATAATACATTTCAAATTATATGCATCTGATTGGTAATAAATGACTAAACAAAAAAAAAGTATAAATGCTATAAATATATAAAAAAATATACTATGCTTTTCCATATAATCTACTTTTATAAAAAGTAGATCAAAATTATAAAATATCTAAATTTCATTTAAGACCATTTTTTGAAACATTTGTAATTATAGGCTTATTATCATATGTTCTTAAACCATCCGGAATTACTGGTATTGAAGTAACATAACTTCCCATATTAAACTTAAAAAATTTTATGAATAAATATGTAGCATCTAAATAAAAATTAGCAGGTTGATCTGAACCACTACCCGAATTTGCATGTCCTGACCAGCAATGTTTTTGATCAATAATACTAATAGAATTTAAAACAACTTCATTATTGGCAGCAGAATTCCATTTGTATTCTTCGTTTGAAGAATTATATGTTTCTTCTAAATTATTATTTGTTTTAACAAATTCGACATATTTTGGAATATTAGCAGTATATGTATTTGTAGATATTACACCATCAATTTTGTTTATATCTTTATCAATTTCTGTCCAAATAGTTTTATCTATCCCTTCATATGCATTTTCGTTATTATACATTGCACCATCATAAGGAATGGTTGTATCACCTGTTCCATGAATAATAAAAACAGAAATATTCTTTAAAGGACTAAATATATTATATGGAATAATAATATCATTGTATAATTTATAACAATTATCAACATTTAATTCTCCAATATTTGTTACACTATCTAATCCAAAATGGGATGACGCACAAATACCAATAGCTTTAATATAATTTTTATACATAGATAAATTTGAGTAATATGCACAAAAACCAGCACCATTTGATTTACCTGTTAAAAAAATTTGTGGTATTATATCACCATATATTGTAGATAAAACTTCATCAACAAAATTTACATCATCTTGTGTTCCATCTTTATATCCTTCTTTATATAACCAAGGAAAAGCATTTGTCCATGTTGATGTATTTAAACTTTTTTGTCCTTGAAATACAATTATTGACTCTGCTATAAGATTAAATTGAGTATATTCTATAAATTCATCAATTGTACCTCCACCTCCATGAAAACATAACAATACAGGACCATTTCCTCTTGATGATTTCTCTATATTAAATGTTGTATAATATCTAGTTACACCATTTATTATAATTGTTTTATCTTGACGTTTTTTTTCCAAATAATATTCACTTTTAAGTATCTCTATTGTTTGTAATATTATATCACTAGTAAATTCAACTGAGCTTTTTGCTAACTCTTTGGCAAGTAATATCGTTGAATCTGAGTCATCGCCTGTTGCTGTAGCAGAAGCGGTTACTTCATAATTTGAAAGTATTTGTTGTTTAGCAATAGCAAATTTTTTAAACATTTAGCTATTTGTATATACATATATATAATTATAATGTCAAATTATAATAAAAAAAATATAACTCATGAATTAAAGGAAATTACTGATTTAAAAAATCTAGTTATTGGTAAACAATATATTATTGGAAAACAAAAAGATACTGATGATATAACATTTTATTTGGCTGGAAATGATGATACAGATTATCTTCCAACATCTGAAGAATTTGTAAGAGTAGAATATGATAATATATATTTTAAACATAATAATCCAAATAATCAGAAAGAAATATTAAAAAAATATAATATGAATGAATTAATAAATAATAACGATGGAAAAATAAATATATGGGAATTACCAATTCCAGACGATTTAACTAAATTAGTCGGTGACTATCTTTAAACAATAAAATCTTAAAAATAATATTTACTCTATTGGGTATGCTAATTTATAAATTAATATATAAGCTAGAAATAAAGCAAAGAAATTTTTTGCGAATAAATCTAAAATATTATACAAAATATTTTTAACGTCGTAGCTCATTAATGCTGCAATACCATATAAGCCCCATATACTGACAAAATATATAAATGTAATAACTCCAATAGATGTATATTTTGCATAACTTTCATAAATAATATAAAACATCATAAAAAATGGTATAAATCCTAAAAAAATTGATATTTTAACATTCATCATACCTAATTCAGAAATATAACCAAAAAATAACATAGTTAAATTTAATAAACAAATTGTAAGTAATTTATATTTTTCTGTATTAATTAAATTAAATAAATCATGTGGTTTATCTTCATTTATTTTTTTAATAATTAAAAGATACATTGAATATGTAAATAACATAACAGGTGTTGTAATTATCCAATCATAATAACGAAAAAGAGTAATATTTTTTATAGAAGTAAAATTTCTTATCATCCAAAAATAAAAAGTTCCTTCAATAAAATTAATAATATACTCAATCCATAATAATTTTTTAATATCACACAAAAATGATGGTATTGGTATAGTTAACGCATAAGTATCTATTATTGTTATTATTATTTGTATGATAAAAGATATAATTCCTGTTGTGTAAATTGGTTCAATCATATATATTCTTTATAATTTTATAAATAATAAAACAAATAACCATTTCTTTTTCATAATAAATAATATTTAAATATATTTTCAAATATTATTTATAAAAAAGGTATAAAAAAAATTATTGGTTACCACCACCAATTTCCAAAGGTGGTCTCATAAAGTCAGGCTCAATTGTGCTCTGGTTCCATGGTCCCACGCTTAGTTGTGGATTTGGTGGTTCAGAACGAATTTGAAGATTAGCATTTCTCAAACTTTGTCCAATTGTATCAATACCAATATGGTAACCTGCTTTTAACAAATTAACATTGGCAAACTCACCTTTACCAGAAGGATTTAATTGAGCCCATTGGTTATCAGAGCTCTTTGGAAGAAGTTCAGCTGGGTTTTGAATATTTGGCTGAGAGCAAGAAGATGGTAGTCCAGGCATACTAGTTTGAACACCATTAGCAGAAGCAAAAACTTCATTACCATTAGGGTCAGCAGGTCGAACTGCTGCAGAAGCTTGTAAATTTGTGTCTTTGTATTGAGGACCCATGGTGGCATTTGATTCATGACCTGATGAACCTTTTGCACCTAAATAGCCAGCAAACATGCTAACGCCATACGCAACAATTAATAAAACCAAAATGGCTCCAATTCCATAGTCTTTCCATAGTTTCGTAAAAGAGACACTCATTATATAAAATTAATGATAAAATAATTTTTAAAATACATATTAATTATTCTAAAGATTTGGACTAAAGGTTTATAAATCTTCTAATTCACTTTCTGAAACTTCATCAATTTCGGCGTCAAAATCACTATCACTATCAATCAAACTTTCCAACATATAAGTCTTCTTAATATTCTTTGCTTCTAAATAAGCAACAATAGCATTTTTTTTTGCTAATTTTGCTTTATTCCTAGCATCCTTATATAATTCAAAATAAACCTGATTTGGTTTTTTTAATTGTAATGTTTCATAAGTGTCTAAATTGTTTTCTAAAGGTAAATTAAAATGTTCGACTTCGCTTAAGTTATCATTTTCTTCAAGTTCTTCAAAATCAAAAGAAATAATTTCTTCTTTTTTTTCAGGTAGTGAAATATCAAATGGACCTAAATCATTTACTTCTTCTAAAACATTGACTTCTTCTAAATCATTTACAATACTTTTTACATCCATATAATTAGCAGTTTCGTTAATAAAAATAGGCTCATTTGTTTCTTCAATTATCTGAATATCATCTATAGTATCTTTTACTAAAGGTATATCCATTTCATTTACTGATGTAATAGGTATTTGAGGTATATCTTGAGGTATATTTTGAGGTATATTTTGAGGTATATTTTGAGGTATATCTTGAGGTATATCTTGAGGTATATATACATTATCAGTTTTTATCAAACAACTATCAAATATTGGTTCATTTTTTATTACCATAGTTTGCTTAAGTTCTATTTCAACTTGAAAGTTTCTTGTTGTGAATTTTATTCCCTGAATTTCTAAAATAGAAATAATATTTGTTTCATGTGTAACATCATCCATTGTTAAAGGAATTTCTTGTTCATTATAAATTTTAACAGCTGGAATATTATTACTATTCTTAATATTTGACCTCAATAAGTAGAATTTACCAGATTTGTAAACTCGAATAGTTGAATTAAAAGCAGATTCAATATCGCTTTCTTCTAAACCATTTTGAAACCACGTGTCTCTTTTACCAAATATTAATTTTTGACATATTGATTCTAAATTTTCAAACCATTGTATAAGTGCTTCTGCATTTTTATCAAACATCAAATCAATGTAATATTTTTTGCCTGTTTTAATAAATCCTTGTCTTGATTGTCCTTTAGTTGTTTGAATATATAATGGTTTTTTATTGTATTCTATTTTAGTAAAATAAGCACCGCCTTGAATTCCTATAGGATGTGCTAAAGATAATTTTGAAAAATCAAAGGTTTCATTAGGTTCAACAATATTCTCCATATTATTGAAAATATAGAAAAATATAAAAAAAACAACACGCAAAAATTTCTGAATATTTATATTTTGGTTAATTATATGAAGGATTCTTTAGTTCAACAATGTTTAGACATATTAAAGAGGGACGATATCAAAAATGAATTAAATTTGCTTTCTAATTCGGTCATTAATTATATTTTACATGAAGTAAAACCATTGGTTTTCATATCTATTTTATTTATTACTATATTGTTCATCATGAACTTGGCTATAGTAATTATGTTAATATTATTGTTACGCAATAAACAAACAATTTCTAAAATAATATAAATTATTTAATATAAAATATTTATTATTAAACCATTTAGACAAGTTTAAATGTATATCTTTACATTTAATTATATTTATTTCTCATGATTTAATATAAATGGCAAGAAAACATAGTCGTAGACATAGCCGTGGCCGTAGACATAGCCGTGCACAAAGAGGTGGTAATAGTTGGACAAGTGGTTCCACTTATGGTACTTATGTTAATGGATCAGGTGATGCACAATTTGATAGAACTTTTTCTTCAACAGGTATATATGGTAGTAGAATGGGAACAGAATATGTTGGAGCTCAAGGTCAGTGGGCAAATCAACCAAATACCCCTTCCGCATCGAACCTTGCATTAATTCAATCTGCTGGTAGAAGAAAACGTAGAGGTGGATTCTTAGGAGCTGTTATAAGTCAAGCAATTGTACCAGCTGCTATTTTAGGATTACAACAAACCTATAGACGTAAAGGTAATAGCGGTAATAGAACTTTTAGAAACAAAAAATTTAGTAGACGTCATTAAATTTTAAAGTTTTTGATGTGTAATATTATATAAATAGTATTTATAATAGTAATTATATATGAGTTTTGAAAATCAAATACAACAATGGGTATCAATAGATAATCAGTTGAAACAACTAAATGAAAAAGTAAAAGAAATGAGAGAAAAAAGAAATACATTAGAACAAAATATTACAAACTATACTTCATTAAATAATCTCTCTAATGCCACAATTAATATAAGTGATGGCCGAATAAAATTTGCTAATACAAGAGTCCCAGAACCTATTACATTTAAATATTTAGAAAGGACATTAAACGAAGTTATTAAAAATGAATCTCAAGTACAAATAATTATGGAACATATAAAACAAAAAAGAACGATTAAAATTGTTCCAGAAATAAAGCGGTTTTCTAATAATTAAATAATATAAATAATTTATATGGAAGGTAATAATACAATAAATCCAACATCTAATGAAATATATATAGGTGCTAATGAATTAGTATTTAATAATGAAACTGGAATTCAATCTGGAGGATTTAGTATTCCTGATATTATGAATAAAGCTGGTATTTCGCCTGTTTTGACTATTAGCTCAGAAATTCAATCAGGAGGAGGATCTAATAAAGTTTCTGATTTATTTCAACATTTAGCAGTTCCTAATTGGGCAACTATGTATAATATGTCTGGAGGTGAATATAAGGAAAAGGGAAATAAAAAGAAATATGATGAGAAAAGTGATAGTGATAGTGATAGTGATAGTGATAGTGATAGTGATAGTGATATAAACGACGATTTACATGATCGATTATTAGAACTTGTAAAAGAACATGATTATGAAAATAAGTTAAAACAAAAACAAAAAAAAACAAGGAGAACAATAAAAGGTGGTAAAAAAAATACGACAAAAAGGAATAAAAAAAAATAATAAAAATTATATTAGTTTAATAATTTAACTAATATAATAATATGTTATGTCAATTGATGGAATTCTATAATGTTTTAATAATACAACAAAATGTAGAAAATGTAGAAAATATAGAAAATAATGAAAATATAGAAAATAATGAAAATATAGAAAATAATGAAAATATAGAAGATGTAGAAGATGTAGAAGATAAAGAAGATGTAGAAGATGTAGAAGATGTAGAAGAATGCTTTATTTGTTTTGAAGTTAAAAAAATACAAGAGATACCGAAACAATTAAAATATCAAAAAACATATTTAAAATTTTGTTATTGTGATGGATGGGTTCATGATAGTTGTCTAAAAACATGGTTTAATATAAATGAAAAGTGCCCGATATGTCGTAATATAATGATTGAAAAAAATTGTGTAGAAGTAGAATGTAGTGTTCATGTAAACTATTTTTTATATAATGCAAAAATATTTTTAAAAAAAATTATACATAATATAATACGTGTTATCAACGTAATTATTATATATGTTACTATAATAAATATTATAGATATAATTTCTGTAGCAAATAAATATAATAAATAAGAAGATTAAACTGCACCCCAAATATTGTAATTAAATGGCGATAATAATATTTGATCTACTTTATTTTTCCAAAAATCCACCTTATTTTGAAACTCTTTATCTTTTAATGTCTCTGGATATGGTGTAGCAGTTTTCATTAGTTCTTCTTCTTCTTCATTTATTTTTGGTTTCATACCAAAGCAATTCACACCAAATCGAACTTTTGGATTGGCTATGTACCCACCATTTATACCTGGACGTCCACAATCATTTTCATGACCTTTTATTGTTTGTAGAGTCTTATATGTTTGTGATTGTGTGGGAAATAATGCCATTTTATTTGCAGACCATCCATAGTTACACCATTCAGCACCATTATTATATGCGTTTTCTACCTGTTCATATGTTGCTAAATCGGCATCATATGCTTTACATATTGCCTTTGCATTATCATAACTATAGTAATTTCCAGGAATATTAAAAACTTGTTTTTTCAATTTTAATTTAGATCCAAAGTTGTTAGTTTTTTTGTTGTTATCTATTGAAAGTGTGTCTTTAATTGATTGAATAATACTAGTAGAGTTAGTAGAGTTAGTAGAGTTAGTAGAATTAGTAGAATTAGTAGAATTAGTAGAATTAGTAGAATTAGTAGAATTAGTAGAATTAGTAGAATTAGTAGAATTAGTAGAGTTATTATGATCTACAAAGATGTTCATTTTGGTTTCAGGTGTAAATAACCCTTTAATATAAGCAGTTAAATTTATACTAAAAAAGTATTGAAAAGCATTTGCTAAAATTAATATAATAAGAATAATAACAATAATAACTCCCAAAATACTAAAACTAGAACTATTTGGTGAATTTGAACTCGAAACTGCAAACCCTTGATTGTTTCCTAAAGATGATGAAAAGACATAATATATTACAATAATTAATAATATAATAAAAAATATCATAGGATTCATCATAAAACTATTTAAATAATCATACATATTTATTGGATTAGTTGTTGTTGTTGTGCTTACTACTTCCATATAATATATAAATAGTTAAAATAATATATTATAAATAGTTTAAAATAGACTTTACTTTTTTCTGTAAAATAAAACATATGCTTTTGGTGAAATAATAGACTCAGTTTGAGTTACTTCAGATACATTTGTATCATTAAAATGATACCATTTTCCATTTGCATTTTTGACATAAGCAGTATAATGGCCGCCCATTACTCCACCACTATGATTACAAACGCCGTAAAGTTCATAATTATAACTTTCACTCTTATAACCAATTACATAACTAGACAAATCTAAATTATCTAGAGGAAATGTTATAAGAATCTGATTTTTTTGAAACCTACTATTAAATCTTTTAAAATCAATTACCAAAATATTTGGAAATGACCAAAATTGAATTTTTTTTCTAATATTTACTTTTGTTTTTATTTTTTCATTATACCATGCATTTTCGCCTTCTAATATTTCACCTTCTACATAATGGTTAAAACATTCAATTAATGATGGACATTTATTATTTGGAGGTATAGGTAAATCTATCATAAAATAGGGTTCAGGTGTTATTTGATATTGTTTCCCTGTTACAATATCAGTTATTTCAGAAACATGTACAGCATAAAATAAATTCCAAATTTCTGAGTATTCTTTGGAATATATATTTTTAATCATTTCAAAGCACTTAACTGCTATTTTATCTGTATTATTCTTTGTTTTACCTGATATAGTCATTTTTATTTCTCTTGCAAGAGAATTATGAAAACAATCAATTAAGAATAACAAAAACTCAGGTAAATCATTTTGTGAATATCCAGTAAACATTTCCATATCTTTTAATTGTGCTACTTTTTGAATCGTTTTTATATATTTTCCAGGTGAAATAACACAATTATTATCCCACATGATTTTTCTCAAGTTATCCCATTCTATTAATAAAGCAGAATCACATTTATTCTTAATTTTTTTTTTGTAAACTTCTTCGTCTAAAAAGGAATTTAACTCATATGTATGGGAAAGAACTTGCATACATGAATTTATAAAACATGTATTTCCAAGATTCGAAAGTCCACTTAGTCCTTTATCCTTGTATTTATCAGTATTCATTTTTAATATTAATAATAATATACGAATATATTTAAACAGATTTAATATATTATATAATATAATGAGTCAAAATTTAAACACATATAACATAAGCAATGAACATATAATTTTGGTTGATATGTTCAAACGTATATATAATGATAATATTCATCAAATAAATAGTATGACAAATTCTATAAATAATCTTAGAAATTCAAATATACAAATAAGAAATTTACTTGTTCAATTATTACTTAATCCAAATACTTCTATTAACTCAGAAAATACTGCTAATGCTACTAGAAGTTATCAAAGGCAACCAACAAACCAAAGACAACCAACAAACCAAAGACAACCATCAAACCAAAGACAACCATCAAACCAAAGACAACCATCAAACCAAAGACAAAATTTGGGAAGAGTTATTTTAGATAATGTTCCTTATATTATTGATAGTGTTAGTCAATATAGAATACCATTTTCACAACAAAATGGTACTATATCTAGAGAAGGTTTAGATAATAATTTGTCAACGCTTATGCAGAATTTTTTTGAACCAATTGAAATATATCCTACACAAACTCAAATTGAACTTGCTACAAGAAATGTTCGTTATAGTGATATTTTAAACCCAGTAAATAGATCTTGTCCTATTAGTTTAGAACCATTTATCGATAATGATCTTGTATCTATCATAAGATTTTGTAATCATATATTTAAAAAAGACCAATTAACAAGATGGTTTAGTTCAAATTGTAAGTGTCCTGTATGTAGATATGATATTCGAAATTATAATCCGAATATAAATTCTGAAACCATTAATGAAGACCTTAATGAAGACCTTAATGAAGACCTTAATGAAACACCTTTATCAAATAATACTTCTACCGAAGAAAATGAGGTACAAGAGAGAAATAGTACGACACGAACAAATACAATAACACAATATATGGACTTATTCATAGATAACACATTAACTGATTTAATAAATATTTCTGATAATACAGATACAACATCATTATTTAGGTTCTTGAATACAATACAAAGACCATAGATGTAGTCATAAAAATAATATATATATAATATTAATATAAAGCTAAATTATAATATAATAATAATATGTTGTTACGAAATAGAGATGTTAAAAATGAAAATGAAAATGAAAATGAAAATGAAAATGAAAATGAAAATGAAAATGAAAATACAAAATGTTTTACACACAAAAGAGAGTATATACAAAAGATTTACAATGTATTTATATTTTGTATTAATTTTATATATAAAGGTATTAAATTAATAATTAGAGTGTCTGGAATATATCTATTGTGGATTATTTTGCATTTTATAGCATCGCATTTATATGTAAGATTATGTGTTCCAAATACAATAATGGGCTTTATATTGTCGCCATTTATGACAGCTACACCACATTGTCAAGGCCTTAGATGGATTGTATATAATGGTGCGAATATGATTAGTAATATGTGGATAATATTTGGAGCATGGATTTGTTCATCAATTTTAATTATAAGTAAAGATAATCCAAACTCATCAACTAATATTGTAAGTGAATCGTAAAATATTAATTTGAATTAAATGTACTTAAATATAACCCGTATAATATAATAATATTAAGAAAATGATAAGCACCAAAAGACATTATAAGAAGTGGACAATAACAGAGGTTTTAAATTTACAGCGTGAATATGAGCTTTTAGAATGGAGTGTACAACAAATTGCCAATAAACATGAAAGAACTATTGAATCTATTTTATTCAAGCTTAATGAAGAGGGATTAACTACTTCTTTATATGAAGCAACTGGTTATTGTTTAGATAATAAAACACCAAATGTAAACGTTTGTAGTTTAAAAAAAAATAAAAAAACTATATCAGAAAAAATATCTGATATAGGTTCTTCAACAGACTTAGGTAATGATGTTTATGATTTAAATAGTGATGATAATATTTCTTTTAATGCTAGTATAAATACCCTTTCAGACCGCGTTTGGAATTTAGAGACGAGTATAGAAGAAATTAGTTCAATGGTAAAACAAATGTTTGACCATATGCCAAGTCAGAAAAAAAACAAAAAATGTTCATCTACTATTAAACATTAATTTAAAAAAACTATGATTACGAAATTTATTAGATATTATTTATTAATTTTATTTTCTAAAATATTTGAATTTACATTATAACTCCGATATGTTCCAAAAATTATATCAAAAATTGGAAATAATATACAATAGTTATAATTCAAAAGTTTATGATGAATACTATGGTGTGACCAATATAATTCTGAATGTGATAAATAAGATGTTGTGATGTATATATATAGAATTATTATTTGTTCATAAACAGATATATTTATAAAAATAATCGGCACGCCAATTGAAATAATTGATGCTAAGTCATCCAAGTCTGTTAAAAAAAAAGTATCAAATGGATATACAATAATATTTGTATGATGTTTTTTATGAACTTTAGTATAATAATATTTATGAATAATCCGATGGTATATATAATAGATTGCCTCAATAAGTAAACAATATAAACATATTGAATATAATGACTCAATCCAATTATGTTTTCCATATGGAATTATATTATCAGAAACAATATACATTAGTCCAGTGGATTGAAATATCAATAAAGGAACATTCTTTATATATTCATCTATTCTAGTTATTCTTTCTTCATTAGTAAAAGTAGGATTTATAAATGGATAATTATTTACACTGCAAATAAGAAAAGAAGTTATTGTGGAAATTGAAAATGTAGTAACAATGACTCCAAATGAAATTAATATATTCATTTTTATTATAATATATGTAATACTTAAATTTATTATTTATATTTAACTATTATTTATATTTAACTATTTTTTATTATAACGAATGTAACTAGTTTTTGTATTATTTTTATTTTTGGTTGGTATAAAAATATGATTACGGAAATGTAATCATATTTTAGATCTTTTCTCATTTAATATGCTTTTTTACTATCTTCTTTTTACACCTTTGAAGATTTAAGTTCGCATAAAAATACGAAAATAAAAAAATTCAAAAGTGTAAAATACATATTCATATGCGCATTCAAAATAAGAAAAGGTGTAAAAAAATTATAATAAAGAGTTTTCATAATCAAAACCATTTTCTTTAAAAAACAAAAAATCGTTACTATAAAATT
>Ga0114960_10002864_pt1 | contig 13299 bp, 12 predicted proteins | sample C_130625_MF_Meta_FD_92637 | JGI IMG/M metagenome (GOLD analysis project Ga0114960, IMG submission 92637) | Freshwater microbial communities from Lake Croche, Canada to study carbon cycling - C_130625_MF_MetaG | ecosystem: Environmental > Aquatic > Freshwater > Lake | place: Lake Croche, Canada... | reverse complement strand
TGACTTACTGATCTTTTGGAATTAATGCCTGTATAGTTAATAGCTGCTGGCTCAATATTTGAAAAAGATAGCTTTGTATATACATATTTTTCTCCTAAATACAGTTCGATTTCAGTAAGGGTGTCTTTGATAATCATTTTATCAATTGATGATACTGAAAATCCTTTTGAGGCTAATAATTTTGGTAGGTTATTGATGTATAACAAACCCTCTTCTTTGTTAATAAAGCTAATGTTTAATCTAAGCGAGTTGAAATAAACAGAATGTTCTTTATCTATCAATTTAATTAGCAAACTGTACTTATTTGTTGCAGAAACTTTTTGTGCTGTTGAAGTATATCCAAGATGAATTAAAATAATTATAAGAAGAAGTAATTTTATTATATTTCTATTAAGGCTAACTTGCATACACGAAACTTCACATTTTAAAAATGTAAAACTACAATCTTTGGCGGGTATTTATATTCATATTCCATTTTGTAAGCAAGCGTGCTCATACTGCAATTTCCATTTTTCTACCAGTATGAAGTATAAATCAGATTTTATACTGGCTTTAAAAAATGAAATTTCACTTCAAAATGATTTTATATCTAGTGCTGAACCTATCGAAACTATTTATTTTGGCGGAGGAACTCCTAGTTTGTTAACCCTCTCTGAGATAGACTCCATTTTATCAGTAATACAAAAAAAATATACAATCAACACGGATCTTGAAATAACTTTAGAAGCAAACCCTGATGATATTAATACTTCTACAGTAAAAGAATGGATGGGTTTGGGAATAAACAGATTAAGTTTAGGTGTTCAATCTTTTGTTGATAAAGAATTAGCCTGGATGAATCGGGCTCACAATTCACAAGATTCACTTAAAAGTATTGATATAATTTTAGAAGCGGGGATAACAAATTTTTCAGTTGATTTAATTTTTGGAAGCCCGTTGTTGAGTGACTCCGAATTAGAAAAAAACATTCGATACATTAACGAAAGAGGCATACCACATATTTCATGTTATGATTTAACTATTGAGCCCAAAACCGCATTACATCATTTTATTCAGCAAAAAAAGGGCGTTTGTATTGATCCCGAAAAGCAAGCTGCTCAATTTTTACTAACGATGGACTTGTTGAACAGTTTTGGATATGAACAATACGAGATCAGTAATTATTCTAAAGCAGGAATGAGAAGTAAGCACAATAGTAGCTATTGGCAAGGCAAACCGTATCTTGGATTTGGTCCTTCTGCTCATTCGTTTGATGGAAAAGACAAATGAAGATGGAATATTGGTAATAATATGACTTATATCAATGAGTTAAAAAAACATATAATCCCTTTTGAAGAAGAAGTGCTTACCACAGCACAGCGTTTTAATGAATACGTTATGATTTCCTTAAGAAGGATTGAAGGAATAGATAAGGAATTTGTATTGAAAAATTTCGGAAGTGAAATTTTAACTTCTTTAGTTTCCTCTTGTGAATCATTTATTAATAACAAAAGATTGGAATTAAAGGGAAATAATATTACACTAACAAGGGAAGGAAAATTATTTGCTGATGGGATTGCCAGTGAATTATTTTTACATTAATGTCTTTCCTTTTCAACCCATTATTTTCTATATCAACCCCAGTTCAATATTCTTAAACCCTTCTTTCGCTGAGAGATTTTCCCAAAGTATTTTATAAATATTTTCAGCAATTGGCATATCTGCGTTAAGTTTTTCATTAATCACATACATGCATTTACTAGCGTTATACCCTTCCGCAACCATACTCATTTCTAATTGGGCCGCTTTCACAGAATACCCCTTTCCTATCATGGTTCCAAAAGTTCTATTTCTACTGAATAAGGAATAACAGGTTACTAATAAATCTCCTAAATAAACAGAAGCTGCATAGTTATTATGGATGTTATGCATCGCTTGCTTGTTCTTGTGTTCAATGTAACCAACTTCTGCGTTCATGATTCCTGCTTTTCTTAAAAAGCCAGCCATTTCATCTGCACTATTTGCAATTAATACACTTAAAAAATTATCACCATACTCTAAACCATGAGCAATTCCTGCACCCAATGCATAAATATTTTTTAATACAGCGGCATATTGTACGCCAATGATATCTTTATTAACTACCGTTTTGATATAAGATGTTTTAAAATATTCGGAGATTTTTTTGGCCGTTTCTTCATCCGACCCTGCGAAAGTTAGATAAGATAATTTTTCTGTTGCAACTTCTTCAGCATGACAAGGACCAAGTACTGCAAAATAATTTTCAATAGTTACTCCAAAGTGTTGTTGCAGAAAACTATTTAATAACACGTTTTCATTAGGTAGAATTCCTTTTATGGCAGATAATATTTTCTTCCCTCTGAAAATATCTTTTGGTAAAGTGAAGAGCACTTCGGCAATATAAGCAGAAGGTACTGCAATTAATATAATATCAGCTGCCGTAATCACCTCTTTTACTTTCGATGATAAGATTAATTTACTAGTATCAAATTTTGCAGAAGTAAGATATTGCGGATTGTGTGATCGAGATTTAAACGCTTCTATGGCTGATTCGCTTCTGTTCCACCAATGAATATGCTCACCATTATCATTCAATATTTTTGCCAATGCAGTACCCCAGCTTCCACTTCCTATAATTCCAAATGTCATTTTCTATTTTTTAAAGTTTGCGTTATTTTTTAAAGCCCTAAAGATTCTACCGCTAATTGAGCCGCAACTTGACTGGCCTCTTTTTTATTAAATCCTTTTGCCTGTGAAATAATTTGTCCGTCAACCGTACAGCCCATTGTAAATAATCTTCTGCTATTTTCTAGCTTTTCGTCTACTATAATAAAATCAATTATTTTGGTATTTTTATTTGCCCAGCCATATAATTTGTTTTTTATGTTAATGTCAATCCCTTCTAAATCGCCTATAAATAAGTGAGGAAAAATAATATACTCTTCCACCCATCGCTTTGTTTTATTATATCCTTTATCAACATAAACAGCGCCAATTAAGGCTTCCAAGGTATTGCCAAAAATTTGAGAAATCTTAAGAGCATTGTCATTTTTATTATACAACGATATCTTCTTTAGTCCCATTTTTAACGCAATCTCATTAAGTTTTTGCCTGTTTACCATTTTGCTCCTCATTTCTGTAAGGAACCCTTCGCCTTTGTATGGATATTTTCTAAACAGATAATGGGCAATGATAGAACTCAAAACAGCATCTCCTAAAAACTCTAATCGTTCATTATTTTCATCAGACCCTTCGCGGATTGATCTATGGCTTAATGCTGTTTTATATAAAGAAATATTACGAGGAGTGAACCCAAGAATATTGCTGAGTTGATTTCTAAACTCTTTAATTTCTTTGCGATATTTAAACCAAGAGAGAAATATCAAAATGGAATATATTTTATCGAATGTATACTATTTAAAACGAAAAATATAGATGGGGCCTGTTTTAGGAAAAAGTTAGGCTTTATATTTTTTCATGATGACTGAAGCGTTATGTCCACCAAAACCAAAAGTGTTGCTTAATGCAGCATTGATGACTTTATGTTGTGCTTTATGAAAAGTAAAATTTAAATTTGGATCTAGTTCTGGATCGTCTGTAAAATGATTGATAGTTGGGGGAACAATATCTTTTGTAACGGCCATAATACAAGCGAGGGCTTCCAACGCTCCAGCAGCTCCTAAGCAATGGCCTGTCATACTTTTTGTAGAGCTGATGTTTAAATCATACGCATGGTTACCAAATACGCTTAAGATTGCTTTTGTTTCAGCGATATCTCCTAAAGGTGTTGAAGTACCATGAACATTGATATAATTTATTTCTTCTGGTTTCATTCCTGCATCTTGCAACGCAACATGCATTACATTTTTTGCACCTAATCCTTCTGGATGAGGGGCTGTAATATGGTGAGCATCAGCTGTTGCGCCTCCACCTGCCACTTCACAATATATTTTTGCACCTCTTGCCAATGCATGTTCTAAACTTTCTAACACAAGAACGCCTGATCCTTCGCCCATGACAAATCCATCGCGGTCTTTATCAAAAGGTCGGCTAGCTGTTTTGGGATCATCGTTTCTTTCACTCAATGCTTTCATTGCGTTAAAACCACCCAAACCGGCTGCACTGATTACAGCTTCACTTCCTCCTGTAATAATAATATCAGCTTTGTTTAAACGAATATTATCAAATGCATCGATAATAGCATTAGTAGAAGAGGCGCAAGCACTTACTACAGCATAGTTGGGACCACGAAATCCATGTCGCATAGAAATATGTCCAGCGGCAATATCCAATATCATTTTGGGAATAAAGAAAGGATTGAAACGGGGTGTTCCATCTCCAGAAGCAAAGTTGAGTACTTCTTCCTGGAAGGTAATTAAACCTCCAATACCACTAGCGAAAATCACACCTACTCTGTCTGGGTTGACATTATCTTTACTAATACCCGCATCTTTGACTGCCTCATCACTTGCAATTAATGCAAACTGACAGTAGCGATCCATTTTACGAGCTTCTTTCTTGTCGAGGTAGTCGGTAGCATCAAAGTTTTTAACCTCACAAGCAAATCGGGTTTTAAATTTTGTAACATCAAATTGCTGAATATAATCGCAACCGCTTACGCCATTTTCAAGATTCTGCCAATATTCATTAACAGATTTCCCTAATGGAGTAAGGGCTCCTAATCCAGTGATTACTACTCGCTTTAAATCCATACGATTTGCCTGTGAAAATTAAAAGGTGAATTACTTAGCATTTCCTTCCAAGTAAGAAACAGCTTGACCAACGGTTGTGATGGTTTCAGCTTGTTCATCTGGAATGGAAATATTAAATTCTTTTTCAAATTCCATAATTAATTCGACGGTGTCCAAGCTATCGGCACCTAAATCATTAGTGAATGAAGCTTCAGGAGTTACCTCGGCTTCATCAACCCCTAATTTGTCAACAATAATTTTTTTTACCCTTGTTGCAATGTCTGACATGATAGTATAATTTAGTTAATACGATTGCAAAAATATACTTTTTGATCTAATTACAAAGAAATACTAAAAATTCACAGAAATAATATTAAAACCCAATATTGAATTATGCTAATAATGGTTCGATTTTCAAAAAGATGTATATTTATAAGCCTTTGAACACTCAAATATTTAAATATATACAATATGGGATTAAAACAAATAGATCACGGCTCTCCAGAATATATTAAAATGGTTGATTTGAGGAATCAAATATTAAGAAAGCCTTTGGGACTTACTTTCACAAACGAGGAGCTGGAAAATGAGAAAAACGAAATATTAATAGCCGCTTTTGAAGAAGATGAGATTTTGGGATGTTGTGTATTGTGCCCTATTGAAAATGAAAGATTTCGATTAAGGCAAATGGCCGTAAAAGATGATGTTCAGGGTAAAGGAATTGGCGCTTCTATCATGTCATTTGCTGAAACAATAGCCAAGGATAAAGGCTACAAATACATGCTGATGCATGCCAGAGATTCCGCCATAGGTTTTTATGAAAAATTTGGATATAAAGTCATCGGCACCCCATTTGTGGAAGTTAATTTACCCCACCATATTATGGAAAAGGAATTGATTTAATTAACCACCCATCTATTATAGACTTTGTTTTTTTATTTTTTTTCTGAATTGCTCCCTAACATTATCCATTATTCCATTTTCAAATGCTTCTTTTGGAATAAGGAAAAAACTGGTAGCATTAAAATACAAGTGAAAGAAATGTGGACTTTCCATCCAATTACTCAATTCGGACCATGCGTATGTTTTAGTAGCTCTACTATGCGCTAGCGTGAAATCAAGCTCATTCAATGTGATTTTAAATCTATCTTTAAACGAGGCTGATTTTTTATAAATTATTCTTGGCAGAAAAAACCAGAAAAGTATCATCATAAAAAACCAAAGCGAAGAACTTAATAAAAAAGCCAAGGGCGATATTTTTTTGAAAAAAAACAATGCTGCAGAAAGCAAAGAGAAGACATTTAACAAGATCATCATTATTTTTATTTCTTTTCTGCTAATAAAATGATAACGAAGCGCGTGGATTACTTTTTGTTTGTTGTATTCAAAAAAATCAGAAGTCATTTCTTATAAGTTGTGTTTGTTATTTTGGAGAATTATCTGGAGACTTTAAGGAATTTTCATTGACAGACCACTCTCCTAGCTTATCCCCTTTGATTCCAATAAACTCAACCTTCATGATTCGTTCCCCTTTTTTTCCAACAAAAGAAAACTTTGCAAAATTTTGAGCTTCTATAAGTGTATTTGGTTCTCTTAAGGGATTGTTTTCTTCAGGACTTTTTGCCACTTTACTAATTCCTGATGTATACGGAGAAACGGTGATGTCATAAAGTGGATATAAATTACTCCTGGTCATTTTTATTACTTCGCTATGATGCCTGTCACCAGTTAAAAAAACAACACCTTTTATCTTTTGCTCACTTAAAAAACTAAGCAGCATATTGTATTCATAAGGATAGTGCTGCATGCATTCGTATTTATTATACGTATTCAAAACCTGACTTCCGGTAACAATAATTTTGAATGTTGCTTTGCTATATAGTAAAGCGTTTTTTAACCACTCCATTTGCTGATTACCAAAAAAGTCTTTATCAGCATTTGTTTGGCCGTTGATCGAATCTGGCATTTCATCCTCTGATCTAAAAAATCTGTCATCGGTTAAAAATAAATCGACATCGCCATAACTTACTTTTGTGTAAATACCTTTTTCATCTTCTCCGCAACTTGGGTTAAGCCAATAATTTTTAAAAATTGATCTGCTTTCATTTTTGAAAATATACCCTTTACCGGCATCATTAGGTCCATAATCATGATCATCCCAAATAGCATATTGAGGCATTTTGGCCATAAACGCTTGCAATATTTTGTAGGATCTATCATGAGAAGCTCTGTGATTTAACCCCCATACAGAAGAGTAGTCTACTTCTCTTGTGTACCAATTGTCGCCTAGCCAAACATGAAATTCCGCTGGCGTTTTGGCCATCGTTTCAAAAATAGTAGAATCTCCACCATAAGGCTTTCCCGGTCTGTCATATTTTGGATCATTAAAGTAAGCACAACTACCTGTAAGGAAACTAAAATCGGGTGCTGGTTTTCTATATTGCCATAAATCTTTTGTGGTGAAATTTGTTTGAAAAGAAAGCGGTATTTTTTTATTGTCCAAGAAAATCTCATATGAATAAGCCGTTCCAAATTCTAAGTCATTAAGGTCGATTTTTATTGGATTAAACTCTTTTCCAAGCTCTCCTTTGTATTGAACATTTTTAACTGCTGCTTCATTAGTTATTGGATGGTACTTAATATTTATTTTTTTTACAGCAGGCGAAACCTCCATCCAAATTGTTGCAGTACGCAACTCTACATTTCCTGCCCATGGGCCACTAATTAGTTTATTGTTTTGCTGTCCGTAGGAAAGAGCAACAAAAAAGATAAATGTGAAAACGGTAACAACTAATTTTTTCATCCTGTTTATTTTGTGTGGTGATGATTGCAAGTTAGGTAAATGTATTTGATTGATAGGAAGCTACGCGGTATGAAAACTTATTAATTTATGATGTATGTTTATTATCGATTTTTAATTTTTCATTTTCGATATGACGTAATGAATCCCTTGAAGATTTTTTATTGAAATTTTTCTCTAGTGCCTCCGTAAGATTAACGCCCGTTTGATTGGCCAAACAAATCAACACCCAAAGGACATCTGCCATTTCATCTTCCATTTCATTGCCTTTGTCACTTTCTTTAAAAGATTGTTCGCCATACTTTCTTACCATCAATCTGCTTAGTTCCCCCACCTCTTCCATTAGAATCCCAAGGTTGGTTAATTCATTAAAATACCTAACGCCAGTCGAAGTGATCCATTGGTCAACTTTATCCTGAGCCTCTTGAATTGTAATATTGTTCATTTTATTTTTCGTTTTGTTTTTAATGCTATTTTTTTCTAGAGCGATTTGCACTTTTCGTCTTTATCTATTCTCTATTTTTAGAGTCTATCCAAATGGTAACAGGGCCATCGTTTAATAAATTTATTTCCATTTCTGCACCAAATACCCCTGTATAAATATTTTTTTCAAAACCTTTTTCTAAATGAGTAATAAAGCTTTCATAAATTGGCAAAGCTATGGCAGGCTTGCTGGCTTTAATATAGCTGGGACGGCTACCCTTTTTTATTGAGGCCTGTAAAGTAAACTGACTAACCAATAATATATCGCCATTGATTTCCTTCAGAGAAAGATTGGGAATTTTATTTTCATCGTCAAAAATTCTAAGCTGTATTATCTTGTTGCTAAGCCATTGAATATCCTCCATACCATCACCATCTTCAATCCCTACAAAAATCAACATCCCTTTTTTTATTGACGATTTAATTTCATCGTGAATCGTAACGCTGGCAAAGCTTACTCGTTGTATAACAACCCTCATTATTTTAGTTTATTTTCTTACAATATCCAAACATAGTTCTAAATATGATTATCAGCATACCAATTGCTTATTTATTACAACAAATTTACACTATAAAAAAATATATTCTTTCCACAAAAAGTGCAAAACTCATGAAATTCAATGTGATTGTGATCTGCCTAAATATTTGTCAATTTTGTCCACAAGGTGTTGATATTTATGAGTGAATTTGTTGGCTTACTTCGAATATTTTCGTTCACCCCATGCAATGAGGACCAAAAATTACTAACCATCAAAATATTTTTAAATTTATGCCAACAAAAAAACAACCAACTAAGGCGCTCAGCTTCCAGCGACAGTTTACGAAGGACGATGTTAGTCCTTTTGATATGTTTGAATACGATTATCGTACTTCAGTGATTAAGAATCCGAGTGGAGAGGTTGTTTTTCAGATGGATAATGTAGAAGTTCCAAAAGGATGGAGCCAAATTGCGACAGATATTCTTGCTCAAAAATATTTCAGAAAGGCGGGGGTTCCTCAACCTGATGGAAGTTTGGGTAGAGAAACTACATCGAAGCAAGTGGCGCACAGAATGGCTCATTGTTGGAGAGTTTGGGGAGAGCGCTATGATTACTTTAATTCACCGAAAGATGCCCAAATTTTTTATGACGAATTAGTATATAGCATTCTCAATCAAGCGTGTGTTCCCAATAGCCCTCAATGGTTTAATACTGGCTTGCATGAAGTGTATGGCATAACAGGAAAGCCTCAAGGACACTATTTTGTAGACTCAAAAGATGGTAAATTAAAAAAATCTACTTCCGCATACGAACGCCCTCAACCACATGCATGCTTTATCCTTAGCGTTGATGATGATTTAGTAAATGAAGGAGGTATCATGGATCTTTGGGTTAGAGAAGCACGGATTTTCAAATACGGAAGTGGTGTGGGTACTAACTTTAGCAGTATAAGAGGAGAAGGAGAAAAATTGAGTGGAGGTGGTACATCAAGTGGATTAATGAGTTTCTTGAAAATAGGCGATCGTTCAGCGGGTGCTATAAAAAGCGGAGGTACAACTCGCCGTGCTGCTAAAATGGTTTGTTTAGATTTGGATCATCCTGAAATTGTAGAATTTGTTAATTGGAAATTACAAGAAGAAGATAAAGTAGCTGCACTAATTGCTGCAGGATATCCAAGTGATTATGAGGGAGAAGCTTATCGTACGGTAAGTGGACAGAACAGCAATAACTCCGTTCGCATTCCTAATTCTTTCTTTAAAGTACTTGATGAGAATGGTGATTGGGACTTGAAAGCAAGAAGCACTGGGGCAACAATGAGGAGTGTAAAAGCACAAGAATTATGGGATCAGATAAATTATGCAGCTTGGCGTTGTGCAGATCCAGGAACGCAATATGATACGACTATCAACGAATGGCATACTTGCCCAGAAGGTGGACCAATACGCGCTTCTAATCCTTGTAGTGAATATATGTTCTTAGATAATACCGCCTGCAATCTTGCGAGCGTAAATCTTCGTCGTTTCTTTAATGAAGATGATAACATCTTTGATGTGAAAGGATTTGAACATACTTGTCGTTTGTGGACTGTAGTATTAGAAATATCTGTGCTTATGGCTCAGTTTCCATCAAAGGAAGTAGCGCAACTAAGCTATGATTATAGAACACTTGGATTAGGCTATGCGAATTTAGGCAGTATGCTTATGGTAAGCGGTATAGCTTATGATAGTGAACAAGCGAGAGGAATTCCTGGAGCAATCACGGCAATCATGACCGGTGTTGCCTATAAAACATCTGCAGAGATGGCGAGCTTTTTAGGTGCTTTTGATCGATATAAAGACAACAAAAAACACATGTTGAAAGTTATGCGCAATCACCGTGCTGCAGCTTATGATGCAATGGACGCGTATGATGGTCTTGAAATAAAGCCACATGGAATTAATGCTAAGTATTGCCCAGATTATTTATTAACAGCTGCCACAAAAGCATGGGACGATGCCGTTCAAATGGGCGAGAAATATGGTTATAGAAATGCACAAACAACAGTTATCGCCCCAACTGGAACAATAGGATTGGTAATGGATTGTGATACAACTGGCGTTGAACCAGATTTTGCATTGGTTAAATTTAAAAAATTAAGCGGTGGTGGTTATTTCAAAATAATTAATCAAAGTGTACCACAAGCTTTAAGAAATCTTAAATATTCTGACAAAGAAATAACAGAAATTGTAAACTTTGCCAAAGGACATGCTACTTTAAAAGGAGCACCTTTTGTAAATGAAGAAACACTTACACAATTAGGATTCCTTCCTGCTGAAATAGACAGATTAAACGCTGCAATGGCCAGCGCATTCGAAATTGGATTTGTATTCAATGTATTTACACTTGGGGAGCCTTGCTTACAAAGACTTGGATTTGCACCAGACCAATATAATGACTTTGGCTGGAGTTTGCTAGAATCACTTGGATTTAGTGATGAAGAAATAGAGGCAGCCAATATTTATGTATGTGGTACCATGACTGTAGAAGGTGCGCCATATTTAAAAGATGAGCATTTATCGGTATTCGATTGTGCAAACAAATGCGGACAAACTGGTCAGCGTTTTATCCATGCACATGGCCATATCCGTATGATGGCTGCGGCTCAACCTTTCTTGAGTGGTGCCATTAGCAAAACAATAAACCTGCCACACGAAGCCACTATTGAAGAAATCGCTGATTCTTATCGTTTGAGTTGGGAATTGGGATTGAAAGCATGTGCACTTTACCGTGATGGATCAAAATTAAGTCAGCCTCTTAGCAATAAATCAGATAAAAAGAAAAAAGTTACAGACAGCACCTCCGAAGAATCTACTTTAGAAACTACAATAGGTGAAAGCGGGTTGGTAGATATGGGTAAACTTACTATCGATGAATTGCTGGAAGAAATGAACAAGCGTGTGCAAAGCAGCGCTGACACTTCTCTGAAGCGTCAATTAGCAATGATTGTTGAGCGCAGAGCCCTACCTGCTAAGCGAAGAGGATTTACTCAAAAAGCAAAAATAAACGGTCAAGCTTTATTCTTACGTACCGGTGAATACAATGACGGCACCTTAGGTGAAATCTTTATTGATATGGCAAAAGAAGGTGCTACAATGCGTAGTATGCTAAACTGTTTTGCCATCGCAATTTCTATTGGACTTCAATATGGTGTTCCGCTAGAAGAGTACGTAGAAAAATTTGTTTTTACAAGATTTGAACCAGCCGGAATGGTAGAACATCCAAACATCAAAACAACTACTTCTATTATTGATTTCATGTTCCGCTCATTGGCTTATGAATATTTAGGCAGAACTGATTTAGTGCATGTATTGGATAAGCCAGAAGTTGGCAACCTTGGAAATGAAGCCTGGGATCAAACTACTCCAACCATTGGAGAAAGAACACACGAATTGAGTGATGTGAGGGTAATTGGGAATAACCAGGACGGCACGAAATCACATAGAGAAGCCGGTCCTGCAAAATTTGTAACTTCCCTTGATGCTATGAATGCAGCCAACAAATCAATGCAAGGCGATGCCCCTGCTTGTAATACATGCGGACACATTACTGTAAGAAGTGGCACTTGTTACAAATGTTTAAACTGCGGCAATAGCTTAGGTTGTAGCTAAAATAATAGTTTGATTAATTGCAAAACACAACCATCGGGATAAAATCCGGTGGTTTTTTTATACCAACTAAATTAAGATTTATTTTAGATTTGAAAACCCATTGTTTAAAGAGATCAATCATCAAATAGTATTTTATTTTGTCTTTTTTTTCTTTTCTATATTTGCATTATGGCAAATGAAATCAATAACTTCCAAGAAATCATCTCTCATTGTAAAGAGTATGGTTATATTTTTCAATCATCAGAATTATACGATGGATTAAGCGCTGTATATGACTACGGACAGATGGGCGCTCAGTTAAAGAAAAATCTTCGCGATGAATGGTGGAAAAGTATGACACAAATGCATGAAAACATTGTTGGAATAGATGCGGCGATATTCATGCACCCTACCGTGTGGAAAGCAAGTGGTCACGTTGATAATTTCAGCGACCCTATGATAGATAATAAAGACAGCAATAAAAGATACCGTGTTGATCATTTGATTGAAGCTTTTGCAGAAACCTTAGAAAAATCTGCTGCTGATACATTAATTGCTGAAATGGATAAACTATTAGCAGCTGATGATCTTACTGGATTAAAAAGCCTGATTGAGGTTAATAAAATTAAATGTTCCATCAGTAAAACTGTTAACTGGACAGATGTTCGTCAGTTCAATTTAATGTTCAGTACACAAATTGGAAGCGTTGCTGAAGAAGCTGATACTATTTATTTAAGACCAGAAACAGCACAAGGCATCTTCGTTAATTTTTTAAATGTACAAAAAACAGGAAGGATGAAGATTCCTTTCGGAATTGCCCAAACTGGAAAAGCATTTAGAAATGAGATTGTTGCCCGTCAATTTATTTTTCGAATGAGGGAATTTGAACAAATGGAAATGCAATTCTTTGTTCGTCCAGGCACTCAAATGGAATGGTATAATTATTGGAAAGATGCTAGAAAGAAATGGCATGAGAGCATTGGAATACCTTCAGATAAACTACGATTCCATGATCATACAAAACTTGCTCACTATGCTGATGCTGCACTGGATATTGAATTTGAATTTCCATTTGGATGGAAAGAATTAGAAGGAATTCATAGCAGAACAGATTTCGATTTAAATCAACATGCAAAATTTAGTAAAAAGAAAATTCAATACTTTGATAATGATTTAAATGCTGAAGGTAAACCATATGGCAATTATACTCCTTTTGTAGT
>Ga0114960_10002860_pt1 | contig 13314 bp, 23 predicted proteins | sample C_130625_MF_Meta_FD_92637 | JGI IMG/M metagenome (GOLD analysis project Ga0114960, IMG submission 92637) | Freshwater microbial communities from Lake Croche, Canada to study carbon cycling - C_130625_MF_MetaG | ecosystem: Environmental > Aquatic > Freshwater > Lake | place: Lake Croche, Canada... | reverse complement strand
TAAGTTTCTTAAAATAAAAATCCTCCCACCTAAGTCATTTTGTTATCTATTCGGAATTGACAGATGGAAGATTCGTTAAAGTATATCTAAAATTTAGTGACCTAAAAACCCACAAAAAAACCACCTATCCATATAAACACACACAAGATACCCTGTGAATACATCCGATACATACCAGATACAAACACAGGATATACACAGCATATCCCAGAAATATACACATTTGTGTACATGAATCTTAACAGACTCCGAGTCTGCGACACATGGTTGAAGCAAGTGGCTGATACGCAAATAAATATATGTATGATACATTTAACACGTACCTTTTCGTACCTAGAGTGCCACGTTTGACTTATTTGGCGTTTTTTTGGAAAAAAAGGGGCTAAGTGGGAAAAAGTGGGAAAACGTGGTGAATTTGTACCAGAAAATTGGCAAAAGAGTTTTTACACAACAAAATAGGGCAAAAAACATGGAAAAAACATTAAGCTCTGTAAAAACACAGCCACATTTTTCAGCCAAAATTTTGGGCATGGCAGTGCAATGTTCCACGTGGAACATTTTACCAATGGGTACAAACACGTTTAACCCATTCTCCTATTAGGAGTGGGTGAGTACGACCTCTATGTAAGGGGTACAAGTTTGGGCGATATGTTATATTAGTATTTCATATAATGTGTATTTAAGTTAATAAATTGTGAATACAAAGGTAAGTAAAAAAATTGACACTACCAAATTTTTGGTGTAGAAGTTATCCACAAAGTTATCCACATTTTTTTACTTGGTTTTTTCATAGGAATGCAAAGGTACGAATAATATTTGAGATAACCAAATATGTGGATAACTTTTTATTTTTTAGAGTTTAGGCCTGGTTGGAGTATACCTTCCGATACCTTTGGAGTATCGTCCCGTTATCAATTGATAACAATACAAAGATAGGTAAAAGAAATGACATTTCCAAATTTATTTTGAAATTATTTTAATAAAATTTTTATCAAAATAAATTTGTAAATTACAAAAACATTTCCTATATTTGCATTCTAATCAAATAAAATAATTCAATATGAGCAAGAAACCATTATTAAGCACCAACAATGCAAAGACAATCAAAGGTGAGAAATTAGGGTATATCACGTATATACTATATATGTCACCATTTAAAGCCAACAGCAAACGTATCAATGTATGTAGCCATGCTAGTGAAGGCTGTGTAAAAAGCTGTTTGGTTGGCAGTGGTTTTGGTGGTATGTATACAAGTGTTATGCAAGGTCGTATCAACAAAACAGAACATTTTTTGAATGATAGAGAAGGTTTTCTACATCAGATAAAAGATGAAATTACCAAGGCAATATCAAAGCACAAAGATAATGCAATTGTCACCATACGTTTGAATGGTACATCAGATTTGTCTTATGAGAAGTACAAAATATTTGAGGGTAAAAATATCTTTGAGGTGTTTCCTAGTGTACAATTTTATGATTATACCAAAAACTATACAAGGTTTGAGAAGGAATTGCCTAGCAATTATCATTTAACTTTTAGTCGTTCGGAAACCAATCATGACAAGGCTATTGAATTATTGAATAAGGGTATCAATGTAGCTATGGTATTTGACAAGCTACCAAGTACCTATGAAGGGTTTGAGGTTATCAATGCAGATTTGGATGATTTGAGGTTTTTGGATAAGAAGGGTGTTGTATGTGGTTTGAAGTACAAAAAAATGACTGGCAAGGGTGCGAATAACCAATTAGCCTTTGAGAGTGGGTTTGCGATACGTACACAAACTAGTGTGGACCAAAAACTTAAAAAAGCCTATAAAAAAGCTAAAAAAGATTTGGTAGTATCAGAATAATTTCTTATCTTTGTACCGTTGATGACAACAAGTCAACGGTACATTTTTTTAAAGGGAATGGGAGGTATACTCCGCTATTGACATATCGGAGATATGGCTATACTCCATAATACCCATAATACCCATAATACCTAAAAATAATTTAAAAAAAGTTGCAAATAAATTTGGTAATCTCGAAAATAATATCTATATTTGCATTGTTAAATTAATCAATCACTTAAAAACTAATTATTATGAGTAACATCAAAACACAGACACAGGAAATCTTAACAGCACATGGTTTGGACTTTACTATCGAGAAAGCCCCTATGGTAGCTATTGACCGAATGGGCAACCAAGTTGCAAGTCCCTACTTTGGACTTATCAACAGCAAGTCCAATGAAGTTATCAATACTGTAAAAGAGGGCTATACAGTATCACAGAATCACGAGATTGTGGAAATGGTATTAAGAGGTATGGAACGCTTTGGTGACAAATTGACCGTATCAAAAGCTGGCTCTTTGAATGGTGGTCGCAAGGTATTTATGCAGTTGGCTATCGAGGGTATGAGCAAGGTAGCTGATGACATTATCAAGCGTTATGTGACTATCATTGATAGCAATGACGGTAGCACATCTTTGTCGATTGGTATTGGTGATTTGACTATGAGTTGTTCAAATCAGTTTGCGAAGTTTTACAAGTCGGGTGACGCTAAATTCCGTCACACAGCTACGCTTGAACAAAAGCTACGCACTATACCCACGCTGATTGAAACAGCGTTGAATGTGAGTCTACGTCAAGTTGACATATACAGACGATTTGTTAGCACTCCTGTATCACAGCGTTTGGCACACGAAATGGTGAAGTATGTGTTGGGGTATGATAGAGAGATTACATCTACGCTTGTATTATCGGAGAAGTCGACACGTTCTATCAATACTATGGACAAGTTGTATGCTCACATTGAAAAGGAAATGGCACAGAAAGGTCAAAATGTGTGGGGATTGCATAGTGGTATCACATCGTTTACTACTCACGAAATGAGTACTCCAAAACGTGATAATGGTCGTATTGAAAGTACGCTGATTGGGAACGCTTACAATATGAATCAAAAGTCCTTGAACTTTGCAATGGGCAAAAGTGGACTTTTGGAAATGGCATAATGGATTGGGGGTGAAAGCCCCCTTTTCAAATGTTGATAACTTTATTTGTTTGATTGAGAAAAAAGTCGTACCTTTATGGGTTGCGGCTTTTTTTCTATATATGGGTATTAGAGTTTAGGGTAGGTTGGAGTATACCTTCCGTTAGCTTGTGACTATCGTACCGTCTTAATGACTTTACAAAGATGGGGATAATAATTGACATTTCCAAATTTATTTTGGATTATTTTTATAAAAATATTTTTGTATAAAAGTTTGGATAATTCAATTCTTTTGTTTATCTTTGCATCATAATCAAAAACACTAGTATCATGGAAAAAATCAGATTGGTTGAAATCAATACCACAGCTTGGAAAGAAGAAAATATCATATTGGTAACAGATTTGACAGATGAGCAAATCAAAGAGGTTATCACGCCTATCGTATTAAAGGAACGCAATAGCAATGAAGAGTATCACAACGATACCTTATGCGAAGCGTTGCGTGAGGCATATCCTACAAGTGTAGTGGTAGATTTTGCTGTTAATAATTTTGATAAAATCAAGATTTAATTTGGATAAGTCAATTTAATTGCTTATCTTTGTATTCTAAACAAATAAACATTATGGCAAAATTACCCAAAGCAATACTTAATCATAAAATCAAGGACTTAGGTCTTATTGATGAGAATGGCAATCCCATAACCTTTGCCAAGTTCAAACAGCGTATCGACATACACCAATACGGAAAGGGACAGCGTAGGTTGTTTATCTTATTCATAGGACAGCCCAAAGAAAATTTGTTGGCGTTTTATCCACCAACCGATACACGCCCTAGTATGTTAAAGACAGCGTATGAGTATCTAGTAGATACCATAACTACTGACATTAAACAGGAGTATATGGATGAGAATGTGATGTGGGGCAATTGTGGTTATCCACTATCTTATGGTAGTCTAAGAGCATATTTTTAAAAATAAATTTGGTAGTATCAAATATTTTTCTTATCTTTGTATTATAATCAAAAACAATAAATCATGGTAACACAAGAAACCAAACAGCTTCTTCGTAAAGAAGTAAAAGACATCAAGGTTATTCCATTTAACATGGATGCTCTTAATAAAGACATTGATGATAGCGTAAAAGAAAATATAAAAAAAGCTGGTGATAGTTCATTTGCACCAAAGATTGAGCCGAACGAATTTTTTGTTGTTCGTGGTTACATGGGTGTAATCAAAGGAACGAATATCCTAATTGACATGGAATGTGTTGGTGAGGTATCTGACAAACCATCGCTAGATGTGTATTCAGAAACTCGTGATGAATTTGGCAAAACCAAGTCATTTGGTGTATTACCTCGTTTTACATCACGTACATCTTTGGATGAATTGGTGAATGACTACGGACAACATGAGGTATCATTGGATGTATTCATGGGTGACCGATTTGCATACAATGGTCGTATTGTGAGCAACATTCATGGTATCATCAAAGAATTGAAGAAAGTGAAAAAATAATTCACAAAAGGTTTGGTTATTCCAAATCTTTTCCTTATCTTTGTATTCTAATCAAAACCCAGTATCATGCAAATAGAATTAAAAAACATCAAATTTTTTGAAGCCATGTCAGAGGAAACCAATGCGTTTGTTGCTGATGTGTATGTAAACAAAGTAAAGGTAGCCTATGCCAAAAATGATGGTCATGGTGGTTGTACCTTTTATCATGCCTACGAGGGCAAACGTGAATTGCTTGGACAAGCTGAAGATTTTTGTAAAGCGTTGCCACCTTTAAAGTATGGTGGTATGGAATTGCCAATGAGTTTGGAAATGAAAATTGACAATTTATTGAGTGATTGGTTGAGAGCCAAAGATGAAGCCAAGTTTGACAAAAAGTTACAAAAGGATATGCTCACAAGCTTGTGTATAAAAACACCTAATGGATATTCACAGGGTACGTGGAAGGTTGGCAGTCGTAAGCTTACCATTGCTGAAATGGTAAGCCAACAGAATGGTCGTGATTTATTAAAGGAGGCTATCGCACAAGCCAAAGCGGAGGGCAAAGAGGTATTAAACACGAACATACCACAACATTTATTTTAAAAATAAATTTGGAAGTATCAAATATTTTTCTTATCTTTGTATTCTAATCAAAACACAATTATATTATGGGAACAAGAAGTTTAACACACGTTATCGAAACTTATAAGCATAACGGTAAAAAGAAAAAGCAAACACTTTTAACTATGTATCGTCAATATGACGGTTATCCAAGCGGACATGGTGCTGACCTTGTTGAGTTCTTGGAAGGTAGCAGAGTAGTTAATGGTTACTCAACATCTGATACAGAAAGTGAAAAACGAGTATTCAATGGCACAGGTTGTCTTGCGGCTCAATTGGTTGCTCACTTCAAAAAAGGTATTGGTGGGTTCTACTTACACAGACCTAACGCCAAAGATTGTGGCGAGGAATACACTTATGACATCGAGGTTGATTCCGACACCAACCAAGTAACCTTGCGTTGCTATGAAATTGGCTACATGAATAAGAAAAACGAATACGTAAATAAAAAATGTATCTTGTTTGAAGGCAAAGCAGAGGACTTTTTGGAAGCAGTAAAACAGGAAGCCTAAAAATAATTGGGAAAGGGTTTGGAAATACCAAATCTTTTCCTTATCTTTGTACTCTAATAATAAAACAATGAGAAAACCAAAATTCTATCAAGCAGTCCTAGTCCCTATCAAAGGCAATGTCCTTGACAAAGTATATCCATTCCATAAAGGACAAATGACCTTAACCGAACGTATGGGTAGTGAGGAGGCTAAGTGTCCCGACTGTAGCAACAATGAATGGTTCCTTTTACCCGATGACAGTGTTGCTGTTAGAGAGGGTGGGAAACCTTATATTGAATGTATCAACTGTGGATACCATACACATCTTTAATCAATTAAAACCATATATCATGGCTCAATCAAATCTTACAAAAGCGTTCAAAGCCCTACGCAAAAAGGGTTACTTTGCAAGACAAAACTTCTTGTGCTGTCAATCATGTGCATGGTCAGCGATGACGGATGAACAAGCCAAGAAGACTGTGTTCTATCACCGACAGGATGCGAATGACTTACGTGATAATGATTTTTGTTATCTAGCTTGGAGTGGCAATGGACAGGAGATTGTCGAGGTTCTCAAGGAGAATGGTGTTCAAGTGGAGTGGGACGGCAGTAATCTTAAAAGGATGTTAATCACCGTATAAAAAGGTTACCAATTAATTTGGTACTTTCGAATAAATTAAATACCTTTACAAAATGGGTGCAGAAGAAACATATATAAAAAATATCATAAATGGAATTCGAGCGTTACGCTTACGTACCAAAACGCCATCTGAGGTTAACGTTGGTTCGAATCTGAACCGTCTTAAGATGGTCAACGAAGGAATGTACGATGAGTACTTAGCCAAATACACAAAAGCTTTAAAAGAATATAACAAACATGAGACAAAGAACCATATTAGTCAATAGCAAAGTAATCAAAACGGTACTGGGTGATTATCACCGTGCCATGGAAACGCCTAACCACATCTACTTTGTGCTTTTTGAAGAAATTGATGAGAACAACAGCGTTAAGATGTTCAATCGTAACAGGGAGATTGTGAGTGATAATTACTTTGCTTATCAAGCTTTTATGGAAGACATTGAGACTGAACAATATACGTGGATGTCAGAAAAATTGAAAGAAAATTTGGATAATTAAAATTAATTTTGTATCTTTGTATCAACCAAAACATATATTATGATTTACAAGTATGATAAAGAAAACCTTACGTATAAGAGGGTAACAAAGAATCTGGTATTGGGATTTATTGGTATGGTGGTATTATTTACAGCCATAACTTCAGTCTTTATATTAAACAAGGTAAGTGATATACGCTACATATCAACTGAAACCAAGGCTATCATTATCAAAGAATCGGCAAAGGAGAATGAGTTTAGCCCAAAAAAGTTAAAAGCATACATACTGGAATTGAATATCAAATTCCCACGTATTGTATATGCACAGGCTCGTTTGGAAACTGGGAACTTCAAAAGCCAAATATTCAAAACCAACCACAATCTATTTGGAATGAAGGTTGCCAAATTGCGACCAACTACCAACAAGGGTGAGGAAAATGGTCATGCTTATTATGATGGGTGGCGAGAATCTGTTGTGGATTATGCCTTTTACCAAGCACAGTATCTATCTGATATAAAAACCGAAGCAGAGTATTTGCAGTATCTGAAAGCCAATTATGCCGAAGCCCCTAACTATATGGAACAGTTACAAATTATCCTTGCTGAAAAAGATTTTAAAAAATAATTACGAAAAAGTTTGGAATATCCAAACTTTTTTTTTATCTTTGTATTCTAATCAAAACACAGTATATCATGGCAAACAAACTTTATACAATATCATTAGGTGGTTTTTCAAGCCAAGAAGGTGAAACACCGTTGGAAGCAACAAAGCGATTTGTTGAATTTTTAAAGAAATGTAATCTTGACGAATTGATTTACGATGTAGTGGATGAAGAAACAGATGAGGCGTTCACAGTAGATTTGTCAGAGGAAGATGAAGATGCTGTATTGCCAAATAAAGATTAAAATAAATTTGGATTATTCAAAAATAAAAACTATCTTTGCACCATGAGCAACTTTAAACCACAATTAACTGTCATTACCACAGAAACAATAAGGGAATATGCCAACACTTATGACAAGGTAAGCCCGTATAAAAGGATACAGTATCCTACGTACAGGGAATTGGTAAAGAATATGAAAAGACATTTGGATGAGAATCTGGAGGCTAACATATCTGTATCGAGAAGCCGTAGGGGTGAATGGGGTGAATGGTACGAGATATGGCAAATGGTTAACGGAAAACCTACCATTATAAAAAAAGGTTGGCAATAAATTTGGATATTAAAAAATAAATACTATCTTTGCATCACAATTAAAAAATAAAGAATATGAGAAACAAGGTAATCGTTTACGGACTAGTAAAGAATAATACAAATAAAAAAGTTTTGGTAGGTACGATAGAAGATATCCGTACCTTCATCAAGAATCGTTGGAAAGATGTTGATACCTATATAACTCGAATTACGGGTATCAAGGTTGAAGAAGACTTCTACGCTTACGTGGATGACACAAAGAACCTATTCACAACAATGGATAAAATGGGTTATGAGGCAACTAACCTTTGTGAAGTACCCATAGAAGACTTCATGAATTAAAAAAAATTGACAATACTATTTGGTATTGTCATTTTTATTTCTTATCTTTGTATTATAATCAAAAACACATATACTATGCCAAACCATGTAACCAATAACCTTACCATTGTAGGGGCTGAACAAGAAGTAGCAAAGTGCTTTGCTGAAATCAAAGGCACACAAGAAGACCAATTTATTGACTTCAACACGTTTGCACCTATTCCACAGGAATTGGTGGATACAACATCACCTCCCAAAATCCTTAGCCAAAAGGATTATGACGACCAAGAAAAACGTACTGACATTGAAAAAAAATATGGTGTTAGTCGTGGTATTACCCAAAAGATGTCCGACAAATTCAAAGAAGAATTTGGGTACGACAACTGGTATGATTGGCAAGTTGCCAACTGGGGTACAAAGTGGAATGCTTATGACCAATACAAAATTGATGATTCAATGATTGTTTTTAACACAGCTTGGAGTACTCCTTATAATGCTATCACAGCCTTGTCAGTAAAATACCCTACATTGCGTTTTGAGGTGGAGTATGCTGATGAGGACTTTGGACACAATGTTGGCAAATATACCTTTGAGGACGGAGAGTGTATTGGGGAGGACATACCCCAAAGTGGAAGTTTTGAAGCATTGAAAATGGCTATTGATATTCGTGGCGATGAAGAATACTATCTCGTGGATTATTTATGTGAGAACGTGGTAGATGAACTGAATGAGTTTACAAGTAACCTTGTGGTACTGGCACACGAACAACAAGAACTTACCGATGATTACCCTGTGGTTGTGCTTAACCGATTAAAGGAATTAGCGTTGGCTGATGAGCAATACGAAAGGGTTGCTGAAATCGACAAGGTGTTGAACGCCAAAGAAATAGCAGAGTAAAATAAATATGGGAAAAGATTTGGAAATGTCAAATCTTTTCCTTATCTTTGTATTCTAATCAAATAAATAATATCATGGCAAAAGCAACAAAAACATGGAAATTGGGTGAGGTAGCACAAGGTGGTGTTATCACAGCCGAAGTAAACGGTAAGGTTATTACCATTATTGGAAAGGAGTGGGACACTTCAACAGGTTATAAGAAATCAAGTAACCAAAGCAATGCAAAAGAATTTACACGAGGTACTGTATTGTCTAACGAGCGAGATGCTGAATGGAAACTATTTAACTACCTTTGCGATTTATCGACTTCATATTGGGCTGATGAGATTATCAAGTGGGTAAAATCAAAGGTAAAAATTGAACCAGAATTTGGCTACTAAAAAATAATTGGGAAAAGATTTGGAAATGTCAAATCTTTTCCTTATCTTTGTATTATTAATAATTAAAACCAATAGTCATGCACAATTTACATTTAGTAGTAGTAAGAGCCGAGAATGGCGAAGATGCTTGTTCAGAAGCAGAAAGTTTCCTTATGGACTGGGGAAACGAAAACAACTGGCGTACCATGTGTGGTGCTGTAAGCCAAGATAACGAAGTTTACAAAGCTAGTGAAGGTAGGCATGAGCCAGATGAGAATACCAATACCATTGCCAAAATCAATAAAATGGTTAGAGGTTGGTTGAAGTCTGACCTATACTCTGAAACAGCCAAAAAGCTGTTGGCAAAGGGCAAGAAGGTTGAGAATTTTAACACACAAGAATTGTACTCATTAGAGAAGTACGCCAAGTTTTTGTATGAGATAAAATCAATAAAACAAACCAAAGCCTATCTTAGAAAGAATGGTGTGAAGGTATCAAACCAATTTAATGTATTGGAAGATAACTTTTACGCATTCTCTTATGATGAGTGTGGTGTAACTCAAACTGATACCGATGGCGATGGCAAACTTTGGGTGGTGTTTGTAGATATGCACTCATAAAAAATAATTGGGAAAAGATTTGGAAATGTCAAATCTTTTCCTTATTTTTGTATTCTAATCAAATAAAAAATATATCATGGGACAGTATTACAAGCCATATTGACTTTTTTAATTTTTCGTTATATTTATAAATAAAAAGATTTATGAATTTTGAAAAGTTAACACAAGAAGAAGGTAAACATTATTTGTATGGTCACATAAGGTTAGACACTAACGAATACTTTTATATTGGAATTGGAACTAAATATAACGGGTTAAAAGATTATACTAGGGCTAAAGCTGGAAGTAAAGCTAGAGAAAAAACGGTTCAACGTAATTATATTTGGAGAGGTATTCTTAGTCGAACGGATTATAAAATAGTTATTTTGTTTGAAAATGATGATTATAATGTAATCAAAGAAAAAGAAATTGACTCTATTTCTAAATACGGTCAAATAATCAAAGGCACAGGTAGTTTATGTAATTTAACAAATGGTGGTGACGGTTTGTTAGGTGTTCGTAATCCAAATATAATCAAACCAGTTTTTATTTACAAAAAAACTGGTGAGTTTTTTAAATCGTTTGATGCATATTCAGATTGTACCGAGTTCCTAAAAACTAGTAAATCTATAGTTCAATTATCTATTGATAAAGATTATTTGGTTAAGGGTTATATTTTAAAAAGTTATAAAACAGATAATGTCACCCCTATTTTGGATATTAAAGATAAATTAAAAAAACGTTTATCAAAACCAGTATTTCAATTTGACCTAAATGGAAATTTAATAAAAGAATGGTTTTCAAGTTCAGAAGCAGCTAGAGTCTTAAAAATAAGTGGAGGTCATATTAGAGATTGTTGTTTAAACAAACAAAAAAATTTTAAAGGTTTTATTTGGAAATATGAAAAATAGTGTTATCTTTGCATTGTAATTAATTATTAACAAAAAATATTAAATTTATGGGTCAATACTTTAAACCTTGTGTGCTTGCTGACAACAAGAAAACAGTAAAAGCGTGGGTTTATTCTCACGACATCAAGTACACATTCAAACGTGCTGACGGTACAGAAGTAGAATGTGGCAATGGGCTTAAACTCATGGAACATTCCTATATTCGTAATGAGTTTGTGAGTGCTTTTGAAAGCCTTATCAAAAACAATCCTCAAAGGGTTGTATGGGGTGGCGACTATGCCGACTTGTGCAAAGGGTTAAAAACCAATACCTATGACCGTTGTACTGACAAAAACAAGGTATTGCCTACTGACAGAACCAATGCACGTGAAACTCGTTATGTGGTAAACCACAGCAAAAAAGAGTTTGTGGATAAGTACAAGGTTGCTGAAATCAAAGATTGGAAAGGTGCAAAGATACATCCTTTGCCATTGTTGACTTGCGAAGGCAATGGTCGTGGTGGTGGCGATTTTAGAGGCGAAAACAAGTATGTAGGTACTTGGGCTAGGGACATCATAAGTGTTGAAAGCAAAAAGCCAAAAGGCTATACAGAGATTACACCTAATTTTAACGAAGATTAAAAATAAATATAAGAAAAGGTTTGGAATATTCAAACCTTTTTTTATCTTTGCATTATGAAACAAGAATATCTTAATACCATAACACAGACAGCCACAGGATTACCTGTAAAGAACTTGCGTTGGCTACCCATTGATAATATCATCACAGGGCTAGTAGAGTGTCCTATATTGAACAAAACCATTAGTGGACAATGGCGTAGGAATGGAACGCCTACCAATACCATAAAAGGTAGAGCAGAATTAAAGTTGGAAATAAATTTGGAAATGTCAATTTAATTCCGTATATTTGCAACATGGAATTAGTAATCATTGAAATAGGAAGCCCAGAGTGGGAATATATGTGGAACTGGCTATCAGCCCATCCAATCAATTCTGGTTTGGAAGAACCTAGCGTAGCCAGTCATCCAGATTCTGGTGAGACATGGCAGTACATGGGTAGCTTTAGACAAGGCGACAGGGTGATACACGAACTAAGACACAAACAGCATCCTGTAACCCAGAAGAGAGAAGATTTGAAGGTACAAGCCTCTGGTGAGCTTAAGCCAGAGCAGATAAAAAAAAGTTTTAAAATTTAAGCAAATAAATTTGGAATTGTCAAAAAGTTTTTGTACCTTTGTATTATTGAAAGGGAAATAAGTTCTTTAAAATATTGGGTTTTTGGTAATGTAGTCCACCTCTGTTAGGTTTAATCCTTTCGAGATACAGCCTCTGTTTTTACCTAATACTTCGGTTTGAATTACCAACAGAAGTTAGGTTTGAGCTCTTAGGAGCGAATATGACATGCGTAACTCCACCGACTGTGAGACCTCTGTCATGTTGAAGGAATGCCTCTTACCGAAACCCAAGGGTTCTCTGCCAAGGGACGCAAGTTGATGAGAGGGATTCTCATTGAGCCCAGAAGTGCCGTTGGGTGAATTGATTTTGAGCGATTGATTCTTTATGGGTGGCAAACTCAACCAGCGGAGCTCACACTTCAAAAAGTAACAATGGGTCCAGAAGCAGCCAGATATATTTGGTATGAGCTGGGTCCATTTTATTTTTGTCTATTATCCAGAAAATGTTCTGGTCTATATAAAAACGTTGCATGGCTGCAAACTGGAGAGTGGTTTCTCCGAGCTGGGTCGTCTCTTCATTGAGGCGGCCCTTTGGCTTTTAGGGGTACCCATATAGACACAATTGTGTACATCGGTACGATGTCCGATGGCGTAGCCGCACATGGTCCCAGCCCCAGCAGCCCAGCGGTCCAGATAACCAGAACGCCAGAACCAGCAGCTTCTGGGAAATAAAAAAAGCCCCAGACGAATCTGGAGCTTAAATCATCTGGAGCTTCTGGGTTAATTTTCCTCGCAGTCCCCAGTTTCAGTATCTACTGTAAAGCTTTTGCCTTCTGGAGCTACTTCACGTACATCTACAAACCAGTTAGGGTTGTTCTGGATGTTAGCGATAAACTCTCTAGCAGCCTCTTCTGGGCTATTGGTATCATAAGTGAATGATACAGTACATTCATACGTTTTTGTCATGATGTGTTAATTTAAAAGTGTATAGATATAAAAAAGCCCCAGACATTCCTGTCTGGGGTTACTGGTTAATAGATTATTTGCTCATAGCTTTCAATTCAGCCTTCACACGTTTGGCTGTGTCACCACGATATGTACTAGCATTCGCCAAAAAGTCTAGGATGATACACTTGCCACTGTCGTAACCGTAGTTGTCTGTGGGCT
>Ga0114960_10002859_pt1 | contig 13316 bp, 13 predicted proteins | sample C_130625_MF_Meta_FD_92637 | JGI IMG/M metagenome (GOLD analysis project Ga0114960, IMG submission 92637) | Freshwater microbial communities from Lake Croche, Canada to study carbon cycling - C_130625_MF_MetaG | ecosystem: Environmental > Aquatic > Freshwater > Lake | place: Lake Croche, Canada... | reverse complement strand
GTTCTTGGGAGCCGGCTGCGTTCTCGGTGGACCGCTTGTCACTGATAAAAAAAATGGTGATTCTGGGCGGCATGGGTTCGGTGATGGGCAGTTTTTTTGGTGCCGCCTTCATCGTGGTGTTACCCATTGCCATTAACCAGTGTTTGCCTGTGCTGGGTCATCTGTTCGGTTTTACGGTGGATACCGCGGCGTTGACGCATGCGGAATTCATTATTTTTGGGGCGCTGATTGTATGGTTCCTCATTGTGGAGCCCCATGGTTTGGCACGTTTGTGGAGTGTGGGTAAGCAAAAAATGCGGATTTGGCCTTTCCCGCATTGATGGCTTGCACCGAGTTTTTTGTTGGTGGTTTGTTTCAATATTCAAGGAGACCTAAATGACATTACGTAAGCTCACAGGAGCCATCGCTTTGGCCGTTGGAATGGTGTCGGCCGTGTTGCCTAGCGCCGCATCGGCTGATGCCAAAGAGCAGTTTTTCCCAGTGTTGCCCTACCGCTCAGGTGCTTATGCACCCAACGGAATTCCATGGGCCAACGGATTTGTGGATTACATGAAGTTGATCAACGCCCGCGACGGCGGCGTCAACGGCGTCAAACTCACTTTCGAAGAGTGCGACACCGCCTACGCCACCGACCGTGGCGTGGAGTGCTACGAGCGCCTGAAGGGTAAATCCACAGGAGCCATTTTCCAGCCCTTATCCACCGGCATTACCTTTGCGTTGACGGAAAAAGTGGGCAATGACAAAAACTCTTTGATCACCGCTGGCCTGGGTCGCTCGGAGTCCAGCGATGGTGGCGTCTTTAAGTGGAACTTCCCGCTGATGGGTACCTATTGGTCTGGTGCAGACATCTTGATGCAGCACATTACCGCCAAAGAGGGTGGCAATTTAAAGGGCAAAAAGATCGCCTTGGTCTACCACGATAGCCCCTATGGCAAAGAGCCGATTATTCTTTTGCAAGAGCGCGCCAAGATTCAAGGCTTTGACCTGAGCCTTTTGCCTGTGACGGCTCCGGGTATCGAGCAAAAGGCGACTTGGCTTCAAATTCGCCAAAACCGCCCTGACTACGTCTTGCTGTGGGGCTGGGGTGTGATGAATTCCGCAGCTATCAAAGAGGCGGTGGCTACCGGCTATCCGCGTGAAAAAATGTTTGGTGTGTGGTGGTCCGCCGGAGAACCCGACGTTAAAGACGTGGGCGAAGCGGCCAAAGGCTATAGTGGCCTAGTAGCCACCGGTGAAGGCGGCCCTATTTTGGAAGACATCAAAAAATATGTCCATGGCAAAGGCCAAGGCACGGGTGCTGCCGAAGAGGTGGGAACCACGCTTTACAACCGTGGCCTGGTCAGCGCCGCTTTGGGCGTGGAAGCCCTGCGCCGTGCGCAAGAGCGCTTTGGCAAGGGCAAAGTGATGGACGGTGAACAAATCCGCTGGGGCCTGGAAAATTTGTCGGTGGATGACAAACGCCTCAAAGCCCTTAAGCTCGATAGCGTGATGAAGCCCATCAGCACATCGTGCTACGACCACGAAGGCTCACGCATGGCGCGTATCCATACCTGGGACGGTAAGAAGTGGCAGTACACCACGGGCTGGATGGAAGCCGACACCTCCATCATCAAGCCGCTGGTGCGTCAGTACGCTGACAAGTACGCCACCGAGAAGAAGATCACCCGCCGCGACGCCAAGGATTGCCAGTCTTAATCCTTAGCGCGCAAGCGTAACCCCTACGGCCGCTCGCAAGAGCTGCCTGGGCAAAGCGCGCCCTACCACGCGCTTTGCCCAGGTTTATCGGGAAACTCCACTATGTCTGATACCCCCTCCATCGTTCTCAATGTCAATGGCATTGAAGTTATTTACAACCATGTCATCTTGGTGCTCAAGGGCGTGTCCTTGCAGGTGCCCCAAGGCGCGATCGTGGCCATCTTGGGCGGCAACGGTGCGGGTAAAACCACCACCTTGCGTGCGATTTCCAATCTTTTGCAGGGTGAACGCGGCGCGGTCACCAAAGGCAGCATCGAGCTGCGCGGCGAGCGCATCGAAAACCTCACGCCGGCTGACCTGGTGCAGCGCGGCGTGGTGCAGGTAATGGAAGGGCGCCACTGCTTTGCCCACCTGACCATTGAGGAAAACCTGCTGACCGGCGGCTACACCCGCAAAAGCAAGGCCGAAATCGCTGCCAACCTGGAGAAGGTCTATGCCTATTTTCCCCGCCTTAAAACCCGGCGCACCAGCCAGGCGGCCTACACCTCAGGCGGCGAGCAGCAAATGTGCGCCATTGGCCGCGCGCTGATGGCCAACCCCAGCATGGTGCTGCTGGACGAGCCGTCCATGGGACTGGCGCCGCAGATCGTGGAGGAGGTGTTTGAGATTGTGAAAGACCTTAACCGCAAAGAAAAAGTCACCTTTTTGCTCGCCGAGCAAAACACCAATATGGCGCTGCGTTACGCCGACTACGGCTACATCATGGAGTCCGGCCGGGTGGTCATGGACGGTGCGGCCCAGGACTTGGCCAATAACGAAGACGTCAAAGAGTTTTATCTGGGCGTGGGCGGCGGCGAGCGCAAGAGTTTTAAAGATGTGAAAAGCTACAAACGGCGCAAGCGCTGGTTGGCTTGATCCCAAGGAAAAACCATGTCAAACCACTATGACGCGCTGGAGACGCGCAGCCCGGCGCAGCGCGAAGCTGCCTGGATGCAGGCCTTGCCGGCCCAAATCGCCCACGCCAAGGCCCATGCGCCTGCTTTTGCCCAGTCGCTGGCGGCCGTTGATCCGGCGCAGGTGCATACGCGCGCGGCCCTGGCGGCGTTGCCTGTGGTGCGCAAACAAGAGCTCCTGGACTTACAAAAAGCCAGCCGCGCGGCCGGCGGCAGCGCCTTTGGTGGCTTTAGCGCCCTGGGATTTGGCGCGGCCATGCCTCGGGTGTTCGCCAGCCCGGGCACGATTTACGAGCCCGAGGGCCGAGGGCCGGACTATTGGCGTATGGCCCGCGCGATTTTTGCGGCGGGCTTTCGCCCCGGCGAGCTGATCCACAACTGCTTTAGCTACCACTTCACCCCGGCTGGCTCCATGATGGAAACCGGCGCCCATGCCCTGGGCTGTACGGTGTTTGCCGGCGGCACCGGCCAGACCGAACAGCAAGTGGGCGCGATGGCGGAGTTGCAGCCGGCAGGCTATATCGGCACACCTAGTTTTTTAAAGATTATTTTGGAAAAGGCCACCGAGATGGGCGTGGCCCTGCCCAGCGTGCACAAGGCCTTGGTGTCGGGCGAGGCCTTCCCGCCCTCCTTGCGCGATTGGCTGGCGGAGCGCGGCGTCGCCGCCTACCAAGCCTATGCCACAGCCGATGTGGGCCTGATCGCCTACGAAACCGAGGCCCGGGAGGGCTTGGTGCTCGATGAGGGCGTCATTGTGGAAATCGTGCGTCCCGGCACCGGTGACCCGGTGCCCGAGGGCGAAGTCGGCGAGGTCGTCGTCACCAGCCTGAGCGCGGCGTACCCGCTGGTGCGCTTTGGCACGGGCGATCTGTCGGCCTTTCTCCCCGGACCTTGCCCCAGTGGGCGCACCAACCAGCGTATCAAGGGTTGGATGGGGCGGGCTGACCAGACCACCAAGATTCGCGGCATGTTTGTCCACCCCAAGCAGGTAGCTGACATCGTGCGCCGCTTTCCAGAGGTTTTGCGCGCCCGCTTAGTCGTCAGTGGTGCCATGGCGCAGGACGAGATGACGCTCAAGGTCGAAAGCAGCAGCGCAGCCGAGGGGCTGCCCGAGCGTATCCGCGACGCAGTGCGCGAGGTGACCAAGCTGCGCGCCAGCGTGGAGTTGGCCGCCCCGGGCTCGCTGCCCAACGACGGCAAGGTTATCGAAGACGCGCGCAACTACCAATAGGCGCCGGGCCGTCGCGTCGGCCCGGGAGCCAGAGGGTTTGCCCTCAGGCGGGTGTTGCCAATTGCCGCTAGACTGGAGTTTTGACCTTGTTGGAGACTCCCATGAAAAAAATCCTGCTCGCCGCCCTGGGCCTGCTCGCCTTGGCGGCCCATGCCGATACCTATCCGTCTAAGCCGGTCACCATCGTGGTGCCTTTTGTCGCTGGCGGACCGACCGACCGTGTTGCCCGAGATTTGGCCGAAGCCATGCGCAAGCCCTTGGGTGATGCGACCATCCTGATTGACAACGTGGTGGGTGCCGGTAGTTCGGTGGGTGCGGGCAAAGTGGCCCGTGCTAATCCCGATGGCTATATGTTGATGCTCAACCACATTGCCATGGCCAGCATGCCCAATTTGCTTCGTAATATGCCGTTCAAAGTGGAGTCTGACTTTGAATACCTGGGCATGATCAACGAGGTGCCCATGACCGTGATTACGCGGCCCACCTTGCCCGCCAAAAACTTCAAAGAATTGCGCGAGTGGCTCAACAGCCACAAAGGGAAAATCAATTTGGGTAATGCCGGTATCGGCTCGGCCTCGCACCTGTGCGGCCTGATGTTCCAAAATGCGGTGCAAATTGATATGGCCTCGATTCCTTATAAAGGCACGGCACCGGCCATGAGCGACCTGATGGGTGGCCAAATTGACATCATGTGTGACCAAACCACCAACACCACGCCCATGATCGAAGCCAAAAAGGTCAATGTCTACGGCGTGACCACCTCCAAGCGCCTGACCACACCCGCCCTCAAAGACATACCAACCTTGCAGGAAGACGGCCTCAAAGGCTTTGAAGTGACCATCTGGCATGGTCTGTATGCGCCTAAAGGGACACCTGCCGATGTGATTGCCAAGATCAACAATGCCCTGAAAGTCGCCTTGAAAGATCCCGATTTCATTAAAAAACAGGAATCCCTGGGTGCAGTCATCATTAATGACAAACGGGTAGAGCCTGCTGAGCACAAGCGCTTTGTAGTGTCCGAGATTGCCAAATGGGGCCCGGTGATTGCTGCAGCCAAAGAATATATCGACTAAGAACCCAGCGCGCTACCCGGGCGCCTGGCTTTGAAAGTGCCGCCATGTGCGGCACTTTTTTTGCCCGCAAACGCTCAGACGCCCCAGGTAATTTCCTTTTGCGCGTCTTGGCAGCGCTGCAGCATCTGCATAAACGGCAGGCTGCGCTGGCGCAGGCTGATGGCTTGGTTCCAAGCCGATGGCATCTCATCCGAAGGTTGTTTTGTGCCGGATACGGTGCGTGCTGCGTCCTCTAGGGTCAGTGCATTTTGCAGTGCAGCCATTGCGGCAGGGATCTCTTGGGGCAGCAAAACGCCCCGATGCAGCTCGGTTTTTCCGATGATTTGGAGCAGCCTGCGCCCGTCGGCCTCCATCATGATCAGGTCGCCGCTAGCTTTGGATTTGAATTTGTAGAGCATAGGGTGGCAGCATAGCGCTTGGCGGTGTGCTGCCACCCTATGGGACTGGTAAGGTCGCCGATAATCTGTCATCGGCGCTTTGGGCGCAGTTTCTCCTGACTTATGACCTTACCTACTATCAGCTCTGTCGTGCTGTGCGGCGGATCCGGCACGCGGCTGTGGCCCTTAAGCCGCAAAAGCCTGCCCAAGCAGTTTGTTCCTCTGCTGGGGGACAAAAGCTTGTTGCGCATGACGATAGAGCGTTTGGAGCCGATAACGAACGGCGATATGGTCTGCGTCGCCTCGGAGGACCACCGGTTTTTGGTCTCCCAGACCCTTTCCGACGCCGGTTGGGGCGGCAAGGTGATTTTGGAGCCGGTGGCGCGCAATACCGCCGCCGCCATGGCCCTGGCGGCCCTTGCCGCGCAGCCTGAAGATCTGCTGCTGTTTTGCCCGGCAGACCACCATATTCCTGATCCGGCCGCGTTTGCGGCCATGGTTCGCCAAGGCGTGCCTGCCGCCCAGGAGGGCCAAGCCATAGTTACCTTTGGCGTTTTCCCGAGCTTTCCCAGTACCGCCTACGGCTACATCGCGCAGGGCCAAGCCCGCCCCGATGGTGCATTTGCGGTGGAACGCTTTATCGAAAAGCCCAATGCGCAGGTGGCCCAAGAGCTGCTTTTGGGCGGCCACGTACTTTGGAACGCGGGCATCTTTTTGTGTAAGGCCGGGGTTTTGCTGGCCGCTTTACAGCGCCACGCGGCTGATATCCACGCCAGTTGTGTGGGTGCGTGGGCGCAGATGCACGATGAAATGGTGGGTGGGCAGCAGTTTTTGCGGCCCGACCCAAAGGTATTTGGGGGTTGTCGTGCGCAAAGTATCGACTATGCGGTAATGGAAGCGCACGACCCGGTGGTCGTCGTGCCCTTTCATGGCGCCTGGAGTGACGTGGGTAGTTGGAATGCGGTGGCAGCGCTGGCCAGCGCAGATACGCAAGGCAACCGCGCCGGCGGGGACAGCGCATTAGCGCACCACCTCAAGGCCGTTGATACCTATATCCATGCCGCAGGTGCCCGCCCGGTCGTGGCGCTGGGCACCCGCAATTTGCTGATCGTCGATACCCCTGATGCGCTTTTGGTGGCCGACACAGCCCATGCCGAATCCGTGAAGGACGTGGTGGTGGCACTGCAGTCGCGCGACGCCGCGCAGGCATTGCACCACCGGCGGGTGGTCCGCCCCTGGGGCTGGTATGACAGCGTGGACAACGGACCGCGCCATCAGGTCAAGCGCATCAGTGTGAAGCCTGGCGCCAGTCTTTCCCTGCAAATGCACCACCACAGGGCAGAACACTGGGTGGTGGTCAAAGGAACTGCGGAAGTGACTGTGGGTGAAAAAGTGGTCATCCTTGGTGAGAACGAAAGCACGCTCATTCCATTGGGCCAGAAGCATCGTCTGGCTAACCCGGGGAAAGTCCCCTTGGAAGTGATTGAGGTGCAAAGTGGAGAGTATTTAGGCGAGGACGACATTGTCCGATTCGAGGACAATTACGGTAGAAAATGAAAATGACAGATATGAATCGAAAAATTGCTTTAATAACCGGAATCACCGGACAGGACGGCTCCTACCTCACGGAGTTTTTGCTCGAAAAAGGTTATGTGGTTCATGGCTTGGTGCGGCGCTCTAGCACTCTAAACACCCACCGTATTGACCACATTTCCCATGACATGCACGATGCCGATACCCGCTTGGTGCTGCACTATGGCGATCTGACCGACACCAGCAATCTGCTGCGCATCATCAAAGAAGTCCAGCCTGACGAGATCTACAACCTGGGCGCCCAAACCCATGTCGCCGTGAGTTTTGAAAGTCCCGAGTACACCGCTGACGTCGACGGTATCGGAACGCTGCGCATCTTGGAATCCATACGAATTTTGGGTTTGGAGAAAAAAACCCGCTTTTATCAGGCCAGCACCAGCGAGCTGTACGGCTTGGTGCAAGAAACACCCCAAAAAGAAACAACGCCTTTTTACCCGCGCAGTCCGTATGCGGTGGCCAAAATGTACGCCTATTGGATCACCGTCAATTACCGCGAGGCATATGGCATCTTTGCTTGCAACGGTATTTTGTTTAACCACGAAAGTCCGCGGCGAGGCGAAACCTTTGTCACCCGCAAAATCACCCGTGGGCTGGCCAATATCAGTCTGGGATTGCAAAGCTGCTTGTACATGGGCAATATTGACGCCCTGCGCGACTGGGGCCACGCCAAAGATTGCATCCGCATGCAATGGATGATGTTGCAGCAAGACCAGCCCGATGATTTTGTTATTGCCACGGGTGTGCAATATTCGGTGCGCGAGTTCATTGAAAAAGCCTCCCAGGCCTTGGGGAAAACCATGGTGTGGAGCGGCAGCGGCGTGGAGGAAACCGGGTCCTGGGATGGGCAGGTGGTGGTGCGCATTGACCCTCATTTTTTCCGGCCCGCCGAGGTCCAAACGCTGCTCGGTGACCCGAGTAAAGCGCGGGCGAAGCTGGGCTGGGAGCCCGAAGTGACGCTGGATCAAATCGTTCAAGAAATGGTCGCCAGCGACCTGCGCGAAGCGCAAAAACACGTCTTACTCAAGCAAAACGGCTTTGCCGTGAACATCAGTACGGAATAAGCGATGCCCTTTAGCAGCACGGACAAAGTTTTCGTTGCCGGCCACCGTGGCATGGTGGGTAGCGCGATCGTGCGTACCTTGATGGCCCAGGGCCTTCGTCCCGAGCAGCTCTTGACCCGCACCCATGCTGAGTTGGACCTTTGTAACCAGGCGGCAGTGGAGGCTTTGTTTGCCCAGGAGCGCCCGACTCAGGTGTACCTTGCAGCGGCCAAAGTTGGTGGCATCCATGCCAACAATACCTACCCGGCTGACTTCATCTACGACAACTTGATGGTGCAGGCCAATGTGGTGCATTCTGCCCATTTGCACGGTGTGCACAAGCTGCTTTTTTTGGGCAGTAGCTGCATTTACCCGCGCCAGGCGCACCAGCCGATGGCCGAAAACGCCTTGCTCACTGGCCCGTTGGAGCCTACCAATGAGCCCTATGCGGTGGCCAAAATTGCCGGCATCAAGCTGTGTGAGAGCTACAACCGCCAATATGGCCACGACTACCGCAGCGTAATGCCCACCAATTTATACGGGCCCGGCGACAATTACCACCCGGAAAACAGCCACGTCATTCCGGCGCTGATTCGCCGCTTTCACGAAGCCAAGCTGGCCGGTGCGCCCGAGGTGGTCATTTGGGGCACAGGCAATCCCCGCCGTGAGTTTTTGTATGTCGATGACATGGCCGCCGCCAGCGTTTTTGTCATGCAACTGCCCGAAGCCACTTACCGCACGCAAACCAAGCCTATGCAAAGCCACATTAATGTAGGCTACGGCAGTGACGTGACGATTGCCGAGCTTGCCCAGTCCGTGAAGCGGGCCGTTGGCTACCAGGGTGCGGTCGTTTTTGACAGCAGCAAGCCTGACGGCGCGCCGCGCAAATGGATGGACAGCCGCTGTCTCAACGCCTTGGGTTGGAGCCCCCGCGTCGATTTGGAGGCCGGATTGGCCCTGGCCTACCGCGATATGGTTGCGGGCCTGCGGGCACCGTCCTAGTCCACGGCATGCGGGCCCCGTTCGCCTGTGAACTGACATGAGTTCACCCGCCGCACTGCTGCGCAAAGCGTTCAGCTTGCTGCGCTTGCAGGCTTTTGACACTGACAACGCCCAGGGTCGCGCCGACGAACGCTATCGACGCGCTTTGTTTGCCATGCTTGCCAATGCGGGGAACAAGGCGCTGGCCTTGGCCGTGATGGTCTTAAGCGTGAGTCTGACTGCGCCCTACCTAGGCCCGGAGCGCCTGGGTGCCTGGATGCTGATTTCCAGCCTGTCCTTTGTGCTCGCATTTTTGGGACTGGGCGTCGGCAATGCCCTGACCAACAAGGTGGCGCTCGCCCACGCCCAAGATCGCGACGCTTTGTTGGCGAATTTGGTGAGTGGCGGCTTGGGATTTATGGCCTGCATCGCGCTGGGCGTAGGTGCGCTCTTGCAACTGGTATTTCACTACCTGCCGTGGGATCAGGTGCTACGCAGCGCCAATGGCGTTTTAGTCGATGAAACCAAGCAGGCGGCTGCTGTGTTCGGACTGTTTTTTGCCACCGGCATCTTTAATTCAGCCCTCAACGGAATTTTTGCCGGACTGCAAAAGTCCTATCTGGCGCACGCCAGCGCGGCGCTCGGGTCGGTTTTGGCGCTGATCGGTCTGTGGTTCGCGGCACATGCCCAGGCTGATATTGCCACCTTGGTGCTAGTCAGCTTTGGGGTGCAAACGCTGGCCAGCCTAGGTTTACTGCTCGTGCTGCACCGCGGCGGATTATTGCGCCTGCGTGGGTTGGTGACGCATACAAAGCACGCCATACCCGGACTGTGGCGCGACGGGGGTTTGTTCTTTCTGCTGCAGGTGGGCGGCATGATTGCCACGGGCGCCGACGCATTGATTGTCTCAAGCTTGCTGGGCGCCGCGCAGGTGGCGGTGCTGGGTGTCGCACAGCGGCTCTTGTTGCTGGTGTCCCAACCTCTGTCAATTTTTAATACACCGTTTTGGGGCGCCTACGCCGACGCGCTGGCGCGCGAGGACTATGCATTTGTGCGCAAAACACTGCGTTGGAGCCTGCTTTTGACCTTGGGTGCCGCGCTCTTGGGGGCCGTCGTGGTGAGCGCTGTCAGCGCGCCGGTGATTGCTTTGTGGACCGGCGCCAAGGTGGCGGTGCCCATGGCATTGTTTGTCGCTTGCGCGCTGTGGACAGTTCTGGAATGCTTGGGCGGCGCCTTGGCCATGTTCCTCAATGGCGCTGGCATCGTGCGCGAACAAACCGTGGTGGTCGCGGTTTTTTGCGCCGTCTTGCTCCCGCTCAAAATCTGGGCTGTCGGACAGTGGGGATTGCTAGCAGTGCCTCTGAGCGCGGCCTTGGTGTACTTGCTGACGCATCTGCTTGCATACGGGTATGTGTATTTGCCCACAATCCAATCCATCGCGACGGGGCAGCAACGGGCCACCCCTCATGGTCCGGTCCAATGAGTGCCTCGATCCCCCCAACGTTGGCGGCGGCTGGAAATGCCGCGGCCCGGCCTTGTCCAAAGTGGTAGGCTAGCGCTATGAAGATCAGCGTCATTACCGTTTGCTACAACTGCGCCGAGACCGTCGGCGCGGCGGTGCGTTCGGTGGCGCAGCAGACCTGGCCGGATATCGAACACATCATTGTGGACGGTGCTTCCACCGACGAGACCTTGCAGGTGATCGCCGCCAACTCCCAGCGCATCGCCCATTGCGTCTCCGAGCCCGACGCTGGTATTTACGATGCCATGAACAAGGGTTTGCGTCTTGCCACTGGCGATGTGGTGGCGTTTTTGAATGCCGACGACTATTACCTCGACGCCAACGCAATCGAAAGCGCGATGCGGGCTATTCAAGCCGAAAACCTGGACGCCCTGTACGGCGACGTCGAGTATTTCAAACCCCAGCGACCCGACAAAGTGTTTCGGCGCTATGACTCCAGCCACTTCGCCACCGCCGGCATTGCCCGGGGCTGGCAGCCTGCCCATCCGGCCTTGTTCGTCAAGCGCGCTTTGTTCGAGCGTTTCGGGCTGTTTAAAACCGATTACCGTATCGCTGGCGACTTTGAATGGATCGCCCGGGTGTTCAACAACAGTGGCTTGCGCCACCGCCATATGCCCCAGGTACTGGCACGCATGCGTACCGGCGGCGCTAGCACCAGTGGCATTGCGGCCAGTTGGCGCCTGAACCGAGAAATGTTGCGCGCCTGCCGGGAAAACCACATTCCCACCAGCTGGTGGCAACTGCTGTTGCGCTACCCCATGAAGGCGCGGGAATTCTCCTGGTGAGCGCGGCCTCCGATGCAGCGCGCACTGCTGCCCCGCTGGTGGTCACCGGCGCCAGCGGCTTTGTGGGCCGGGCCCTCATGGCGCACTGGGGCCCAGCGGCGCGAGCCCTTTCCTTGCGTGACCCGACGGTTGACTGGTCCCAGGCCCTGACCGGCGCGCGCACCGTGGTGCATTTGGCCGCGCGCGTCCATGTCATGCACGAGCGGGCTGCCGATCCCCTGGCTGCCTTTCGCCAAGCCAATGTGCACGCCAGTGTGCGCCTAGCCCGCTGCGCCGCGCAGGCCGGGGTGCGGCGCTTGGTATTCTTGAGCTCGGTCAAAGTGCTCGGCGAGCGCAGTGCCCCCGGCCGCCCGCTGACCGAAGCCGACACGCCAGCCCCCGAGGACGCCTACGGCCAATCCAAATGGGAGGCCGAACAGGCATTGGCGGCGCTGGCCCGTGAAACCGGCCTGGAAGTGGTGATCGTTCGCGCGCCTTTGGTCTATGGGCCGGGCGTCAAAGCCAATTTCGCGGCCTTGCTGCGCGCGGTACGCGCGGGCTGGCCCCTGCCGCTGGGCGCGGTGGATAACCGACGCAGCCTGGTGGGTTTGGATAATTTGGTCGATTTCCTGACCCTGTGCTGCCACCACCAGGCCGCCGCGAACCAGACTTTTTTGGTCAGCGACGGACACGATATTTCTACCGTGCAATTGCTTGTTCACATGGCTCAAGCCTTGGGACGCCCGCCGCGCACTTTTTCGGTGCCTGTGCCTGTCTTGCATTTGGCGGGTCGGGTGCTGGGCCGCCGTGCGGCGGTAGACCGGCTGTGCGGTAATTTGCAGGTAGATATCAGCCAAGCCAAGAAATTATTGGCTTGGACGCCGCCTTTTGGCATCAACGTGGGATTGCAACAAGCAGTATCGGCGCTATGAGTGGGATTAAACGTTTATTTGATTTGGCGCTCGGCCTGATACTAGGCCTCATATTGCTCTTACCCTTGCTGATAATCGCTTTGGCGGTGCGTTGGACTTCCCCGGGGCCTGCCTTATATTGGTCTGACAGAATTGGCAAAAATAACAAAATATTTAAAATGCCCAAATTTCGCAGTATGAGATTGGGTACACCGGCGCTGGCAACCCACCTGTTAGTTAATCCGGAATCCGTATTAACCCCCATTGGTCCGTTTTTGCGCAAAAGCAGTTTGGACGAGCTACCCCAGTTGTGGAGCATCATTACCGGGGACATGAGCTTTGTCGGCCCACGACCCGCGCTGTTTAATCAGCACGATTTAATGGCCATGCGCGCCGAAAAAGGTATCGATGCGCTGGTGCCAGGCCTCACTGGTTGGGCGCAAGTGAATGGACGGGACGAATTGCCCTTAGAGAAAAAGGTGGCGCTGGACTATGAATATTTGCTGAATAAATCGTTTTTTTTAGATTTAAAGATTTTATGTTTGACAGGGATCAAGGTAATTGCGCGTAAAGACGTGTCGCATTAATCCCCAATGACATTATAATTGTGCCACCGCATTTTTAGGAGTCTCTTATTATGAGCAATCTGGTAGATATTCAAACCCAAATCGAAAAGCTGCAAAAGCAAGCTTCCGAAATCAAAACCAAAGAATTTGCCGCCACGGTCAAAGAAATTCAGGCCAAGATGCAGGCGTTTGGTATCACTGTCAAAGATATTCAAGTTCGCAAACCCGGAAAACCCGGCCGCGTTGCCAAGGTCAAGGCGCCCAAGGCCGCCAAAGCATCGCGCAAGGCGGGCGTTCCCGTGGCCGCCAAATACCGTGGTCTCAATGGCGAAACCTGGTCCGGCCGTGGCCTGACGCCCAAGTGGTTGGCCGCCTTGGTGGCCCAGGGCCAAAGCAAAGAATCCTTTGCTCTCAGCCCGGCTGCCAACTAAAGCGCGCTGATTCCAGGGCTGAGGGTGTATGACCATGCATCCGAGCTCGGGACTTGCACACAGGCGGGCGATTTATCGCCCGCCTATTTTTTTGCTCTCGGTTTTTCAAAGGTTTTAACCCGACATGCAGTTACAGGTACTGGAGTGGCCGCGCAGCGCCAAACAATTGGTGGTGATTG
>Ga0114960_10002855_pt1 | contig 13333 bp, 1 predicted proteins | sample C_130625_MF_Meta_FD_92637 | JGI IMG/M metagenome (GOLD analysis project Ga0114960, IMG submission 92637) | Freshwater microbial communities from Lake Croche, Canada to study carbon cycling - C_130625_MF_MetaG | ecosystem: Environmental > Aquatic > Freshwater > Lake | place: Lake Croche, Canada... | reverse complement strand
TTTTTTTTTTTTTTTTTTTTTTTTTTTTTTTTTATATTTATTATTTATTTTTTATATTTATTATTATTATTTTTTTTCACAGGTGCAACTATCAATATGGTCGCATGTTTACTGCATGTACCATCTTTCTATTATTATGAATGTCTGCTTCATATACTACCGGTGATATTACTTTTGTGACAATGAATGGTCCAGTCCAACGATGTTGTAATTTTGCATTCAACTTATATACTTTTTCATTGAAAGGATTTTTATAAAACCGTCGTGGTACCCGTCGTGCAAAGAAAAATTCTCCTACTTTGTATTCTTTATATTGTAAACTACCCTTAGGATGTTGTTTTTGCAACATTACTTTGGAGTTGCGCAATATTTGATGCGATGTATCTGCCCACACATTGGTCATCACATTATTAAAACTTTGCACGTAGTCATGTAAATCTTTTTTGTTTGGAAGTTCAACGTCAGGTTGATCCGCTCTATTAGCCTGTCTACCAAACATTAAATAGTACGGCGTATACCCAGTTGCTGTGTTTACCGTCGTGTTGTAATCAAATTGTATAACTGGCAAGAAGTTATCCCAGTCATTCTGATAGTTGTTGATATAACTTGCAATCATATCCTTCGTTGTACGAACCTGGTTTTCAGCCAATCCATCCGAGCGAGGGTTAGCTGGAGTTGTGTGTACTTTCTTCACTTGTGTAATTCTACACCATTCACGCATTTGCGCGTTTACGAAATCAGTACCACGATCGGTTATTAATAGCCTTGGTGTACCATAGTGTGCAAATACGTTGCTTACAAAACGCTTTAATACCACATCTGCCGTCTTATCAGGTAAAGGAACTACGATAAGAAACTTCGTCAATGCATCTTTGATGAGAAGCACATACTTGTTTGCACGTTCTGTAATCGGGAATGGACCAGCTAAATCTGCGTGCATTCGATCCATCGGACGACTCATGCGAAAGTATTCCTGCACCGGTACCTTAGCACGAAAGTTGTGAGCTTTGCGTGTTTTGCAAAAGTTGCAATCTTGTACGTATCGCTGTATGTCAGTGTGCATATTTGGCCAATAGTAATTGAGACGAATTGTGTCAATTGTGCGTTGCTTTCCAGGATGACCCAATTGATCATGTAAAAACGTAAGACATGTTTGTTTTAAAATCTGAGGTATAACTTTCTGAATTATTTCATTGTTGATTGTGATGTTGGTAAAATTGTGACTGTCTTTTTGAACAATTCTCGTGTGTCGACATAAAGCACCAATCTTGCCATCTACTTGAGGTCGAAAGAAATAATCACTTGATTCAACATCTACATCACTGAGTTGTTTTAGTTCTGATGTAACAAGAATATCTATAAACGGACGACAATATTCATCTGTTTGTTGGTGTTGCAACCATTGATCTTCCGATGTCGGCCATGGAACATCATCACGAGTACGTTGTCCACGCGATGCCAAATTGACCAATTCTAATGTGCCATTCGTTCCATTAATTGGTTTCCGCTGGTAATTCTCTTCTCCTTCTGGTTCCAACAAATCCGTATGCAGTGTTGGTCGCGCTGTACTCATGAACGCACCGCTGATCCTATCACTGTAGACATTGATTATCTCATATTGTTCTGCAGATTCTAAATCATTGTACAATTGGTGCACTAGCCAGTCATACTGTTCCAACGTCGTACAGATGGATTCTTCTACCATTTCCTCTTCTTCTAGAGTCTTGACACGTTTGTTCTTTCTCCGTGGTACATTCTCTTTAGCCGCCTCCACCCTTTGAAGTTTCTTCATCTTTTTCGCGTCACGTCTAAATTGTAGTTGCAACTCTTCATTCCTACGTTGATTATCTTCTAATTCTAACTCTCGACGCTTTCGTTCTGCAAGGGCTTGTTGTCGCTCTGTATGGATCGCTGATGCCTTCTGCATTGCTGTGTCTGTTAGTACTTGAGCGTTTGCATCAATGTCTTGTGGTGAGATAGGTTGTGATAAAACATGAAGTGAGTGTTGAACGATAGTTGTATAGTGTTGATTTGCTGTTGCAAGATAGTGTTGTTGGATTCTGTCAATATGAGCAGTCAGTGTGACATCTGAACATTCTGTCAAGGAACGATGTTGTTTGGATCGTTGTCGTCTGAACAGTTCTGATACCGCATCGAGATGTTCGATGTGAGGCTCATCTTTTAGAAGTTCCGTCAACAATGTCGTGGATGTGGATTTTACATTGCTACTGTTGTTTAGACTGCGCTTGTGTAGTTCCGCTTCCACCCGTCTTTTGATGTTCTGAAAGATGATAGGATCTTGTGCGAAGAGTCGCAACGTGTTTGAACTGAGTTGTGCCAACAATTTTAATCGCAACTTAGTGGGGAACTTGGACGCCCAGTTTGACTGTTGGTCATAAATCCATTGTTTGTCTGCTCGAAGTTGTTTTGTAGTATCCAGTGTTCGACTACCATTGGTTGCTGGTACTTCCACGGAGCTTCTCACGCAAGGGTGCGCTGCCAAACACATACTCAACTTTACTCGTTGCGTTGTTAGTCGTTCAACCATCTCCGCGTGCTTCGCTGCTTGTTGATTTACGATGATTTTCTGCACCTGTTGCATGTCCGTATCTGAAGTGTCACAGGATATAATTCTGCTACTGTTTATTTTGATTCTTGCAATCTGTTGACGTTGTATCGCTAAGTTGGCTCTACCATCTTCAATGGCCTGACGTACTATCTCACAGTCTTGACCGTATGTTTCTTGAATGTATTCTAATTCGGTCTCTGTCAAAGGTTGTGTGTCATCTCGTAACTCATTAGCCGTTCTCACGTATGGTTGATCATCACGACCAAGTAGTCGTGATACCGCATCAGCATCTAAATGATCCTTACCACTTCTATGAATAACGTTAAATGTAAACTGCTGTAAATCTAAACATAGTCTCAGTAAACGCTGTTGTGCCTCTGCTCCTCCTGCCTTTGTAACCATGTAAACTAGTGCATAGTGGTCCACAATAATGTCGAATATTCTGCCATTCAGTAAATACACCTGCCAATGCAAAATAGTGTCATGCAGCGCAGTACATTCCAATTCAGTGGCTGAGTAGTTTCTCTCTGCTGGTATTAAGCCTCTGCTCCAATACGCTACTGGTTGATACTTGTCTTTGTCATTCAATTGTAATAATACTGCACCTATCCCCTTGCCCACGCGGCATGCATCCACATGGACCCGAAAAGGTTTGTGTAAATCTGGAATTAACAACGATGGTGGTGTTGTGAGGATTTTCTTTAGCAGTTCAAACGCTTCTTGCTGCTCATCTTGCCACGCTGCTTCCACATCGATGCCTTTCTTTGAAAGTGCTTGGAGAGGTGCAATTAAAGTTGCCAGAGCAGGTATATACTCGCGAGCAACTTGTGCTAGTCCAAGAAGTGATTGAATGCCTTGTAGTGTCGTAGGAACTGCTAATTCACGTATAGTTTTTGTTAAAGAAGGATCTGGTAATCTGCCGTTTGCTGTCAAAACATGGCCGAGAACACGCTGTGTTTTGTAATTAAAATGTGTCTTGATGATTTTGAAGAGTAGATCGTAGGCACGTAACACATCATATATCTTTTGTTGAGTTATAAGTTGATACTCAAGGGTCTTAGAGTAATTCAAAACATCATCTTGGTAGAAAAACATTTTTTCTTCACTACTTTCTGCGTTGTCCTTCATGTCACCGAATGCTTTTTGCACTATGTTTGCGAAATGATTTGCTGAGTTCTTTGCTCCCATAGGCATAACTGAGTATTGGTAGTGGTTGTCTACTGCTGAAAACGCTGTATATTGACTACTTTCTGCATCTATTAAACACGTAAAAAACGCATCCTCAATATCCGCTGTAGAATAGCGATCACTACCACGTGTTGTGTCTAAAAGCGTCGGTATCAATGGCAACGGATGAATTTCTAGAAACGTTCTTTCATTGACACATCGTAGATCACTTGTGAACCGATACAACACACGTACATCAGGTGCATTCTCCTTCAGCGTCATTGCTATTGGTGCGTTGTCTCCATGTTTTGTCAGAAATTGTTGAATTTTGTCAGGTTGCGGGACCATCATTGGAGGACTATTCCACGATGACGTGCTCAATTCGATTTCTTTTCTTAGTATCATGTAGTCGATTCGGCATCTTAAACTCCAATACGCGGGAGGTGCTAATCTTTTGCTCCGGCGAAAGCATGGAGGATCTAATGGATTCTTCAAGTTGATGTGAAAGATAGACGCCTTGGCTTTAGCTGGGTTGTTTGGGTCTGGATGTGCATACCTGTCTACATTGGCTAGGCATTGTGCTAGTATCACATCTTTTTCTAATGACCTGGCTGGTGTCTCAGTGGAGATATCTATCAACAATAAACGTTTAAGTATTTCTTCGAGCCGATTTTGTGGTAATGTTGATGGATCCACTGGTGGGTCATTCACATTACGAAACTCTTGTTCTGTTAGTGTGTCCGTTGCTGGATAACTTCGCAAGATATCAAATCTCTTGATTGCATTCACACGTTGAGTGGCGAACACGTACTCCCACAAATGTGGTGGAAATTCCTTTGGTTTTTGTATTATTATTGCTTCATCATTCCGCATGTATTTGACTTTGAGTGCTGCAATAGCTTGCTTTGATTCTTCTAGTTCCAGAGCTTGACGTAGTTGTATCTTTTTTGCCAATTCTGCTACATCTGGTAGTACGTTCACCGTGATTGTGTCTCGTGGAGTATCGTCGGAACGTTGCATTAATAATTTTAAAAACTCAATATTGTTGTGAGCTTCCAACTTTGTTAATGCCTTCATCACTGGCGTTATTGCACGCATACGTCGCTCTTTTACATTATATACTATACCCACTAACCGCTGGCTGTAGTTGCTTATCGTCGTTTGATTATATAAAATACCAAGAATCAGTAACGCAAATATCATCCATCTAGCATATGGTACTTTGATTTGTTTCACCACTGGAACCGGATCCGTTTGAATTGCATTGAAGAGATTTCTTACTGTTTCAAACGGATGATTTCCAGCTTTTGTTTTTGCGTCTAACAACAATGGTTTGATAGGTGGCGTTACTGACTTGAAATCGTCTATCAGGAGTGCCTCAATGGAGTCATTTGAATGGGCATCCGTCATGATGTCAATCATTGATTTCCACTTCCCATTGTTATTGCCGCCCATGTTGGAAACGTTGATGTTAATCGCACGTTGCAAAGTTGCATTATTTGCCATCTCCGCTTGAACGAGTGACCATGGTACGTATGGTACTGTCAATTGATGATCTTGATTTGCAAAGAATGTTGCTTGCTGAGAATGTGGGTCGAAAATGATGTTTTGTTGGGCGATCGCTTCTGCACCTAGAATAAATGGTTGATCGGATTCAGCGATTAAAGCAGTGACACGAAACTCTCTAGTTTGTCGCGTTCCATATGTCGTGAATCCCGTTACCACTACCACAAACACTGCATATTCATCCACTAACGTTGTTGTCTTGTTGAAAGCTGTTAAGGAAGCTGCACGGTTTAACTTAATCACTGGAGCTTTGACATGCGTTGCAAACGCGCGCGATGCTACCGTGCGTGCTCCACCATTGTCCATTTGAATAGACACGCCTGTTGCACCTTTTGGTTCCATCGCCGATAGTGACGTATCATGTGCCCACTTATGGTACTCCTCAGCAGCTAACATAGCTTCGTCTGTTGCACAGACTCCTCGTACAATCAGATTAAGAAACGTGAGTGAGTTATTATTAATCGGGTGACCCAGTAATAATTTATCATTAATGTTACTCGTGTCAATACCATTCACCGATCGGATAAGATTATGGTATGCAAGGAAACCTTGTCCTTCATGCAGCACTACCTTATCTGCCTTGCTAGACAATTCCGCCTGTATCACATTCATTCTTTCTTCAATCTGGTCTAAACCAATCCGATCCGTAGTGTGTTTTATTGCATTTATTGTAACCACCGGATGAAGACGTTCTTCTCGCATCGCTGCTATCTCTTGCTGCCGCATCGCTTTGAGTGATGCACTTTCTTCAGTTAAACGCAACGTACCAGTTGCCCCAGGTACCGAAATCGGTACTGACGGTCTAGATGGAAATGACGGTGGAAGACCACGCTGTCCTGTCATTCTCTCTTTTGCTCGTCTGGCTAACGCATCTCGTCTGTTTCGTGCATTCACTTCTCTATCAAATGCAGTCAACCCGTCACGAAGTCTAGTTACAATATTTTGTATTGTTAATATCACTTCCTTTGGTTGATTATGCAAACTGCAGTGTTCTGCTTGAGCATCGATGATTTTCCGTTCACATGATTTTTCATCTAAAAAAGCCAATGCAGGTAAACTGAGGAATCCATCATGAGTTGCAGAATAGCATTGTTCTACATTGTGTCGCACATCGCCACAAGCTATACACAATCTTGGTTTTCCGTCGTAAAACTTCTTAAATACCCCCGTACCCATTTTAGTCGTTACCTTCACTTGGCGTTGTATCAACACCGCATGGTCATTGCTGTTTACACACCTGCCTGCAATCTCGTCCATTGCGTCTTCCCAGTCAAAGTAATCTCTATCTGTTGTTGGTAAGTCACTGCTTGAATACCCCTTATCCTCGTCTTCATCTTCCGCCAAGTTGATAACTTCTAGTTGTCTGTTGATAGTTGGATGGTATGAGTTGATGTTGACAGTTGCGGGTCTATAGCTACGTCGATGTTCCCGTCGTGGATGAGATTCATGTGAAAGTAGTGGCGATGCAATGTTACTTATCGCCGACGTTTTTATTGGCAAAGTGCCGATGGTACTACTTAGATCCACGTTTCCTGCCGTCATTGTGAAATGATCAATCGTTTTGTTCAATAACTCCATGTTGTGCTCATCCTCAGATACCTTGTCAGTTCTTCTTGTTTTGATTTGGTTCATCTCAAGTTTCATCGTAAATGTACTGCAGAGTTGCGTGTGGAAGTTCTTGTCAGTGCGTTTCAGTGCACCTTGTATGTATTTGAATACCTGAGGAAACTGGGCTACTCCATCCTTTGCAGTTGGTAAGTAACCTGCGTATATTTTTATTTGCTCACTGAGATCCTTCAAATACCGAAATTCTCCACGATCGAACTGAGTAGTACCGAGCCAATCTTGAGCACTGTCTGCTGTGATTGGTTTACGCCATCTTTTGAGGATTTCATATAACATACCTTCGATCCATTCACAAATTTGAGTGTACGTTGAGTTATTATGACTGTCAGGATCCGTAAATTTGCTGCTTGCCGCTCGGAGAATTAAGAACGTACTCTTGATTTTTTGTTCATCTTTGGAGTCAAAAATGATACCACTGTGTAATGCCTCACCCCATTCTTTTGTTGTTTTGTTATTTGAATAGCACCATGCACGCAATTCATTCACCACTTGTTCAATTGGCAATGCTCCTTCAGTTGTATAGTACCGTACAGGAATCTTTGTTGAAGCTGTTGGTCTACCTGTCACTACTCTTTCTTGGTATGGAAACGTTATGCCCCTGAAATAGTCTGCATCGCACAGTTGTGTGTCGCTGATGAGATCATTCGAGTCTAGTGTCTTCCATCTGTACATCGTAGTAGATCGTGGTGGTGTTGCTGGTGTCGAACAGGATCGTGTTCTCGGTGGAATCTCCTCCTCTCCATCGAGTTCAATGTAGTCAGGAAAATTCACTTTTTTGTTGTTGAGAAATGTTCGCTGATTCGACACGATGGGTTTCAGTTCTGGTTTGATTCTTGGTTGTTGGTCGTTGAATTGACTGTAAAAGTACTCGTCATTGTGATCGATGTATGGATTTGGTTTGAACTTGGGACCTTCTGTAAAAATGCTCTCATTGGGTTTGTCCAATGGCATGGTTGTGTCAAATAAGAGTGATTGCGAATTCAGCCTTCGAGGTTCACCGCGAGAGTTGACTTCTGATCGACTTTCACCATTCGACGTTGTTGTCATTGAGTCCGTTTCTGAACCACTTGGTTTGTTATTGATCGTCCAATCTAATATCGGTCGTGGTTTGAAATGGTTGGGTTTCTTTAGTATTGTTCTGTTTGTCTCAGTTGGGTTTGACTGATCAAAACGATTTAGTAGCATTCGTATCTTGTGGAGATTAGTGTCGTCGACATGATCTGCTGCTAAGAGTTCATCTAACTCTTGTTCTAGGGCATATCGCTCGTTCGCTACATTAGATCGATTTGATTGTGGTGATAGACGATTTGATTGTGGTGATTGAATGATTATGGTTTTGGTTGATGGGCTCGCAGGTTGTGTAAACGACCTGCTGCTACGTGTGTTGTACACTTGTTGGTTGTTGGATGCGTTTGTTTCATCTGTGATTCTTCTATCCGTTTCATAGTTCGCGATGTAGATACCTATCCTTTTCATCTTCACAACAATCTGAACGAAGTAACTATCCTCTCGTCGATTCATACGGCGAGGATCTTTGCGTGTCTTAAAATCATGTTCTAGTTGGAATTCTCTCATGCGATAGAAGACACTGTGTAGCGGACACTCGTGGAATGGTACATCAATGTTCCCAAAGTTGGACAGTCTACTGTGGCTACCATTTACAACTTGATATGACTCGACCAGAATACGTAACACCATTGGTAGGTGAGATTTCACTGTCGTCGATAAATTAGGCGGCATCATCGTCATGGATTCCAATCGTAGCATCATCGCATTCGCAGTCGCCATCGTATGCTGTGACGGTCCCAACAATATTTCAGCCAACTTTGTGGCGTCCATACGAGTTACTATCCATGCTGCCCACGACATCTCTTCTTGTTCCAACTGGGTGTCCCATGGCAGTTGTACATATATTGAGTCCATTTGTTTTATCATTCCTGTGCATCTATGCACATACGCCTCATGCCACTCATAATTCTGCGTGCTGCGATCATATTCCAGAAACCATTCGTTACCTGCATATATGTGTTCACTAGTACGCATTCGTCCGATGTCTCTACGATGAATGTCCTCCGAAAACTCAATATTGTTACCCTCCGAACTCCAGATGTATTCATTTAACATGACCGGACCGGGCACACCATTTCGTTCCTTGGCACCATCCAACTGGACATGACCACCCAAAATACCCAACGTATATGGACCGGTTACTTCACCATACGAAGGGTAGTGAACTCTTCCATGATAGTGAAAATAGACACCTTTGCGCACATTTCTTATTCCAATTAATCCGGCGATTCCATCCTGAATGAGGGGTGATTCAGCAATCGTTGTGTGATGTCTGAAAAACGCCCGTTCCGTAGAGTAAACTGGTTCACAAGGAAAACAGTCACCTTCTTGCATTCGTTGTAGCGCATGGTGCAATCCTGCCTCAGTCTCCGCAGTGGTCGGTGGTAGTTCAACAATTTGGTCTACATTTAACCTCCTCACAGCTGCCAGGTATAATTCTTTCCAATTGGCTACCTCCGCATCTGTAATCCAGGCATCCGCGTGACAAGCATGATAGTTACTTCTATCATCCGCGACCACTTTGAGATTGACTCTATTCAACGTGAGAAACCTCTCATCCATCGCCGCGAAACGTTGTTGTGTTACTTGTTCGTGTTGCTCCAGTTTGGTTGCCATGGTTGTGATATCTACCCGCATAACCTCTGATGTCGTCTGCATCATCGCCACCATATCCGTTTTCTGCTTCGCAAGTGCAGTTGTCAAATCTTGTTGCATCAATAATGTCTGTGATTGTTTCTTGTCGATGCCTGAGACTGATTCGAGTAATGTCTTCAGCATAAGAGATTGAGCGTTGTGGCGAGATACGGTCGAAGTGGACACATCCGTTCGTTTGCTACCTCCGTCCGAAGAGGATTCAGACTTATGATGTTTCTTTCGTCGATTGGTAGGCCTTGGTCGATCTCTAGCTTTCTTCATGTCTACTGACGATTTGTTACCTTCTGCCTCCTTCACACGATTCTTTCGTTCTTCTGACACCCGAGTTCGTTCCACAATCTCCTCCACCATATCTTTCCACGCATACGCGTCACGTCCTATAGTGTATACTCGAAATAACCGTTGCATAGTTCGCAGGTGTGTTAGTGGTTCTATTATTTCAGACATTGTGGATTCCGCACACCTGTCTACCATGATCTGTTTCATTTCGTTTGTTAAATGGCCGTGATGCTTATACTCTTCAACTTGACGCGTCGTGAACCATCCACGCTGTGCGAATAACACAAGTTCAGAGACTCTACCGCGACGTGCATGTAAACACCAGTGTACCACTGTTTCATCAGATTGTTGCTGCCTCACGTCCGTACCAGGTAATACCGCTCTAATCTGTCTCGCCGCTTCATGCTCATGAGGACTGAGTTGTTCATTGACTAAATCTCTGCGAGGAAATACCACGTGGACCACCATACTTTGGTGGTATGGATATCTAATCTCCACCTCCGCCAATACATGCGCATTTAGACTCTTCGACAATCCCATTACTGTTGCTGTGTTTTCCTCATACTCTTGCTGAATATTGCGCATCGACATGAATGTGTCCAAACTCGAACTTTCTATGTTAATGGCATCCAGCTCCATGTACCTCCACACGTATCCCACATCGACTGTAGCGTAGCGAGTCAACAATTGTTGTTGCATCTCATTCAATTCATTCGCACAGAAGTCAAATGTTCGTTGCACCACTCCCAGTCTAATTAAATGATATCTGATGTACACCTCATTGCGTGCTGCAGGACTAAAACAATCTTTGTTGAAGCCGGGGTCGCGTAACATCTTCTCCTGCAATGCCATGAACATCTCATGAAATGTCATAGCCAATTGTTGGAAACTGTGGGTTGGTAACACTTGAATAACTAAATTCGATGCGTTCACAGGTGTTGTTGGGTATTTCATGCGACCAGCCATCGTTAGTTGCAGTGTATACAGATAACTGTCCCGTTCTTGATTAATAAGTTGAACGGTTAGCACGTCTTCCAGCACCTGTGGCGGAACGACCATCGTAGTTACTGCGGTTCGTAAAGCCACGCTGCCGCCTGATCTTGTTGTAGTAAGACTGTTCTGACTATTGTTGTTTACGGTGGTATAATTCTGTATGCGAGTTGTATCACGGTTGTAGGTTGTCATTTGTGATGTTGGGATGGTGGCTTGATGGTCTAATGATGCTGTTCTGTTTTGCATATATCCTGGTACGAGGCCTTTGTATGGACCGTACATATTTTTCTGCTCATCCTCTGTGAATTCGACAGCACCCAGGGAGCGAAGTGGGACCTCTTTCAACGAGTAGAATGAATCTTCTACGTTGTTAGTCGTATACTTTTCTGGATGATGTATCATTGCTGCTGCTTTCGTTGCATCGGCTGCTGCTGCTGTTGCTTGTTTAAAATGCAGAAGTTGTGTCTCGTTGATGCATCGCAAATCTCTAATTACCCGGGCTGTCTCGGTGACTGCTCGCAATGGTGTTGTACCGCTTGTCATGGTCTGAACTTTATCTTGAGGATCGTAGACATATTCCCCGTCGGAAGAATGCATTGCATCATCATCCTTGATTGAGAAAGGCAAATTATTGATGTTGTTGTTATTGTTACTCGTATTGGTAATTGCACTTCTAAACGCGTTGTTTGCACCGCTGGTTTGGTAGCCTGGGAGGAGGGCTACCGGGTCCATGGAGCGTTTCATTGCGTTATTTAAATTAATTTTAATATTATTTTGTTTGTTGTTATTATTCTTCTTGTTGCTGTTGTTTTTGTTGTTCAATAAATTTTCTTGCATTTTGATTTCGGTTTCCTTGTTGTACAGTTCTTGTAACGCTTTGTGCGTTGTGCTCCAGTTTGTGGATACGACCGAATTCTCTGCTTGACCATTATTGTTGCGACCGCGATCCTGAGAAAGGACTGTCGGCTCCATTTTATCATGTGGTGTTTGTTGGATAAATTGTTGTGACGTCGCTGATTGATTCGTGTTGGATGGCGAGTTCGTCGGGTTGTTCAAGGGTGCATGCGATATCTGCGATGCTTGCAACAAAATTTTTTCAAAAACATTTCCCACGGCAAATGTTGCATCAATAGTATGGTCCCTATCGACCACTTCATCTAAGGAATGCAACACAGGGTCAACTGTGGCCACAGTTCTCACCAGATCGGTGCGAGACAATTCTTCTGGCTCCTTGGTTAATTGTTCATCAAGTGGCGGTCGTAGTATCTGAATGGGCCAGATTGGTCGATCAGTCTCTACGGTTCCACATTGAGTCAATTCTCCCAGCTTAAGACCAGTCAATTGCTTCTCGGTCTCAAGTGACGGTCGTAGTATCTGAATAGGCCACATTGGTCGATCAGTCTCTACGGTTTCACATTGAGGTAGTTGTTTTTTTGAATTAAAATTGTTGAAAGTTGTTTCATCGTTGCAAACTTTTGCGTTGACAGCAGTTGAAATATCGTTTGCAAAAAAATTTAAATTGGAGACAGTTGTGGATGCCTGTGGGCTCCGCAAATCCAGTACATCTAAACTTGATTGTTTTTGAGTATTTACTTGAACTCCTGTAGCGAGCTCGTTTTTCTTTTGCAACTTATTATTGATTTTCTGGTTTCGTCCAGAACGAAGTTTTCTTTGACTTTGAACAGTCGACATTTCACCCCCAGGACTCAAATCCTGTGGTCTGAGATCTGCAAAATTCAAAAGATTGGAGGGCGCAGTTCCAGTCGATTTATTTTTGGATCCAGGTTGGTTCTCAGCTTTCTTCATGTTTTTCATCTTTGGAAGAAGTATAGTAAGATAAAATTAGATCAGCGTATAGGTAAGGTTAATTATCCAATGTCCACCAATATAACTAAAGCACTAACCTAGGCAATAAGATAAAAGAGAGTAAGAAGAAGCTAGATCTTTAACTATAAATAATTAAGTAACAGTTACAGATGAGACATGAATCTACTAGAATCTACTAAAAGATCCGGAAAGGTGCGGCACAGCCGTCACATTACCCCCCTTTTAGACAATATTATCTACTACAATTTTATACCTCCCTCCCTCCCAGAAGTTAGGCATAAGCATATAATCAATACATAAGTTTATATCATATCATATACTGTAAACATATAGAAAGTAAAAACATTACTAAAATACTATGAAGCATATTAAAAATATACTAATAAGCATATTAAAAATATAATAAACTAACTAAACTGAAACTATTTAAAGTTTTCAAAAACTTTACATAAACTAATTACTCAAAATACTAGAGTTCGCTTAAAACACATTGAAAATATCTTTTCTTTTTTATTTATTTATTTTTTTTTTTCATCTTTCTTAAGTTTTTATTTTTCAAATAATTTACATTCTTATTGTATT
>Ga0114960_10002848_pt1 | contig 13347 bp, 18 predicted proteins | sample C_130625_MF_Meta_FD_92637 | JGI IMG/M metagenome (GOLD analysis project Ga0114960, IMG submission 92637) | Freshwater microbial communities from Lake Croche, Canada to study carbon cycling - C_130625_MF_MetaG | ecosystem: Environmental > Aquatic > Freshwater > Lake | place: Lake Croche, Canada... | reverse complement strand
TGTTAGGCACAAAAGTCATAACCATAACACATTATAAACCAACCATTGTTAGGCTACATCCGTATTATGCAATAGATGGAAACATCAAAAAAATGTCAACCACAATGAATTTGGAGCAAATGTTATGAAAATACGATTTACCATTAGCAAATACAAAACCAAACGATCCAGTCATCGATTGCGTGGAGAAGTAACATGCCAGGCGCTGGTTGATCAAGGCTATGATGCAAAGATACTGACAGACTGGGATGAAATAGATAGTGACACTTTGGTGATATTTCTCAAACTCAGTCAGGTAGATCAGATACAAGAAGCCAAACGCCGTGGTGCTCGAACAATTTATGATCTTTGTGACAATAAATTTGATGAACAGCCAGAGTACGCACCGTGTTGCATGGCAGTGGATTTGGTCACAGTCAACAGCATACAGATGGGTGCAAGCGTGAAAGAACACACCGGACGTGACAGCATTGTGATGCCTGACCCGTTTGAACGACCAAAACTTGCGCCGGCATTTGCGCCTGGCAAGGATCTGAAACTGTTGTGGTTCGGCAGTCAATCTAGTTTCAAATTTTTACCCATAGTTGAGATATGGCAACGACTGGAAGATGAAATAAAAAATTATCGGTACACCATGATCAGTGCAAAAACTGAAAGACTTCTTAGCAAAATGACGCTCAGACAAGCAAAAGGATCAGTTGTTGGTATTAACTTTGATCGTATAGACATGCAAACTTGGACCTGGGGATTGCAAGGGCAGTTATTGCAGGACTGCGACATTGTGCTGATGCCGGTGCAAACCGACAATCCAAGAACTGATACCAAAAGCGCAAATCGTGTGATTGACAGTTTGATCTCAGGCAGATTTGTGATTACCACTCCATTGGCCAGTTACGAAGAGTTTGCCCCATACACCTGGCAAGGTGACTACATCGAAGGTATCAAATGGGCCCGTGACAATCCTGATCAAGTGATCAACATGATTGCCGCAGGTCAACAGTATACAGAACAAAACTACTCAGCACGAGTATTATCTAATAGATTAATAGAAGAAGTCATTGACCAACTAAGGAAATAACGTGGGAAGCCCTAATGCTTAATGAAAAAATACAAGAAAAAATCAAAAATAATTTGCCAGTCAAATTGCACCTTGGATGCGGGCCAGTTATGCTTGACGGTTACATTAATGTCGACGGAAGTCAGGCAACTCCGGAAGTGTGTGTGCAAGATATCACCGGAACATTCCCAATCCCAGATAATACAGTTGATGAAATAATATCTATCCATGTGATTGAACACATTTCAAGAAAAGATATCCCAAAGATGTTTAGAGAATGGTTGCGTATCCTTAAACCAGGAGGACGAGTGGTAACCGAATGGCCAGACATGCTAAAGGCATGCAGAGAAATTGTAAACAATCCAAAAATTTTGACATCAAAAGATCGAAAAGATATGAAACGCACCTTATTTGTATTTTTTTATGATGATTTAAGATACAATCATCCATCTATGATTCATCGCTGGGGATATAGTGTAGAAAGTTTAGGTCAGGTATTTGTAGAAAATGGGTTTTCAGAATGGACTTCGGAGGCAAATCAATTTGCAAAATCGCCCAATGACAGTAGAATTATTGCTATGAAATGAGAAAATACTATGAAATATTTTGATCCAGAAAAGTTTAATAAATTATCCGAAGAACGTCACAATGAATACGTAAATGCTTCGCCGTTTGCCCATATAGTGTTATTTGATTTGTTTGATAATGATGTGTTAAAAAAAATTCATGACGAATTCCCATCAATGGAAAAACATATGAAGGGCAAGTCTAACAAGACTACATTACAAAAATTAAGTTTTAGACAACCAGAAAAATTAAAACTATTTGAACCGATTACAAAAGAATTTTGCCAAGAACTTAATAGTAAAGAATTTTGTTTATTTTTAGAAAAATTAACAGGCATTAAAGACATACAGTCAGATCCTTATCTTGAGGGTGGTGGCCCACATGAAATTAGACAAGGCGGTTTTTTAAAAATGCACGTAGACTTTAACATACATCCTATTACCAATTTAGACAGAAGAATTAATGTCCTAGTTTATCTAAACGACAACTGGCCAGATGAATATGGTGGTAATTTAGATTTGTGGGATACAGAAATGGGTTCTTTAAAAATATCAGTCCCTCCAAGAAAAAATACCACAGTAATTTTTAACACTACAGATAATTCTTGGCACGGGCATCCAGACCCAGTAACTTGTCCGGAACATAGATCTAGAAGAAGTATGGCATTCTATTACTATACAAAATCTACAACAGACAAAAATAAAAAAGGTCATTCTACAATCTACAAACCTCGCCCTGGCGATCTTTTTTAAAGTATGGCTGCCAGGGTAGTTAAAGAACTGTATGGGTTTTCTGGAAATCAAATATTGTTGATGCAGAAACACGAAAAACTCTTTGTACGAAAGATAGGAGATATATCTAGAAATATTGAGCGTATGCAGGCGTTGGCTGCAGATTATCCTCTTCCTCAACTGTACACAGTGTCGAAGAAAATGATCGACATGGAATATTTACACGGACTAGATATTAAAACATATCTCAAAACTAACAACTACGAGAAGTTATTAGATTTTACATTGTCCATACTAGAAAAACTTTCTAGTAATGCTGTAGACAAAGACTATACAGAAACATATATTAAAAAATTACAAGAAGTTAGCGTTGATGAAATGCCATTTACTCGTGAACAGTTGTTAGAACGTCTTCCTAAAATATTACCGAATTCAAATTATCATGGAGATCTAACATTAGAAAATATTATTTTTACTACTGATCGCGGATTTTTTCTATTAGATTGTGCAACAACAGAATACGACTCATACATATTTGATATTGCAAAGTTAAGACAAGATTTAGAACTGGGCTGGTTTACTAGAAAAGACAACGCCATGCTAAATGTTAAAACAAAACACATACAACAAAAAATATTACAACAATATCCAGTGGCAAACAATGACCACTTGCTGATTCTGATGTTGTTGAGAGTGTATCGACGCAGTCAACCTGATACTCTTGAGAGAAATTTTTTATTAAAAGGAATTAAATCATTATGGAAATAATAATGCCAGCCGCTGGTTTGTCAACAAGATTTCCCAACATGCGGCCAAAATATACTTTGTCCGATTTTAAGGGCCGGATGATGTTTGAGCAATCCTTGGAGTCCTTTATCGGCAAACACAACATTACCATTGGTATTTTGAAAGAGCACAACGACACATACAATACCTCAGAATACATCAAAAGCGAATATGGAGATTCTATACAAGTAGTAGTACTAGAAGCACAAACAACCGGTCCCGCTGATACTGTTTATCAGATTTTAAAACAAACAGGATTGACCACTGAAGAATTTTTAATCAAAGACTGTGACAGTTTCTTTGATCATGACTATCAAGCAGGAAATTATGTCTGTGTTTCTAGCATAAAAGATCACGAAATACTAAAAAGATTAGCGTCTAAAAGTTTTATAGTGTCCAATGATCAAGGAATCATCACCGGCATCATTGAAAAGCAAGTTGTGTCGGATAAGTTTTGTGTAGGCGGTTACAAATTTGAATCTGCCAATTTGTTTATATCTGCATTTGATAAATTACAAAATACTCACGTTAAGGAAATATTTGTTAGTCATGTTATTGAAGAATGTTTAAATTCAGGAGTTATTTTCAAAGAAAGTACAGTATACAATTATGTTGATGTGGGCACCGCCGACGATTGGTTTGAGTACAACAACAAGGCTGTGCTTTTTTGTGACATAGATGGAACTATTATCAAAGCACAATCTAGAACAGAAATAGGATCCACGCCAGTAGCGTTAGAACAAAATATATCAGCAATTAAAAAATTACTAGCAACAGGCAGTGAAATTATTTTTACGACAGCCCGACCTGCTCAGCACCATGCTATTACTGAAAAAATGTTAACTGAATTAGGATTTGTTAATTTTAAATTACTGTCGGGGCTATCCAATGCTAAACGTATCTTGATTAACGACTACAACGAGGCAAATCCTTACCCTAGAGCAGTGTCTATAAATATCAAACGCGATCACGATAACCTTAAAGATTTTTTATGAAACAAAAGATGGCAATTGGAATAGCATATATTGGCGAACGAAGATTTTATCAAACTTCCCAATCTAACCACGAAGAACTTTTTAATCTGTTGAGAACAAAATATGAATTAACAATTTATGATTTTGCAAAAGGTAAAAGATTAAATATGGGAGAGTTTACTGATAGATTCAGATCGAACTCCAGTGATGCAGCCTGTCCTTATAATACCAGTGGTGCAATTCAGTTATGGGATTTTGTGCAGGCTAACAAACAGGTTACTGAAGATATTATTATTAAAATACGAACTGACATTTGGTTTACAAAAAATTCTATGCAGGTTGTGCTAAAAGAGCTTGATGAGATTATAGATGGCAACACCGATGTTTCTTTTATGGGGCTAGACTTTTTAAATTGCTGTGACAAGTTATACGCAAGAGCAGAAGCCGTAGAAAAAAAAGTTCCTGATTTTTTAATCATATCTCGAAAGTCTATGCTCGCTTCTACAGAAATTGTATTAGCAAAAGTAAATGCACCCTCAAAACAAAAAAGTGGTAATGTGATGTTTAAGTATATTTTAGGTGAAGGTGCACGAGCAGTTAAAGTTAGTTGTCAAATGTATCTAATTAGACATGAATATGCAGAGCCAAATAACTGGCAAATATACAGCGACTGGACCAGCCAATATCATAAGTCTGTAGATTCGCAACAGTGGGTAGCAAACAACAAACAACTTATAGAGGAACTGTGATGCCAAGTGCATATTATTCACAAAGCGTAGAACTTGGTCAACAATTTCAAAAAAGCAATCCTAAAAACTGGGCCGGCAACGACAGCAAGAACTATCACAATTACATACGATTTCTCATGGATCAGTATGCCGCCCGAACTGTATTAGATTATGGTTGTGGCAAAGGTCAGCAATATATTGATGTTGTATCATATGGATTGCCGCATAGCATCATGTCTGAGCCTATGAATTTTCAAACTCGAATCAATGCTGAATCAGTCTACAAATATGATCCCTGTGTGCCAGAGTTTGATCAGGAACCTGTTGGACAAAAATTTGATGCTGTTATTTGCACACAGGTACTTGGCAGCATTCCTGATGATGACATTGCCTGGATTAAACACAAATTCATGAACTATGCAACCAAGTTTGTTTTTATAGGACTGCACAGTTCTCCTCCCAAGAGTAAAAAACGCATATATGATACTGCTTATATCAACTATAATCGAACTGTAGAATGGTATCAAGAACAGTTTAGTGACTGGACTGGTCCTGATTTATATTGGTGGTTTAGAGATGCAGATACCAGATGCAACGATTGGTACCAGGTATGAAGATAGGATTTAATTGCAGTAGTTTTGATTTGTTGCATGCCGGCCATGTCACAATGTTAAAAATGGAAAAACAACTGTGTGATTATTTGATTGTGGCGCTACAAACAGATCCCACACTTGATCGTCCCGGTATCAAAAACAAACCGGTACAAAGCACATACGAACGTTATGTACAATTACAAGCCTGCAGATATGTGGATGAAATTTTGGTGTACGATACAGAATTTGATTTGATGCAGATGTTGCAAACTCAAACCATACACGTTAGATTCCTTAGCGACGAATATCTCCATAGAGATTTTACCGGCAAGCAATGGTGCATGGACAACGGCGTAGAATTACACTATCACAAAAGATCACATGTGTACAGTTCAAGCGAGTTACGTGCAAGAACTGCCAGTCTAGAAAATATCAAAGACAATGTCAATGCATTGCCACAGCACAGTCTAGACTTGTTAAACAAGATAAGGTAAGAATTTTTTGTAGATCAAGCCTTGCCGACTTTCCTCATCAGTCCAGTGGCATGCACTCAACTCATTCAACCATTGTGTGCGGTCAGGCATCACAGGATTGTGAATTGTGCCAGCATCTGTATTGGCCGCTTGCCAACACACACTACTGGGATCATCTACCCACAACGGAACTCCGCGTAGTATTGCGGCAACACCACTGCTACTGTTAAACACAAAAGCACCAGCGGCATGTTTCAAATCTTTCAGTAACGAGCGTTGGATTGGATCACTCACTGTGACTCCGGGTTGTATCAAAGCAGTTGGATCGGCCATTTTTCCCGGATGTGGGCGTAACAAAATGGGCATGTCAGTGTGTTGCCGTATGAGTTTTATTTTTTGTTCGGTCCAGGCCAGTGGATGCAGACCCTTCATGGTAAATCCACCGTCTCGTTGCATCAGCAACAGTATGTAATTTCCAGTTAGGCGCCAATCATGTACGCCGACTCCAAGATCTTTTGACAATTGATGCCATCTGGCAGAGTCTGAATTTTTATTGGCATAGTTACCAGTGTCGTAAAAAGGACTGCCTATACTGTAACGCAAATACCGACTGTCATGGTCTGCAAATTTAAAACAATTTGCATCAATACACATGGTGTGATTGCTCAACTGCTGTTGCTGTTGTATTATGTGTGCTCGTAGTTTTATGTTGGGTGTGTGTTGTTGAGGGCTGGCCCACCCTAATATTACTGCTAACTTTGCAGGAGTGTATGTGTTTTGTGTTTCTAAGTGTACTGTGGCACCTTGCGATCGTGCGCCATCAGCAAACGCTGTCAAGGTATCAACTTTTCTACCCGGACTTTGTTTTTGTAACGAACTTAGATAAACAACAACATCATGCATGTTCGTTCAGTATGCGCCAGGCTGTGCCATCACGCATGTCTACTTCAGTAAATTGGCAATAGGCCATGTGTCGTGCCCAGGCGTCTACTTCGTCTAGTGTGGGTATTTTTAAATTTTCAATTTCAGCAACTGATTGACTGCACAACGCGGCGGCTGCATTGGGACCTAGTGTGATAGCAGGTTTGCCGTGCAATAATGCTTCTCCGGCAGCAATACTGGAGAATGTGACCAAACAATGCACATCACGATCCAGGGCCATTTCCATAGTGTCTTCATTTACCCTGACACTACGTCCTTGTTTGGTTCGTAGCACAATGGGTCGGTCTGTGTGCTTTTTGATTTCTTCTTGTGTTGTTGCCAACCATTCTTCAAGATTGATGTCGTAGATATTCAATAGTTTTTGACTGGGTGGGGCCAGCAATATGTTCTGGCCGCCTCTAAATTTTCTTAATTTTACACCGGTGGCACCAAACCTGTCACCAGGTCGTTCAATTATGGGGCCAAAGTTTTGTACATCGTTGTGCGTGACTCTATGATAGATTTTTTTACGACCATTGCCGAAATATCCTGTGTCTATGTAGTAAAAGTCTCGGCCAACAGAACGACAGATGGCCATTTCTTTGCGTTTGGTTATGCCTCTAAACACTGCTGGAGTCATACTGGTACTGTGTTTTTCCCAGTCAGAAATTTGTCCTCCTGATCCTAGTATAAAACTTTGCAAAAATGGATCGTACATTTTGCCCTTCCTCTCAAATTTTGTATCTTTTTCATCTGTTCCAATGGCCACTGCCGCACTGTTGTCTAATTGCATCAGTTGATCAATCAAAACATCTAGTGTTATACCATAGTATGTGCCGTCAGGGTCAACTCGATATTTGAGAATGTCATCAAATAATGTTTTGACTGTGGGTGGTATCATGTCAAACACATGCGGTGGTGGCGGTGTCGCTGGTGGTGGCGGAATATATGACGATTCGTCTTCCTGTTCCCAGATCATTCAGTTGACCTTTGCTGACAGTATTCAGTTAGTATGCGTTCTCTGTGCCATTCCGCTGCCATGGGAGTGTCAGCAAACTCATGAAAACATGGAGTGCCCAAGGTATAGTGCAACAACTTGGCCGCGGGATTTGGTCCGTATTCATCAGGCAACCAATTCCATTCCGGGGGCAGTTCACCTATGCGTTCATCTTGTAACCAGGTAAATCGATGTAGTTCAGCACCTGTGGCTTGTTGTACAAAGTTGGGCATGAGTTTGCGGTTGGGAAAACTACCACAATTCCACAGAATAACACTGGACCAATTTTTTCTAGGATAGTCTTCGTTTGGTGATCCAAGGTATTTCACAGGCATACGAGTCTTATAGTCGTGCTTGACCACTTGCACATCCATGTAGGGATTTCTCATGTCCCATAGTTCTGCAACATCACCACGCACAATCATGTCGCCATCAATAAAAATTGCTGAACCAGAAAATCCCATAAGGTATGGAACTAAAAAACGTGTGTAGATAAAGTGATTGCTACCGTCGGTGTGTGTTTCCGAATAGTCTCGGAACAAGTTAAGAGCAACAGGTACAATACTCACAGGACGACTTGCATTTCTAATAATGCTGTTGACGCAGGTGTGATATGCAATGGCTTCGCGTGGATCGTACCCAATGAAGATTGGTATAATGTCTTTCATACAGGTATTTACACCTGGATGTCTTCCATGCCAGCAGTTCTTAGTCGCACCACATGACCCATTTGCCACTGTTTGGTATCTAGTCCTTTGAGTATGCCCAGCCAACGATTGCGCAGGTATGCCACTTCGTTTATGAGAGTCTCATAATCAATTACTTCGTCCTCGCCGTCCACATACTTTTCAGCATCTCTTGACGTTAGAGCGCGGGCATAGCCTTCTAGATATTTTTGGAAATGCTTTCTACGTATCTTGCGCAATTGGATATTGAGATAGTTTAATACTGCTTCAATCTCTTGCAACTGATTAAAACGGTGTTCGGTAATACCGGGCAAAGCCGTGATGTTCTTTTCAACTACGCCCGAGATTTTACAGTCCTTCTTGGCATCTTCGAGTTCACGCTCGTAATGATTTATAAAATCTGGAATGGCGCCTAAACTGGCAACTACACGACTGTACCACATGATTTTCCAAATGTTAAATTATCTTGTGTTTGGTTATCAAACCATCTCTTTACAGTTTGATAATCGACCTTAAAATGTATGCTTAAGCTATATCTAGTGCCCGAATTAACGACTGCGTGTTCTTTTTGTGTATCAATAATCCACGCAGATCCAACTGTACTTGGGTGTGTTTCTGTAGTATTGCTATCGTTAAGCCAAGTATGAGCCTCAGGATCTGTGCTGTGAAAAATATAATTCAATGCTGACGGATCAGTTTCAAAATCAATATGCGCACCCCCGTCTCCATTGAGAAAACTAACACACCCCTCGTCGGGGTATAGTTCACTCATGTAAGAAAGTAACTCATTGATCCATGGCATGGTCTGGTTAATTGCCGGTCCGGCAAATCTATACCAAGATTTACTATCCCAGTGCTTGCTTAGTGTTCCTAATGATTTCATTAGATAATGATCAGCAGTTCCGTATACTTCTGATTTGGCATGATTTTCCAAAGTTAATAATTTTTCCATGCGACTTATAGTCGGTTGCCAATCATGATGTATTATTAAAGGCACAGATTGGTAAAAATTAGTTTTCCCAATCATTGTCTTCTTCGTCTTCTGCAAACTCATCTTCTTCGTCTTCTGCTTCATAGTCCTTGTCGTTGTCAAGGTATGCAGTCAGCGCACGTTTAATATCTGTGTCACCTTTAAAAGCATCACGGATGTCTTCGGCTGTGGAATCATTGTCCATCAAGATCTGTATCACAGTTTCTGCGGCCTCGTCGCGATCCACTGTGTTTACAAAACGCTTGAGTTCTCCCCAAATTTCACTGGCTATTGCTTCACTCATCTGATGTTTCCTCCGGAGTACTTACCTCTGCTTTCTGATTTGCAAAGTCTTTCATAACAGTATCGAGACAATTGTCGTCATTGCGTTCCCATGCCTTACGAAACTTCTTGATAACTTCGCCGTCACTTGTGGTAAACACCAAACTATTACCTTCTTTCTTGAGCATGGCTTTCTTCTCAATCAAGTCGGTTAGTCCCGAGTAAGGACTCATTCCAGTTTCGTAAGGAATTTTAACTTGCACACCTTCGAAGGGTTTAGCGTAGCGAGTTTTCATTACCTTGCATGCGGCACGAATGCCCATGACGTCGGTAATCTTATTACCGTCTTCATCTTCTTTGAGTTTGAGTTTTTTCATAGCAACAACAATTGAACTTGCATAAACAAACCCTTGACCACCCGAGATTTTATCGTCAGGATCAAACATGTCTTGACTAGCGTATGTGTGATTGGTACAAACCAACCCTACATTGTAAGAACCAAACATGTTTACACAGTTACGAACCAGTGCAGTAAGTGCTTTGGGTTTACGGCCCATGTCACCTTTCATATCACCCGCATCAAACTGATTAACGTCAGTAGGGGTAAGCAACATGCCCAATGAGTCAATAACAAACAACACCTTTGGACGTTCGCCGTCAGATAATGCTTTATAATCACTCATGAATGTTGAAATTGTTTTAGCAACATCATCAATCATGGCCATTGACAATTTCAACAACTTGGTGTCGCTAGTGTCTACCCCAAGATCATGCAACCATTTTTCATCTAGTGCATTTTCTGAATCAATCAGCACCACATAGATGCCTTGCTCCTGTGCGTTCTTAATAATGTTCCCAGAACAAATATAGCTTTTACCGGCACCCGATTCGCCAGCAAATACAGTAACTTTGCCCAATGGTACGCCGCGAGTGAAGTCTCCGCTGATCAAATAGTTCAAGGCGTAGTTACCTGTTGAGATCCAGTCTGTTGGATCGTTGAAGCCTATTGAAAGGCCGTCAATGCTTTTTGTAATTTCACGTCTAAATTTACTGACGTCAAATGGTTTTCCTGCCATGTTTGTTTCCTTTGTTAATTAAGTAATTGTACACGATATGTTGCGTGTGATCAACCTCTGTTTTGCAGATTTGCACTCTTCCCATCCAAATTCAAAAATTGTTGGCTCATAATGAAAAACATTACTAACCCAAATTAAGCTATTGTCCGGAAATGTTGGTGTAGCAAATAAATCCATCACTTTAAAATTTACTTTGGTATTATGCCATGTAGGCCAAAAATCTTTAATGCCAGATGAAGGTTGGTAATTGCCACAAAATGGTGGGTCCACGTTGACCTCATTTGGCAATTCTGCTTGGCTATGTAAAAACTTTTGATAATCAAGCTGTCGTTGACATTTGTCGTAGATAGTAATTGAGTCTAATTGATCTATTCCTATATCCTTGACTATGCTTACACTTTTCCATCCACTTGCCAGCCCATAAAAATGTTTATGGTTGCCTAACACAGTGTATCCATCTTCGGTATTATCGATGTAAACTAATTTTCTAGATTTTAATACAACCTTGTACAAGTTTTCAAGTATGTATAGTTGCTTACTACCTGCGGCAAATGGTGGTCGATGAGGCATTATGTAGTCATAGTCTGTGTCGAATTCAATCAAGTCTACATCGTTTCTGGCATCAATCAATGAATCAACCGTTTGATACTTGTGTCTAAAATTAGTTGTAACAAACTGATTGCTGTTAATAATTATGCCCGTAGTCTCAGTAATATCAGAGATGCTATCTACAACTTTGATGTCGCTGGCCCAGGTTACACCCTGATTCTTGGCATCAAAGAACACCTTGGCTTGTATAAATTTTAACAGGCCAGGATTTTTGTAACAGTCAACTATAAAAATTTTGTTCATAACTTGATTGTATTATTGTTGGCTTTAATGTCGCATGTACAATCATATGCAACCTTGCCTGGTCAGAATCGTTGACCACTAGATGTTTATTACTGATATCAACCAAGAACGATGATCCTGTAGAGAATGGAACTGTTCCGTAGTCAAGGAATCTAAATTTACATCCTGCAGGTTGTGCTATTGCTATATTAGTTTCAAAAAACATTGATCTTTCTCGATCTTGGTGCGGCAGTATATATCCGCCAGGTTCCAACCACATAAATCTTATGCGACCGGTTGACCCATCGATGATCCAGTGTTTATTAATAAAATCCACGGTGTTAGGGCACACGGGTGCTATTTCAGTCCAGTTTTTAGGACCGTCAGTGGCAGCGGTTGTTGTAGAATTATCTCCGTAAAGAGTTAGACTTTTCCATCCCTGGTGAGAATAATGTGCAAACTTGTCTCCATCTCGATGCAGTACAGCACGAGAATAAAGATTTTTGGCCTCATTGCTGATAGCGTCTGTTGGTACTTCTAGATTTAATCTGAGCCACGGTAACCGACTCGAGTTCTTGATCCAATCGTCAGTTGGGACGTATCTCAAAAAAGAATCTATCATTTTGTTCATTTACATTCCTAACTAGCAGTTTTCTAAGATCAGTTAATTTTGATTCTAAATCAAGGATGTTACCTAAACTTAAAGTATGCCCAACTACTGCAACCTTATGATTTGCACACCACTCTATATATTCCGGAGGAGCGGCACCACTAATAGGTCTGCCCAATATAAGGTAAATCAATCCGGCTAATTTTTTATAATCATTGGTGTCTTGATCAACTGCGTTATTATCAAAATTACGAAACTTTTCCCAACTAGATCTTCCTAAATTATCAAACCCAATTGATATGTTAGGAGTATCAAATCCAAGAATATTATTTCCAAAAATATTATCAATTTGATATTGATCTTGGGTGTAGTTTTTAAAAGTATATCTGAAACTCGATTCAACTACGTGCAACAACGTGTTTATGTCTCTATACTCGCTGTCCAAGTTGCCTAGATTTCTTAGTAAAACTGGCATCATTGGATATTTAATGCCAGTTAATACCCATTGTCTATGTAACAGATTTAAGTAATCTTGGTCAAGCACATCGCCGGTCCAGTTATCGATCTCAAACGGAATCTTATTGGATTTGTCTGAGATTGTATTAATACACTGTACTAACTTAGTGACTGTGTCAGAACTAAACTTTGATGCACTTAAACTAAAACTATTAGAGTATGTTGAATTGAGAGTTTCAACATAATAAGTTAACAAGCCAGGAGAAGTAGGAGAGAATTTAATTTCGTCTCCGGACTTCTCCCAGACAAGTTTACCAATCATTATTACTTTTGTTGACGGCTACGAATCATTGCCAAGATGTCTTCAGCCTTTTGTGCTGGCTTTGCGGCCGACACTGGTGCCGAAGCGACTGGCGCTTCTTCATCATCAAAGTCGCTGACAGGAGCAGTTACTTTGAGTGCTGGCTTTGCTGGCAATTCGTGAACGTCACCATGACCGTTTACTGTGACTGCAGGGGTGGATCCACCAGCAGGTGCTTGCACACCAGCAGGACGGAAGTATTGACCCCAACGCTCGGTGTCGTATGGCTGACCATCAACACTTGCTTC
>Ga0114960_10002847_pt1 | contig 13355 bp, 19 predicted proteins | sample C_130625_MF_Meta_FD_92637 | JGI IMG/M metagenome (GOLD analysis project Ga0114960, IMG submission 92637) | Freshwater microbial communities from Lake Croche, Canada to study carbon cycling - C_130625_MF_MetaG | ecosystem: Environmental > Aquatic > Freshwater > Lake | place: Lake Croche, Canada... | reverse complement strand
CGAGACTCCAGCAGGAACAGCAAGTTCGCGCCGGTGTTGCCTTTTTGGCGATCGGCTTCTGCAAAATAGCGGCGGAACTGGCGCTCCAACACGCCATACATGCGCTTGACCTTTTGCTTTTCGCGCAACTGCAAACCGAAGTCAGAAGTGCGCTGGCCTGAAGTGCGTCCGTGTTGGCCAGGCTTGGAGTCGAATTTGGCCTTGTCACTGAGCGAGCGACGGGCGCTCTTCAAGAACAGGTCAGTGCCTTCTCGGCGGGATAGTTTGGCCTTGGGGCCTAAGTAACGTGCCACTTGATTTCCTTTGATGTCAACTGCCCGCCACGGGGACGGGGAGCCTGTGCCGCAAGAGCAGAGGCGGTGGGCTTGGGGTTAATGGATCAGATGCGGCGGCGCTTTTGAGGGCGGCAACCGTTGTGCGGAACCGGGGTCACATCGGAGATGGAATTGATGCGAATGCCCAGAGAAGCCAAAGCACGCACGGACGACTCGCGACCGGGACCGGGGCCTTTGATTTCCACGTCCAGGTTTTTGATGCCCTGGTCGATGGCAGCACGACCGGCCACTTCAGATGCGACTTGGGCTGCAAACGGGGTTGACTTGCGCGAACCCTTGAAGCCCTGGCCACCCGAAGAAGCCCAAGACAATGCGTTGCCTTGGCGATCGGTGATGGTGATGATCGTGTTGTTGAAAGAAGCGTGCACGTGCGCGATACCGTCCGCGACATTCTTGCGAACTTTTTTGCGAACGCGCTGCGATGCGTTGTTGACTGGTGCTTTTGCCATGGTGTTGCCTTAATTATTTCTTCAGGGCTTGTGCGGCCTTGCGCGGACCTTTGCGGGTGCGTGCATTGGTGCGGGTGCGCTGGCCGCGCATCGGCAGACCACGGCGGTGTCTGAAACCACGGTAGCAACCAATGTCCATCAATCGCTTGATGTTCATGGTGGTCTCGCGGCGCAGATCACCCTCAATGGTGAGCGCATTGATTTGCTCTCTGATTTTTTCCAACTCAGGGTCGGTCAAATCTTTGATTTTTTTAGCATAGTCAATTCCACACGCCACGCAAATTTTGCGGGCGCGGGTTCTGCCAATGCCGAAAATAGCCGTCAAGCCCACTTCAGCGTGCTTGTGCGGAGGAATATTGATACCAGCGATACGTGCCATGTGCGTCCTCTTTAATCCCAGTCCATCAACCTTGGCGCTGTTTGTGGCGCGGATCTGTACAGATCACACGAACCACACCCTTGCGCCGGATGATCTTGCAGTTGCGGCAAATTTTCTTGACCGAAGCCGAAACCCTCATTTCACTCTCCTAAAAGCCCGGACCCTGGTCCAGGCACATTGTCAACTTGCTTAACCTTCTCAGCCCCTCGCCTCACTTGGCGCGGAACACAATCCTGGCCCTGCTCAAATCGTAGGGCGTCAATTCCACTGTCACCTTGTCTCCTGGCAGGATGCGGATGTAGTGCATGCGCATCTTTCCAGAAATGTGACCCAATACCACGTGGCCGTTTTCTAACTTCACCCGAAATGTGGCGTTGGGCAGGTTTTCAACCACCTCGCCCTGCATTTGGATCACATCATCTTTGGACATGCGTCTTTAGCCACCCAAGCTCGTGCGGAAATTGGCCTTCTTCAACAGCGACTCGTATTGCTGGCTCATCAGGTAGTTTTGCACCTGGGCCATGAAGTCCATGGTGACCACCACAATGATCAGCAAAGACGTGCCACCGAAGTAGAAAGGAACGTTGTATTTCAAAATCAAGAATTCAGGCAACAAGCACACAAAGGTGATGTAGATGGCACCAGCCAGAGTCAGGCGAATCAAAATTTTGTCAATGTGCTTGGCAGTTTGCTCACCTGGGCGAATGCCAGGAATGAACGCGCCACTTTTCTTCAAGTTGTCTGCGGTTTCGCGGCTGTTGAACACCAAGGCCGTATAGAAAAAGCAGAAAAACACAATCGCGCCGGCATACAGCATCACATAAACGGGTTGGCCGGGTGAGAGCGCGCCCGCGATGTCCTTGAGCCAGCGCATGCTGTCGCCTGAGCTGAACCAGCTGACCACCGTGGCTGGCAACAAAATGATGGAAGACGCAAAAATGGGGGGGATCACACCCGACATATTGAGCTTGAGCGGCAGGTGCGAGGCTTGACCGCCATACACCTTGTTGCCCACTTGCCGGCGCGCATAGTTGACCAAGATCTTGCGCTGACCGCGCTCAACAAACACCACAAAGTAAGTGACCAAGCCGACCACGATGACGATGAAGATGGCCACCAGCACACTCATCGCGCCCGTGCGAACCAACTCAAGCAAACCACCGATGGAACCAGGCAGCCCTGCTGCGATGCCACCAAAGATCAAAATAGAAATGCCATTGCCCAAGCCGCGCTCGGTGATTTGTTCACCCAACCACATCAGAAACATGGTGCCAGCGGTCAAGGTGACCATGGCGGTGACGCGAAAGCCCAAGCCAGGTGCCAGCACCAAACCAGCCGAAGACTCCAATGCCAAGGCGATGCCCATGGACTGAAACAGGGCCAGACCCAAAGTGCCGTAGCGGGTGTATTGGGTGATTTTGCGGCGGCCGGACTCGCCTTCTTTCTTCAACTGCTCCAATGTGGGCACCACATAGGCCATCAACTGCATGATGATGGAGGCAGAGATATAGGGCATGATGCCCAAGGCAAACACGGTGAAGCGCGACAAAGCGCCACCCGAGAACATATTGAACAGGCTCAAGATGCCGCCTTGCTGCCCATTGAACAGTTGCTGCAACTGGGTCGGATCGATGCCGGGCACAGGGATGTGCGCACCCACCCGGTAAACCACCAGCGCGAGCAGCAAAAACACCAACCGGCGACGCAAGTCACCGTAGTTGCCGTTTTTGGAGGTCGATGCAGAAGTGGCCAAGGCAGGATCCGTTGTCTTCTAAGGTCAGGCCACAGAGCCGCCAGCGGCTTCAATCGCGGCTTTGGCGCCAGCCGTGGCACCAATGCCATGCAGCTTCACGGCACGCTTGATCTCGCCGGTTTTGATGATCTTGACCACACGCACCAACTCGCCCACCAAACCAGCGGCCTTGAGGTTGAGCATATTGACTTCGTCCAAACCCAAATGGTCCAAAGCAGTCAGAGTGACTTCTTCGTTGAAACGCAAGGTGCGGGACTTGAAACCGCGCTTGGGCAAGCGGCGCTGCAAAGGCATTTGACCGCCTTCGAAGCCCACCTTGTGGTATCCACCTGAACGTGACTTTTGACCCTTGTGGCCACGGCCTGCGGTTTTACCCAGGCCAGAGCCAATGCCGCGGCCGACGCGGCGGCGGTTGGGGCGCGAACCATCTGCTGGTTTGATCGTGTTGAGTTCCATGGTGAACCTTTAAAGCACTTTGACCAGATAGCTGATCTTGTTGATCATGCCGCGCACTGCAGGCGTGTCCTGCAATTCGCTCACACTGTTGATTTTGCGCAAGCCCAAGCCGCGCACAGTGGCGCGGTGAGACTCTTTGGTGCCAATGGGGCTGCGCACGAGTTTGATTTTGACGGTGGGGTTGGCGGTCATGGTGGACTCCGTATCAAGCGAAGATGTCTTCAACCGACTTGCCACGCTTGGCCGCGACTTCTGAAGCCGTGGTGCAGCGTTGCAGGGCGTCCAACGTGGCGCGAACCATGTTGTACGGGTTGGAAGACCCGTGGCTCTTGGCCACGATGTCGGTGATGCCCATCACTTCGAACACCGCACGCATGGGGCCGCCGGCAATGATGCCCGTGCCCTTGGGAGCGGGGTTCATCATCACGCTGGCAGCGCCGTGGTGGCCTGTCACAAAGTGGTGGATGGTGCCGTTCTTCAATGACACCTTGTTCATGTTGCGGCGCGCCTCTTCCATGGCTTTTTGCACAGCCAGCGGCACTTCTTTGGATTTGCCCTTGCCCATGCCAACGCGACCATCGCCATCGCCCACCACGGTCAGTGCGGCAAAACCCAAAATACGACCGCCCTTGACCACTTTGGTCACGCGGTTGACCGCGATCATTTTTTCGCGCATGCCGTCATCACGGGCGCTGTCTTGCACTTTAGCTTGAACTTTTGCCATGTTGAATTCCGATCTTTAGAACTGCAAGCCAGCTTCGCGAGCGGCATCGGCCAACGCCTTGACGCGGCCATGAAAAGCAAACCCAGCGCGGTCAAATGCCACCTTGTCAATGCCAGCAGCTTTCGCTTTTTCAGCGATGCGCTTGCCAATGATTTGGGCTGCGGCCGCCGTGGCACCTTTGCCCGAAGCACCCAAAGACTGGCGCACTTCGACCTCTGCGGTGGAGGCGGTGGCAATCACCTTGACACCATCGCCGGAAATGACGCTGGCATAGATGTGCAAATTGGTGCGGTTGACGGTCAAACGCGCCACACCTTGCTTGGCAATGCGGATGCGGGTTTGGCGGGACCTGCGGAGTCGTTGCTGTTTTTTGGTCAACATGCTGCCGTTCCTTATTTCTTCTTGGTCTCTTTGATCGTGATTTTTTCGTCCGAATAACGGATGCCTTTGCCTTTGTAGGGCTCGGGCGGACGAATGGCACGGATCTCAGCGGCGATTTGACCCACGCGTTGGCGGTCAGCACCTTTGATGATGATTTCAGTGGGGGCCGGTGTTTCCACCTTGATGCCCGCAGGCATTTCTTTGTCAACCGGGTGTGAGAAACCCACGGTCAAGTTGAGCTTGTTGCCCTGGGCCGCGGCTTTGTAGCCCACGCCCACCAGGTTGAGTTTTTTCTCAAAGCCTTTGGTCACCCCAACGACCATGTTGTTGACCAACTGGCGCATGGTGCCGCTCATGGCATTGGCTTCACGCGACTCATTGGCGGGCAAGAAGGTGATGTTGGCCGCATCCTTTTGGATGTTGACCAAGGCATTGTTGGCGATGTGCAAATGACCGCCCGTGCCTTTGACACTGATTTGTTCAGGCGCAATGGTCACGTCCACTCCAGCGGGGACGACCACAGGCATTTTTCCTACTCGAGACATGTCTGTTTCTCCTTGGGGCTTAGGCCACGTAGCACAGCACTTCACCACCGATGCCGGTGGCGCGCGCTTTGCGATCGGTCATCACGCCTTTGGAGGTGGTGACAATCGCCACACCCAATCCGTTCATGACCTGGGGAATAGCGCCACTGCCTTTGTAGACGCGCAAACCAGGGCGACTGACGCGCTCAATGCGCTCGATCACCGGGCGACCGGCGTAATACTTGAGGGCAATTTCCAATTCGGTTTTACCCGTGTCGGTTTTGACATGGAAGCCGTCGATATAGCCTTCATCCTTGAGAACCTGGGCAATCGCCACCTTCACTTTGGAAGAGGGCACGCTCACAGTGGGCTTGGCCACCATTTGCGCATTGCGAATGCGGGTCAGCAAGTCGGCGATGGGGTCACTCATGCTCATATTGAATATCTCCTGCCCGTTTACCAGCTGGCTTTGGTGATGCCGGGAATCTGGCCTGCAAAGGCCATTTCACGGATCTTGGCGCGCCCCAGACCAAATTGGCGGAACGTGCCACGCGGGCGACCGGTGATTTCGCAGCGGTTGCGTTGACGTGTGGGGTTGGCGTTGCGGGGCATCTTTTGCAAGGCCAGGCGCGCATCGGCACGCTCTTGGTCTGAATGCTTGGCGCTGCCCGCAATGGCCTTGAGTTCGGCGTATTTTTGAGCGAACTTGGCGACCAGTTTGTCGCGCTTGAGTTCGCGTTCGATCAATGCTACTTTAGCCACGTTGTACCTCAGTTCTTGAACGGGAAGCGGAAACCGGTGAGGAGCGCCTTGCACTCTTCGTCGGTTTTGGCTGTCGTGGTGATGCTGATGTTGAGACCGCGCAAGGCATCGACCTTGTCATACTCAATTTCAGGGAAGATGATTTGTTCTTTGACGCCGATGTTGTAGTTGCCACGGCCATCGAATGCGCGCCCAGAGATGCCCCGGAAGTCGCGCACACGGGGCAGGGCCACGGTGACAAAACGGTCCAAGAACTCAAACATGCGCACGCCACGCAGGGTGACCATGCAGCCAATGGCTTGCTCTTCGCGGATTTTGAAGCCGGCAATGGCTTTCTTGGCCTTGGTGACCACCGGCTTTTGACCGGAGATTTTGGTCAAGTCGGACACCGCGTGCTCCATGACCTTTTTGTCGGCCACGGCCTCACTGACACCCATGTTCAAAGTGATCTTGGTCAAACGAGGCACCTGCATGGGCGACTTGTAGCCAAACTTGGCGATCAGCTCAGGAACCAACTTTTCTCTGTAATGTTGTTGCAAACGTGCCATGGTCATGCCGCCTTGATTTCTTCGCCGCTGGACTTGAAGACGCGCACTTTGGTGCCGTCGGCCAACACCTTGATGCCCACCCGATCGGCCTTGCCGGAGGCGGCGTTGTAAATGGCCACATTGGACTGGTGAATGGCCATGGACTTCTCCACGATGCCACCCGTCGTGCCCGCCATGGGGTTGGGCTTGGTGTGCTTTTTGACCAGGTTGATGCCCTCGATCAACAAATGCGTCTCATCTTTGCGCACCGACACCTTGCCGCGCTTGCCTTTGTCACGACCGGTGATGACGATCACCTCGTCGCCTTTGCGAATTTTGTTCATGGCCCGTCCTTAAAGAACTTCAGGCGCCAAAGACACGATCTTCATGAACCGCTCGGTGCGCAATTCGCGCGTGACCGGGCCAAAGATGCGGGTGCCAATGGGCTCCAACTTAGCATTGAGCAACACAGCTGCGTTGCCATCGAACTTAACAAGTGAGCCGTCACTGCGGCGAATGCCTTTGGCAGTGCGAACCACTACCGCGCTATAGATCTCGCCTTTTTTGACGCGACCGCGCGGTGCGGCTTCTTTGATGCTCACTTTGATGATGTCGCCAACACTGGCATAGCGACGCTTGGATCCGCCGAGCACCTTGATGCACAAAACGGACTTCGCGCCGGTGTTGTCGGCGACCTCTAACCGAGATTCAGTCTGGATCATTTCAATATTTCCCAACTTGTACCAAAGCTTGGGGCCGTTGCCAGCCGCGCACACTTCGATCAGTCTTGGTCCCGTCATCCGCGCTGCAAACCACTTGCCGCGCCTCAGTTGGGGTAGATGCTTTGCTTGAAAATCAAGCGAAGCCGCAGATTATGCCACGGTTTTTATCGCGCCGTCAATTTATTTGTGGGGCAACGTCACAGACACCCGTGAACCCAGGCCCAGGACCTGGTTGTGTGCCGCCCATGGATGACAATATCGGACAGGCCGTTGCTCACCAAGGCCATGGTCCCCGGCGGCGTTTCAGCCCCCTTTCCTTGGTTTCAGGTTCCTCTCCTAATTAAGACACTGCGTTGAATAGGCACACCATGACAAGCACCTCTCCCCTGGCCGCCGATTTGCTGGTTTTCGTTGGCGGGGGCAACATGGCCAGTGCGATTTTGGGTGGTTTGCTCAGGCATGGCCACCCGCCACAGCAAATTTGCGTGGTCGATCCCGATGCGGCCATCCGACAAAACCTGGAGCAGACCATGGGCGTGAACGTATTGGCCACGCCAGACGCCACACTGACCCCAGCCACCCAGGTGATTTGGGCGGTCAAGCCCCAGCATTTCAAAACCGCAGCGGCACAAGCCAGACCCTTCACGGCGAGCGCCTTGCATTTGAGCGTGGCCGCGGGCATTCGCTCGGACAGCATCTCACAATGGCTGGGCAGCGAGCGCATCGTGCGCGCCATGCCCAACACACCCGCTTTGGTGGGCTTGGGTCAAACCGGGTTGTATGCCCGCGCGGCCGTTTCCCCCGCCGAGCGGCAGTGGGTGCAACAGGTGCTGGGCTCCACGGGTGCCTGCCTGTGGTTGGCACAAGAGTCGCAGCTTGATGCGGTCACCGCCTTGTCAGGCTCGGGACCCGCCTATGTGTTTTACTTTATGGAGGCGATGGCGCGCGCCGGGCAGTCCATGGGTTTAACTGCAGAGCAGTCTCAGCAATTGGCCATTGGCACTTTTGTGGGCGCGTCCGAACTGGCCCGCACCAGCGCCGAGCCGCCCTCTGTGTTGCGCGAGCGCGTCACCTCCAAAGGCGGCACCACCCATGCCGCCTTGAGCGCTTTAGAGCATGACCAGGTGGCCCAAGCTTTTGAGCGCGCCATGCACGCTGCGTGCGCGCGCGCCAAAACATTGGGCGATGAATTTGGCCGTTGAGCCACGCGTGCGAGAATCTATTCACTTCTTAACCAAGGGATCCAACGATGAAAAAACCCCTCTTGACCCTGGCCAGCGCCATTTTGTTGGCCCTGCCCAGCTTGAACTGGGCCCAACAAGCCGCCCCAGCTGCGCCCGCAGCACCAGCCGTTGCGCCAGCGCCTGCAGTGGCACCGGCCAGCGCCTCCCCCAACAACCCCAGTGCTGCGCCCAAGGCTGAAAAGAAAAGCAAAAAGCCCAAGAAGAAGAAAGTCAAAAAAGCCAAAGCTTCTTGATCAAAGCCCCCTTGGGGGCTTTTTGCATTTGGCCGTCCCAAGCCTGGGGCTACGGGGAGGCGGCCGAGCCCAGGGCCAAGCCCGCAAACAAGGTGGCGGCCATCCAATGGTTGAGGCTGAAAGCCTTGAAACAGTCCGCGCGCGCGCGCCAGCGAATCAGCTTGTAATGCCAGGCGGCCTGGGCCAGCGCCGCGCACCAAAAAGCCATCCACACCGGGTGCAGGTCTAAGGACGCCAACCAGCCCCCCCACGACAACAGGTAAACCGCATAAAAGCCCATGACCATGGGCACATCGCGCGTGCCCAAGGTGATGGCCGAGGTTTTCATGCCAATGCGCAAGTCGTCATCCCGGTCGACCATGGCGTATTCGGTGTCATAGGCCAAGACCCAAAACAAATTGCTCAGCAACAAACCCCAGGCCATTGGCGGTACCGCATGCCACACGCCGGGCAGCGTCAGCTCGCCGCCGCGCACAGCCGCAAATGCCATCGGAATTCCAAAACTGAAGGCCACCCCCAGCACCGCTTGGGGCATGGACACAAAGCGTTTGGCATAGGGATAGATAAGGGTGACGGCCAAAGCCACAAACGACCACGCCACCGTCACCGCGTTGGTGGTGAGCACCAAGCCAAACGCGCACAAAGCCAAGACCGCACCCGCCGTCAGCGCTTGTTTGACCGACAGCGCACCTGAAGTAACGGGCCGCTGGGCGGTGCGTTTGACGTGCTTGTCAAAGTCGCGGTCTGCCACATCATTCACGCAACAACCGGCGCTGCGCATGAGCACTGTGCCCGCCACAAACACGCCCAGCAAATGCCATCCGGGCCATCCGCCCGCGGCGATCCACAGGGCTGACAGGGATGGCCACAGCAACAGCAACCAGCCAGCGGGGCGGTTGAAGCGAATCAGGTCAAGGTAGAGCGCCAGCGTCGTGCGTGGGCGCGGGGGTTCTAACGGTGTGGCGTCGTTCATGGCGCGGGCAATCAGCCTCAGGTGAGTCGGTGCACGCCTGGCAAATCGCTGGCATAAATGGCGTTGCGCAGCGCTGCAATGGCTTCATAGCGGGTAAAGCTGCGCCGCCAGGCCAGCACCACGCGCCGGGTGGGTGGCGCGTCATCGCCATCGACCACCGGCAAATAGCGCACATAGCTGTCGGCGCTTTTTTTGCGCTTGGTCCCGGCTTGCAAGGCCTCTTTGGGCACGCTCAGGCGCGGCACCAAGGTCACACCCATGCCAGCAGCCACCATGTGCTTGATGGTCTCCAAAGATGAGCCCTCGAAACTTTTGCGAATACCCTCGGCCTGGCTGGAAAACCGCGCAAATTCGGGGCACACCTCCAGCACATGGTCGCGAAAGCAATGGCCGTTGCCCAACAGCAGCATGGTCTCAGATTTCAAAGCCTGAGCGGTGATGGAAGTTTGTTGGGCCAAGGGGTGATTGCTGGGGACAGCGGCCATGAAGGGTTCGTCATACAGCGGCGCAATGGCCAGGCCGGTGTCGGGGAAGGGCTCGGCCATGATGGCGCAATCGATGTCCCCGGTGCGCAGCATCTCCAGCAATTTGACGGTGAAGTTTTCTTGCAGCATCAAGGGCATTTGGGGCGACATCTCAATGGTGTGGCGCACCAACTCGGGCAGCAAATACGGGGCGATGGTGTAGATGACGCCCAACTTCAAAGCCCCAGAGAGTGGGTCTTTGCCGCGCTTGGCAATTTCCTTGATTTGCGCCGCCTGCTCCAGCACGCTTTGGGACTGGCGCACGATCTCCTCGCCCAAAGGGGTCACGCTCACCTCGTTGGCATTGCGCTCGAAAATTTTCACTTCCAACTCTTCTTCGAGCTTTTTGATCGCCACCGACAAGGTGGGCTGCGACACAAAACACGCATCAGCGGCGCGCCCAAAGTGTTTTTCACGCGCCACGGCCACGATGTATTTGAGCTCGGTGAGGGTCATGGGTCAGGCCTTGAGAAAATCAGATTTTCCACCCAACCAGCGTTCCACATGGGTGGTGGCCATCGCCGGGTGTTCATCCAGCATGCGGGGCGCGAGAGCGCGGGCCCAGTCGAGCAATTCAATGTCGATGGCCACATCGGCAAACCGCAGCATGGCCGCGCCCGACTGGCGTGCGCCCAAAAATTCACCGGGCCCACGGATGTCCAGGTCGCGCCTGGCGATTTCAAAGCCATCATGGGTCTCGGCCATGGCTTTTAAGCGTGCCCGCGCGGTATCGCTCAAGCGCCCATGCTCGCCCAAGCTGTACAGCAGCACACAGGCCGAGGCCGCCGCACCACGCCCCACCCGCCCGCGCAACTGGTGCAACTGGCTCAGGCCAAAACGCTCGGCGTGTTCGATCACCATCAGCGAGGCATTGGGCACGTCCACCCCCACCTCAATCACCGTGGTGCTGACCAACACGCCCATTTGCCCTTGAACAAACAGCGACATCACCGCTTTCTTTTCTGGTTGCGGCATGCGCGAGTGCAGCAGGCCGACCATCACGCCAGGCAGCGCCTCGCACAGGGCTAGGTGGGTGTCGGTGGCGTTGCGCAAATCCAGCGCTTCACTTTCTTCAATCAGCGGACATACCCAGTAAATTTGCCGCCCCTCTAGCAACTGTGCGCGAATGCGCTCGACCACTTCATCGCGTCGCGTGTCCGCCACCAGCTTGGTAACGATGGGCGTGCGCCCCGGGGGCAACTCGTCGATGGTGGACACATCCAGATCAGCGTAATAGCTCATGGCCAAGGTGCGGGGGATGGGCGTGGCGCTCATCATCAGCAGGTGAGGCTCGCGCGGGGTGACCGCGCGGGTGTGGCCGCTGTGGGCAGGGTCGCTGATGCTGCCGTCACTGGGGTTGGTTTGTTCGTCCGACAGCTTTTGTCGCAAAGCCAAACGCTGGGCCACGCCAAAGCGGTGTTGCTCGTCGATGATGGCCAAGGCCAGCGCTTTGAACTGAACCTTGTCTTGAATGACGGCATGGGTGCCCACCACCAGCGCCGCCTGTCCACTGGCCACCAAGGCCAGCATGGCGTCGCGCTCTTTTTTCTTTTGGCTGCCGGTGAGCCACGCCACTTGCAAGCCCAGCGGCGTGAGCACAGGCTCTAGCCAGCCAATCAGCTTTCGAAAATGCTGCTCGGCCAAGATTTCCGTGGGCGCCATCAAAGCGCATTGCCAACCCGCGTCTATGCACTGCGCCGCGGCGAGGGCGGCCACCACGGTTTTGCCCGAGCCCACATCGCCTTGCAGCAAACGGTGCATGGGCTGTTCCCGCGCCAGGTCAGATGCGATTTCTGACACCACGCGGTGCTGCGCTCCAGTCAATGCAAAGGGCAGCGCCGCCTTCAATCCGTGCAACACGCCCGATGGCTTGTTGGCCTGCGGCAGCTGGGGCGCGCGCAAAGCCGCGCGTTCACGTTTGGATTGCCACTGCGACAACTGCTGGGCCAACAACTCCTCGGCCTTGAGCCTTTGCCAAGCCGGGTGGCTGCGGTCCTCCAATTGGCTGATCGACACATTGGCCGCTGGGTGGTGCAAAAACTGCAAGGCCTGCGCCAAAGGCCACGTTTGTTCGGGGGCCAGGCCTGCGGGAATGGTCTCGCTGAACACCCCTTGACGCAGCGCATGGGCCAAGCCACTTTGCACTGCTTTGCGCAAATAGGCTTGGGGCATGGTGGCGGTGCTCGGGTAGACCGGCGTCAATGCGGTGGACAGCACACCACCCGCAGCCTGCACGGTCGGGTGCATGCACGTGCGCCCCATGAAGCCACCGCGAATTTCGCCCCGCAAGCGCACCTGGCGCCCCTCTTCCAAGGCCTTTTGCATGTTCGGGTAAAAGTTAAAAAACCGCAGGGTGCAGGTCTCGCCGCCGTCCTCCACCACCGCCAGCAATTGCCGCCGGGGCTTGAACACCACCTCGCAAGAGCGCACCGTGGCCTCAAACTGCACCACCTCGCCCTCGCGGGCATCGGCCAAACGGGTCAAACGGGTTTCATCTTCGTAGCGGTAAGGCAGGTGCAAGGCCAGGTCCACATCCCGCACCAAGCCCATTTTGCGCAAGGCTTTTTGGGGCGCGCTCAGCGGTTTGTTCGCCTGCGTGGGCTCGGTGGGCATCCTGGGGCCTCAAAAGCCACCGCTGTACTGCAAGTGGCGCAGCGCCACCTCGCACAATTGAATGATCAACAAGAGTGCCAAAGGGGACAGATCAATGCCGCCCAAAGTGGGCAAGATGCGGCGCAACGGCCACAGCATGGGCAGCACCATGCGGTCCACCCAATCGGCCATGGGGGAATCGGTGCGCACCCAAGACAACACCACATGCACCAGCACCAGGCCAAACAAGCCCGACAAACACAAACCCAACAATTCCAACAAGGCGGCCCACAGCACCACTGCGCCCACACCGCCCATCACCACCCATGCCATCAAGCCGGTCTTGGCCAACACCACCGCATAAGCGGCGATGGCACTGGCCGTGTCCAATCGACCCAGCGGCGGCAAGATGCGGCGCAAGGGCAAGACCATCCAATTGGTCAACGCAAAAATAAACGGCCCCACCGGATTACCCGACTTGGCCGCCAGCGGGATGCGGTGCCACTGCATGTAAAGGCGCAGCAAACAGGCACCCGCCACCATGCCCACCACGACTTGCAACACCAAAGAAAGCATTTGAATCAACATGGAGTGAATTGTCACCCATGCCAGAATCCGTCCTTTCCACTTGGAACGGGCCTGTCCAGCCCTCAAGCACATGACCTCTCAAACCCCATCTTGTCAGTTCACTCTCAGTGACTTCGACTTTCACCTCCCCACTGATCTGATCGCCCAAACCCCTGCGCCTGAGCGCAGCGCCTCACGTTTGCTCGATGG
>Ga0114960_10002845_pt1 | contig 13359 bp, 12 predicted proteins | sample C_130625_MF_Meta_FD_92637 | JGI IMG/M metagenome (GOLD analysis project Ga0114960, IMG submission 92637) | Freshwater microbial communities from Lake Croche, Canada to study carbon cycling - C_130625_MF_MetaG | ecosystem: Environmental > Aquatic > Freshwater > Lake | place: Lake Croche, Canada... | reverse complement strand
TTTAGAAATTATTTCAATAAATTAGTAAAAGATATGGAGAAGCAGATTGTGAAGGAAATTAATACTGGTTCGTGGAAATCGACAGACGATTATGAGGGGATCGTAAATCAAACAAACATTTACAAAATTATCAAGTCAACTACAATTGAGAATGGCTTGAAGCGAGCTTTATCGACGGGTGATTTCGGCATTAAACATACAAATAGTAACAAGGTAGGTGTAGCACAAGTGCTGAACCGGTTAACATATGTATCGAGCTTGAGTCACGCCCGCCGTATTTCGACACCGACGGATAAAAGTGGCAAACTGATTCCTCCACGCAAGTTGCACAGCACAAGTTGGGGATACTTGTGCCCAGCGGAAACCCCGGAAGGCCAGTCGGTCGGTGTGGTGAAAAACCTTGCCTATATGGCACATATTACGATTCATTCTAATTCGATGCCTATTTATGAATATGTAATGCCGCATATAATCGACATTGAGACAATTCAGCCATCCGATATGTATAACAAGGTAAAAGTGTTTATTAATGGATGTTGGGTCGGCATCACAGATAAACCAAATGAATTATATTTGATGTTAAAAGAGAAGAAGCAGCAAGGAATAATGAATGTGTATACATCGATTGTCTTCGACTACAAGTTAGCCGAGATCCGTATATGTAATGATGCAGGCAGATTAACCAGACCACTTTTGCGTGTGAAAGACAATGAGGTTTTATTGAAACCAGAAATTATTAAAGATCTTACAGATAATAAACTGGGTTGGGATGATCTAATGACAAGTTGCAAATTAGACGAAGCCATTTTAGAATATATTGATCCAGAAGAACAATCGTGGAGTATGATTGCAATGAAACCGAACGAAATAACCGCAGCAAAAACAAATGACGAAATTTACAAGTATACTCATTGTGAAATACATCCGAGCACTATATTTGGTGTTTTGGCTTCTTGTATTCCGTTTCCAGAGCACAATCAATCACCAAGAAATACGTATCAATCTGCACAAGCAAAACAGGCTATGGGGGTTTATGTCACAAACTACGAGAATCGTATGGACAAGACAGCATACGTTCTGAATTATCCTGGTCGTCCACTCGTAGACACGCGTATTATGGATATGATTCATATTAATAAAATCCCATCTGGTTTCACTGTTGTTGTCGCTATTATGACACATACTGGATATAATCAGGAAGACTCGCTCTTATTCAACAAGGGTTCAATTGATCGTGGTTTATTTCAGGCTACGATTTATCATACAGAGAAGGACGAAGACAAGCAGAAAATTAATGGAGATGAGGAAATCAGATGTAAACCTGATCCAAATAAAACAAAGGGAATGAAGTTTGCTAATTACAACAAGGTGAATAGTAAGGGTGTTATACCAGAGAACACACTTATTGAGAATCGAGATGTGATCATTGCCAAAATAACCCCTATTAAAGAAAATCGTAACGATCATACAAAGGTGATAAAATACGATGATCAAAGTCGAATTTATAGAACGGACGAAGAAACATATGTTGACAAGAATTATATTGATAGAAATGGTGATGGTTATAATTTTGCCAAAGTGAGAATCCGTGCTGTAAGAAAACCTGTAATAGGTGATAAATTTTCGAGTCGTAGTGGACAGAAAGGTACTATTGGTAATATAATCCCAGAAGAAGATATGCCATTTACAAAAGACGGTATCCGTCCAGATATTATTCTGAATCCACACGCTATCCCATCTCGTATGACAATTGCTCAGTTGAAGGAAACCGTTTTAGCGAAAACGCTGTTAGAGCTTGGTCTTTTTGGAGATGGTACAAGCTTCGGTGAGCTAGATATTAATACAATTTGTGAACAGCTTCTAAAGGTTGGCTATGAAGCACACGGGAATGAGCTTCTTTATAACGGACTAACTGGGGAACAACACGAATGCAGTGTATTTACTGGTCCAGTGTTTTATCAAAGATTGAAGCATATGGTGACAGACAAGCAACATAGTCGATCCATTGGTCCGATGGTGAATTTGACGAGGCAACCGGCAGAAGGTAGATCGCGTGATGGTGGTCTCAGATTTGGTGAAATGGAAAGAGATACAACAGTTGCACACGGAGCAGCGAGGTTCACCAAAGAGCGACTGTATGATGTGTCAGATAAATATAGTGTTTATTCGTGCAAGAAATGTGGTCTAATTGCATCTTACAATGATGCGGTCAATATACACAGATGTAGAACGTGTGATAACAGGACTGACTTTGCACTTGTGAATATACCTTATGCTTGTAAATTGCTGTTTCAAGAATTGATTACAATGAACATCGCACCGCGTATTATGACGGAACCATAAATAAAGAATAATATTTTGTCGATGTAATATAAGAAATGTTGTTCAAAGATATTTCCAATTTTAATAAAACAAGCGATTATTTGTCAATATTAAATGCGGTTCTAATTGTTGAAATAATTGGTATCTATTTGACATTAACAGGCACAATCATTCATTCAAAATATTTGAAATACTGGTATAACCATTATGGGTTATCTGCGGTTTTAGCCGATGTTATAATCATTATGATAGGACTCATTTTAGCACGCTTTTTTTATTCGCGGTTTTTCACTAAATTCAACATTATGTACTTTGTTTTAGTAGCTCTAATTGTACAAGTAATACACGATATTTTATTTTTCTTTTTCTTCCAGAGCGTAAAAAGAGGTACAAATAATGTATTGGATCTATTTAAAGACTATGGTAAAGAGCTGGGTCCTTACGCTATAACAGGAGACAGTACAATGATCGCTTTCTCTTGTATTTTTGCATCCATATTAGCAGGGTTGTCTTTAAATTCAAATATAATATATTTACTTGTGCTGCTTTATATTTTGCCGTATATTATGGGTATAAACAAATAGATCGCTTATTTTAGTTTGTACCTACGTTGAATCGAGTAAAAAACCAGCGTTGTTAGAGAAAATAGTACCCCTCCCCATAAAGTATCGATAACGGCGGTTTTATAAGACCATTTTTTAAGAAGGGCCAGTGTAGTTGTTTCATAAACGGCGTAAATAACAAGACCTAATAAATAGGCTTGGAACACACTCTTTTTCTCTCGAATAATGAAATGGTAGAGACCGAAAACAAGTACAACATAGCAAAGCAGTGTCGGTAATGGTCTTAGTTCCACAGGTGACCCTTGTATCGCGACGACTTGCTTATTAAACATTGAACGCATTGAATAGAGAAAGACGGAATCGAGAGAAAGAAAAATGATGGTTAAAACAATGATTGACGCAATCATAGATACAATTTAGATTATTTTTATTTTTTATTATAATAAATTTATAATAAAAATTGATAATATTTTTACATATTTAGTTTTGCAAAACTTTTTGTAAAATGCCAAAAGAAGTGATTCCTATTCACATCGTCAATGCGACAATTGAAAGAATGAAAAATTACGACGATTATGACAAGGCACAATATAGACTAGTTATTTTCAAAACGAGCGATGTTGACAAAAAATGGAGACCGACCAAGGATTACATTGGTTCATACAAAAACATTAAATACGCTAGTTCAAGACTGAAACTAATGAATTCACAAGTCGACATAATCAACCACGAGGTGAATGTTCCACCTTATATTTATATAAATAATCAAGGGTTTATTGAATTCTTCAATGGCAGAAACAGATTCGCCAATTTGAGAGAAAACGGGGCACACGAAATTCCATTTATTATCGAAAAAAAATTCTTCAAAAAATACAAAAAAATATTTGCATAATTGGTAATCTATCGTTTCCAAACCTCAAAAAAATTTGATCGACAAGGCCCCCAACCACCTTCTTCCACATAGTCTAAATAAAAGTTATTTACGGTTAAAATAAGATCCACTTGCTCTTTTTGTGATATATCATTATAATCGTTCTCCATAATAATTAGATTAATATTATTCAGCATTTCTGGCATATCCATTAAAATATAGTAAAACGCACCTTCGCAGTCTAATACTAATGTATCAAAAACAATGTTATACTTTTTTTGTAATTCGTTAAATGAAATAATATTGATTTCGGCATACCCATCTAGTAAGACGTCGGATGCGATAGTATTCCACCCTTGCTGAATTAGTTTTCTTTTAGATAATGCGGAACTTTCAATATTGAAAGAAAAATTATTTATATTTCTATTTTCCAATAATTGTTGTGCAATATTGACATCAGACTCGAGAACAACAAAATTATTATTATTATTAGCTTTTAAAATAGATGAAATAACGAGAGAATTTCTGCCTATATTGCCGCCTATTTCCAAAATCTTTTCATTTCCTTTTAAATATCGCACGGCCATAGTTTGCTCGGGAAACTCATCATTTAAACTACCGTGATTTATCTGTAGAGTAGAATGTATATTCAATATTTTATTAACTAATTCATTCATATTTATTGCCTCAACTGTGTTTGTGAGTGTGTTAATTTTTATAGTTAAACTGTCATCATATTCAGTTAATATTCCATTATTTAAGATAAATACTTTTTTAAGAATCCCGGAATTATTGTCTGTAAAAAAATGAGCTCTATTAATATCACCTGAAGGTATCGTTATAATATTTCTATTTCTTAATGTAGTAAAACATATATCAGTAACATCAATAGTGTTCTCTATTATACCGTATGCGATTTTCATTTTATATAATATATAATATATTATATAATATTATTTATTACTTTAACATAAATATTAATACTATTTTCTATGGAAAAAGGTTCAATCCAAATATATTTCTAAATTAAGAATTCTAAAGAAAGGATACAAATATAAATTAATTTTATTAATTATATATATAATGGCTGGACAAAGCGTCTTTTTATATGGTTCTGTTGGAAATACACCGATTCTTTCTATGGGATTACCTGGCTACTCGCCTTTAGGTAGAGGTTTAAAAGGTTTTATTCCTCAGCAAGTTCAAGATAATGATAATACGTATGAAGATTTTGAACAAAACAGGTACCAGGTTGTTCAATCTTGGAACAATGTTTATAAATCTCAAATAGTGGCTACAAATGCAGTTTCTAAATATCCTGTTGGAAGAGTTATAACGCCTTTTCGTGCTGTTAATAATGCGGGTGATATATTAAGTAGAAAAGACTATTCGTGCAACACAGGATGTCAAACTTTTCAAAGTAGACCAAATGTGCACGGATTAAAGCAAAGGTTTGGCTCTCAACAAGTGCAATGTGATGGCACACTTGTTCCCGCTGGAACGTGTAATGGTAGGTACGTTTATGATAGTTCAAATTATTCCACTTTTTTAAAGCAAAAAGCTATAGCCAAAACGTATAACAATTTGTCCTATGGTGGAAATGAGTACAATGGAAGTCAAGTGGCGTGGAGAGCGATCAGACGTTATTAAATTAGTATGATTGTTATTATTATAATGAAGACAATAAAAACAATGAAAACAATGAATATAATTAAAATATATATATTAAGAAAAATGTTGGTATAGTTTATAGGAATGAAGTTTTTCAAGAAAAACTGGTTATCTATACTTTTGTTTGTATTTGTACTATTTTTAGTGCATCATTATTTGTGTAAACACAGAGATGGGTTTAAATTATCCGATTCTAAGGGAAAACACGGATCTGGATCTGGGTTAAAGCACGGATCAGGACATAAAAAATAAAAATAATATGAGTAATTTAGGAGTATAAACAACATTATATTTTCATCTTTGTATAATATAAATGTCTAATAATTATGCATCATATTATATACCACCATCTGCAGTTCAATACGATAACTATGTTTCAGCACAAACAACAGGGCCATTGAGTTCATCGCAAACTCCAAACCAACTTGGTTATCATAGTTACGGTGTTTTAAATGGTGTTCATCCTAACCCTCCACAATATTATCCGGCTGACGGTGCGAGCGAGTTTGCACAATCGCGTTTTCAATATGCAAATGTAGATACTTCAAAAGCACAACAAATGATTGCTCGTGCTAAGGTATTAGCCGAATCAAATCCATATAGTTTTTTCTCTGCATCTACACAAAGACAATTACCAGTTGGAAGCTCACATATGAATTATATCCCTCCAACACCTTCATCTATGTATACTTCAGTACGTAAACGACAAGCTGTAGGAAAAAGCTCATACAAACAGGGATTGCCTGCGGCTGCCCCATTATCTTACAAGAGTTACGATAACAATGATGTTAGGCATTCATTGCGTATATTAAGAGGTGCCGGGTGTGTTGCACCTAAAAAATGTGGGGCGGTTTACAATACAACGTGCAGATCAGGTGGAGGTGTATGTAATATAGGGGCTATAGCTGGCCAGGGGTACTAAAGGAAAGAGTCCAAAATCAGCGTATAAACATTATTTAAAAAAAAATATTTAGAAATAATATAAATGAATAAATATTTTGTAGAATTTTTAGGTACATTGATACTTGTTTTCGTGGTATTATCAACAGGAAATTGGTTGGCCATCGGTGCTGCTTTAGCAGTTATTGCTCTTGTTCTCGGACCTATTTCTGGAGGTGCGTTTAATCCAGCCGTAGCAATAGTTTATTTAGCTAATGGTACAATTCCAAGCAGTGATTTAATACCATATATTATTGCAGAAATTGCCGGAGGATTAGCTGCTTATGAAATTGTCAAATTGACCATTAAAAAATAAATTTTATTATACTATATTATATGCCAAAAAAGAGTTATCGTAGAAAACATAGAGGAGGTTTAAATGGTAGCGAAATAATTAATAATGCAACTACTAAAATATCTGATTTAACTGGAAAGGTGGGCGATTTATTTAATAAAGGTATTAGCACTGCAAGTACTAGTCTGACTGACGCAACTCAAAAAGTAGAAAATAGTTCAACTGGACAGTGGTTTGGCAATTTTTTTAATAGCTTAAGTAGCACAAAACAAAAACCTGTCGGAATGATGGGTGGTAAAACAAAGCGAAAAAGAGGACGCAGAGGAGGAATTGGTGGCCCTCAATTAAGCTGGAACAGCACTGCTGCCAATTTCCCTTCTGCTGCTGGTCCAGACGGAAATAATATTTACGATTTATCTAAATTTAACCCATATGCACCAATGACAGGTGGTTGTATGCAAAAACATCACGGTAACTTTAGCCCAGCGGATTTCGATGCAAATGGAAATTCGTACTTAATAGGTGGAAAATCACGACGCCACCGAAAAAGACGTAATCACAAAAAGTCAAAGAGACGCGGATAATAAAACGTATTTATAAATAAAAATATGTTTTATTTATTTCTTATTCATTAAACGATATAAAATATATGCACCAAGAATACCAATTATAGCATAATAAATTTTTATTATATTGTCATCTGGTAAATTAAACGATGGAGTATATTTTGTTATATTTGAAAAAGTTTCTTTGCATCTTTGTCCAGTGACTGGATTCAGATTATCTGGAAAATTGCAAGGATCCGATGTTGGTGCATTTTGCAAATCGACAATACTAACAAAATGTGTTTCAGAACCAGGCGTATTATTCCCATCTATCGTTTGAAAAGTGACTGCTTGACACTTTGGTGTTGAACCAGAAGTAAAAGCCTGCATAATAGCAAATGGATTTATTGCATTCAAATTGCTTATTGTTCCGGGTATTAATCCTTCAACTTCTGAAAAATTAACACCCATAGCAGACGAAATAAACGGGATATTTCCATTAGGTACGTTATTTATATATATATATCTATCTTCTTGCTTTAATTCACAACCACTGCCCTGTCCATCGCAACTGTTTACATCTAAGCATTTACCTCCGGTAGGTAAAAAAAATTTATTACCTAAAGGCTTTCCCGTTTTTGAAGCCTCGCCTCCACCACTAGTTAGCAATTCGGTATAACTTATTAAACCACTAAAATCTTTAACAAAAGCATTCAATGTTCCATCAGAAGACATTCCTAATTCACTCGGTGAATTAATATATTTCCAATATTCATATGGTTGTCCCATAAATTTTGTCTCAACACCATTTAAATCGGTTAATACGGATTGAAATATATTGGACGATTCCGAACCAGACATCACTTATATAATATTTATATAATAATTTTATTTATGTACCTGATATATCAACAGGCTCACCATTCGTTGTGATTTGTGATACTGCTTCAGCTTGCTGTTCGACTAAGCCATTTACTTGCGTCTGCAATTGTACAATATTACCAGAAATATCTAAAACTGTTTTATTTAGTTCATTTATAGTCTTATTTAAACTAGTTACCTGATCGTTCAAATAAGAAATATTACCCGAATTTTGTTGTGTTAGGATCATTACATTGTTTGGATCGGATGTATTATAAGGCTGAAATGAACTCCCATTATTTGTATCCATCCCTTCTACAATATCTCCAAATATAGCTAAAAAAACTTGATAGATGATTAATAAAATAAAAAATAATATTAATATTTTTACTAAGATCATTCTATAATTATTATATAATTATTATATATTTTATTTTCTTCTGATAAATTATACTAATGTCAACAGCTGTTTTTTCACAAGGTATGGAATCATATAATAATACGGGATTTGCACCATTTACAGCACCTTATGCAACTTGGAAAGGAACTGGTCCATATAGTTATCCTGCAGCAATAACTAGCGGAAATATTCGTCCGCTAACAAATCGTGACCCGACAAATAATGCTCCACAAAAATTCGGGTTACCTCGCCCCTTAAAATGGCAGTATAGAAAGGGCACTACTAGTCAACGTCGCATTACTATTATCAACCCAGATCAACCGGATCAATATATTGAAGTAAATCGCGAATCACGTTCTTCAAAGACGTCATCCCTAATAGGTCAAACAATTGATCAACCTGGTCGTTTTATGGTTAAACAGAATCCAATTGATGAAACCAATGAGACTGAACAATTAGATAAAGATTGCAAAACATGTCACGGTATTGGACTTGTAACAAGTTATTCACCAGAACCGTATCTAACAAATAATCCGCAACCTGTCGTTTGCACTCCACAATTATGTTGCAATGAGGAAAATAAGGCGTTAAACCGCGTAATATATGCGAGTACAAATTTGAAAAAAAATTACTTCAACTCGAGTCAACAATACTTGGCAAATCGTTGTCAAACATACACACAAAAAGCATTCAACTTTTATTCTAGGGCAAATTTACCAGAAGATTATGCTGAAATTGTTTCTAATAATCCCGGACTTGCGGCTAAAATTAAAAACTCTAAACCAGGTGACCCTTTCAGTTATAATAATACGTATGTAGCGAATTGTTATCCTAATACTGACACTTCACAAATTGCAGTAATCGGACAAATATTTGATACTATAAATAAAGCAGGTGCTTTTACTTTTAACGATGTACACAAGTATTATTCAACCGCATTTAATATTATTGCCGATTTATACAAGTTTATCCAAACAATCGAAGGCGATATTGCACTTGCAAATAACATATTTTACGGCTTCATAAATAATCCTAATTTTGTTGGCATTTTTACAGGCCCAAATAATCCGCGTGGGTGTAAATTAGTTGTGTATAAACCCAGTAATCCACAATTTGCGTGTGAAGGTGGAGTTAGTAGCAGCACGAGAACCTTGAAATTAACTGTAGATACTATCAGCACAAGCATTGCCTCTATGCGTAGATTGAAAGGATCCGGACAAGTGTTGAATGTGGGTGGACAACCATTTGTACCATTTATCTATAAATCAAAAGTTCCTCCGTGCAACCCAGGTGTTTACACACAAAATGGTAATCCTAAAACGTGTTTCAAAAACTCCGACGATTATATGTATAAAGCATATTCAAAATTGGGTAATATTGGTGGAAGTATAAATGGAACACAAGTCTCTGAAGTAGGTATGAGTGGGGCAAACCTATAAGGAGCAGGGCAAACCTATAAGGAGCGTGCCAAATCATAACCACCGTCATCTTCAATAATAATAAATATATCTTCGTTATTAACACCATCATTTTCAATCACCAACCCGCTATTTTCATTTTCTTTTGGTTGTAAAAATATATTGATAGACCCTTCCAAACATTTTTCATTGTTTAAAAATATATTAATTTTATCAGTAAACTTGTTATACGGTATTCTTAATTTATCGCACCATTGTATACATTTTTGAATATTCTTTCTTTTTAAAATATCCATTTTTTCCTCTTTATTTTTATTATTATATAGGTTAATTAATTGATCTATGTATTCAATTTGTTGATATCCAATTATTATGTTAGATTCCTCGATTTTATTTACAAAATAATAAGAAACTTCTTCTTTTAATAGTGATACAATATTTTCACCTTCTTTTGTAAGTACCTTATTAAAAATACACAAAAATATGTTATATAAATAATTATCCTCATTATTCAATAAAAAATTCTTACAAATAATATAACGTTCACTTGACAATACATTTGAAATAATTGGTTTTATTATATAAACCTTGTCATAAAAACTACTCAATATATGAAGTATTTCTATGAGCGGTCTGTAAAATATATTATGAATCTTAATTATTGAAATACCATTTACATTCTGATTGAAAATAATATTGCATAATATGTATATCATACCAAGAATATATTTATTTGTCTCATCTTTATAGTCCTCGTCATCTAATTCATAATACAAAAAGTCATATGTAAAATTTCTAAAATTATCTACATTCTCAAAACCTCTTTTAATATTTTTCATAATTACCCCATCATTTTCTTCTACATTTTTATCTTCACGATCTTCTCTCATTATATTCAAAAACTCGATTACCTACTTTGAATTTTTCCCGTAAATTAATACATTAATGTTTTCATCTGAAAAAGAATCAAATAGCTTAAATATGCTCTTTATTTCCATTAAAACATAGAAGAGATTTGAAAACGGTTTTAACTTACCCACAGATAAATTACAATTCGGAACCGTTGTAAAAATAAACTCATATGAATTTATCGCTTTATTTAACAATAAAAAATCCGCGGTTTCTATTATTTTTAACTGGTCATTCAATTTGTTTAAATAATAGTGTAAACTGTGTGATACAAATGGATTTTGTTTGTTGTCAGATTCTTCTGTCAACGGTTCTATAACTATATTTATATTATTTTTGGGTAATATATAATAACTCATCTATTGAGGCTATTATTATATATTATTAATTATTTAAGTATATTTGTTCAAATTAATCTTCAATCTTTAATTTGGGTTTTTTAACCTTCTTTGGTTTTTCTCCCTCCACCACCAATTTCACTTTTTTTGATTTAGGTTTATTTTCCTTTACTTTAACCTCTTCTACTACATCCAAATCTAAATCAACATCTGCCTCAGCTTCCGTTGCAGCAATCAATATTAACTTATTTGATAACTTACGGACCCGTGGTCTAGACAATTTAATTTCTTCCTTTGCCACCTGGACTGCTTCTTTGGTTTGCTTTTTCTCTTCCCTTAACTCATCCAATGTTTCGTCCAATAATTCCAACGAAATTTTTTCAGCATTTACATTTCTAACTTTTTTATAGACAAAATATCTGTTTAAAAAGGATACTTTTTTTTCAATTGCGTTCATTAATGCTGCACTACCATAAGGACTCTTTCTAAAACGACTTTTTTTTGTTTCTTCAAGCATTAAATTGAACAAATCACCAAATAGTCCGGACCCTTCTGGTAATCCCAATCCTTTCGCCTCTTCGCGACTTATTAAATTAAAACCATAATTCTCCATCACTCTACCCAAATAATCAAAATTCACCAAAAACTCAGGGAACATCTTATTTATAGAATCTTGATACACTGATATTTTGTATCCAATACTTGTGGCATCATCCTCAAAACTTTCATCACCGTATTCTTTTCTTATTTCCCATATTTTTGTAGCATCGTCATATAGTTCAATTGAATCCCCTTCTTTAGTCTTTTTTAGCATTTCGAATATCAATTTACCGTCATAACACGCACCAATAAAATAACCTCCCACTTTTGTACATTCAGATACATTTCTAATAAAATTTTGAAATGTACTCTGCGTCTCAAAGAAATAATGTAATGCAAATTGACAAGACGAAACATTGAATCCTTCTTCGGCTTTTCCAAATTGTCTCAATACACCCTTACCTAATCGATCTTCTACACCCTCCTTTTTTCCCTCCCCAAAAACAGCCTTGGTTATTTGCACAGCCTTGTCATTTAACATAGCAGAACCAGATTTTATATTTGCACTACTATTACCATTTACAAATAATGCATATGGTATAGATTTGAAATCTTTACGAAACTCTAAGAATCTGGCACACGCACCGTCCAATCTATTTTCCAGATTATCCTTTGATATATCAATACCGAATACAAATGATAAATTTGCGGCTATCCATTTTGGAAAGTCACCACCTTTCCCACAAGCATAGTCTATTAAAATATCACCCCGCCTTGATACACTTGTTATCAAGAGTTTTTTAACAAACTGATTATGAAAATCACGCAATGCTCTTGTTTTGTTTGATGAGGTTCCGTTTCTGTTGTAATATATGTCATCATCTACAACCTCCTCTGGGATATTATTACCGGTTGCGATCATTTCTACCGTTATTGGATTATGTATAGAGTGCCAATTGCTATTTGCTACGTGATACGCATTTCCAAATTCATTCATACCTTGTTTATATTTTGCCGTCTTATCGTATCTATAACGCAACGGGATCCACCTCCATTGTCCTTGCTTATCCAGATCATATCTAAACTCTACAATAGAACCGTCTTCAAACACTTCGCCTTCTTCAGTAAATAATTGATTTACGCCAGTATCATCCTTTCGAAGCATAATGTTGCAAATACCGGCATTAGGTTCTGCTGGATTAGTTGGCACAAATTCAGCTGGTCTATAATCCCTCTCATTATCTACATCTTTGAATTCAGGCAATCGATCCTCAAGCACATCTTGACACGGATTTATATAACCGTGTTTGGCAGAATTAAATCCAACACACAATGTAACTGTTTTATATTCATCCAATTGAGAAACCGAACTCGTATTCATACCATCTTGAAATATAGGTGTTATCAAATCAGCACCATTTGCATTCTTTATTGTCCTTACCAGAAAATCAATCGTATTGAATTTTGCAGGTTTCCATTTGAACGAATATTCCCAAGTGATAGTCTTATTAAGTTGCACAACCCTGCCAGCTTTATTCGCACCTACGCCCATACTGGCCGGTGTAAAGATGAGACCATCTGTATTGTATTCAAATAAACCATCTTCATCCATTTTCAAAATATGTCCACACGCCGAAAAGATACTATCACTTGGATTAGTTGGATAAAATTTTTTACAGTCAAATCT